>Ga0207040_1261_pt1 | contig 13681 bp, 10 predicted proteins | sample Alteio_BWMinCont_72_FD_153279 | JGI IMG/M metagenome (GOLD analysis project Ga0207040, IMG submission 153279) | Enriched cells from forest soil in Barre Woods Harvard Forest LTER site, Petersham, Massachusetts, United States -... | ecosystem: Environmental > Terrestrial > Soil > Temperate forest >... | reverse complement strand
GTGCGCGTTCTCGAAGCCGGTCCTGCCGAGATGACCGCGAAAGTGATCGCTGCCCTGGGCAGCTGGAAGTTCCAACCTGCCTTGCGCGGGAACCAGCCGGTCGAGGTCACCGCGATTCTGGGCTTTGGCATCGATACCAGCGACCGCTTTTAGCACGGCCTTCTAAACACGGCCTTCTAATGTAGTGTCGTATAAATAACTGGAGTTATTTCTGGAAATGGAATACGCTAGGGTGCATGCCGCGCCAAGCTCAGCCTATTGCCCTTGGGCAGACAGATCGACTGGAATTGCAGCGCTGGGTTGCGGCGCATAGCACGCCGCAACAAGTGGCGCAGCGCTGTCACATCATCCTGTCGGCGGCCGAAGGCCAACCGGACAAAACGATTGCTGCAGGCTTGCAGATCAACTGTAAAACTGTGGCATTATGGCGGGCCCGTTTTCGCAGCCAAGGCACCGATTGTTTGTGGGAGGTGGCGGCGGGACGGGGACGTAAGCCACACTATTCAGACGAAAAGATCAAAGCGATTATTAACGCCACACTACAAACTCGCCCCGCAGGAGCCTCGCACTGGAGTTGCCGAACCTTGGCCGAGCAGCAAGGTGTCAGCAAGGACACGATTAATCGAGTGTGGCAGAGTCATCAGCTCAAACCCCACCTTCAGAAAACTTTCAAACTATCTCGGGATGCGAAGTTTTTGGAGAAGCTGATCGATGTAGTGGGGCTGTACCTTAATCCGCCCGAAAAAGCCCTGGTGTTGTGCGTGGACGAAAAGAGCCAGATTCAAGCTCTGGATCGAACCCAGCCAGGATTGCCGCTAAAAAAAGGCCGTTGCGGAACGAGGACGCAGGATTACAAACGCAATGGGACTACGACGCTATTTGCCGCGTTGGAAGTGGCCCAAGGCAAAGTGGTCGGTCAGTGCTTCGCCCGGCATCGCAATCGGGAGTTTTTGATCTTTCTGCGACGTTTGGATGAAGAGTTTCCCGGCGATATACCGCTGCATCTGGTGATGGACAATTACGGTACTCACAAACATCCCAATGTTCAGGCCTGGTTGAAGAAGCATCCGCGTTTCCTACCTCATTATGTTCCGACCAGCTCCAGTTGGTTAAATCTGGTGGAGCGGTGGTTTAGCGAACTGACGACCAAACGCATACGACGTGGAAAGTTTCTCAGTGTGCCTGACCTCATCACGGCTATTGAAGAGTTTATGAACACCTGGAATCGGAATCCAAAACCATTTGTTTGGACAACTACCGTGGATTCGATCGTGGAGAAACTGCAACGGTGCCGGCAAACCCTCGAAAACATTCAGCCGGGATGCACCCTGCCGCGTTCACGAAAAAGGAGGAAAAATAACTCCAGTCGTTTAGGAGACACTACACTAACACAGTTAAGCTCGCTACCTCGGTCTCGAGTCTTCTATGATCTAGTAATTTTCGGCAACCTGTCTCGTCAGCAGGCGAGCGTTGCCCATCGAATTACCTCGCGCTCTTACTCTTACTCTTACTCTTGCGCTGCAACGGCGGAATTACGCCCTTCTCCGGCTGCTCCTTCTCGATCCGGTCCGACATCTTGTGCAGCGGCTTGTCGCCAGCCGACGACAACTGCGGTCCGGCTGTCGCCACAGTCAGTCCTTGCCCGCTGTAAGCGTCATACGGTCCTGAGCCTTCGCCCGTTGTCAGGCCAGGCAGAAATCCGTGGCTCCAGGTAGTTCCGCCGTCCGTCGGGGTCGCCCATCCAATCGCAGTCGCGCCCCCCGCAGAAATGCGTCCGGTTTGAAAGGCCGCTACCAACGTGTTTCCATTCGCCAGCATATGGGGCTCGACCTCGGTCGCATGCTGCCCCGGAGCCACAGTGTAAGGATCCGAACTCACCTGCGTCAGATTCGAACCAACCGGATTCGCCGGCAATGTGGGAGTCAAAGAAGATGAGGAAGGAGAAGAGCCGGAGCGTCCCGCAAGGGCGAGCGTCCAGAGAGCGAGAAAACAGACGACCTCCGTTCTCATGGCTGCACCGGTTCGCGCACAAATGCGACGGCTACATCATCAGCATAAATCTGTTTCCAGCCTTTGGACAGCCTGACAAGATTCGCCAATGCGCCATCTTTGGGCAACAAGAGGCATGAACTTGGATGCGTCAGCAGGAATTCCTGCCACCCGCGTTCCCCGCGTACCGTCTTCAAGTAAGACTTGAAGAACTCCTCGCCATACAAATCGTGCCGATCATCAACGACCACGCGCAACTTCGGATAAAGCCGGTAGATCAGGTATCCGCCCCAGAAATCGGGACTGAAAACCGGACCCACTACTTCGTTTTTCTCCAGATAATTCACTGCGTCTACGGGCATCCGCTGAGGATCGAAGTGCGCATCCATCCCTACCCTGGAGCTGACCCGGCCGCCGTTTGCGGCGATCGCCAACGTCACCACAAGCGCAAGAATCGGCCACAGGTGACCTCGCATTCCGACTTCAATGGCAGCCATTCTTTGCGAGAACCCTCCGGCAAACAGCGCGGGCACTAACGGTCCCACGACCATCACCAGCAGCAGGGAAGAAATGGGAATGCTCCGCGAAGCATAGAGTCCCGCATAGACCGCAAATAATGTCGTCAGCCCCTGGCTCATCCGCAGCTCGCGGCCCCGGATCGCCACAACCGCAATGGTGAAAAGCAGAAGCAGCAGAAAACACTTGGGCGCGATCCGGTGAAAGTTGGGCGACTGAAATTCATCAATATGATCCATCAGGAAGCCGTTCGACAGATAGCGGTAGATGTGTTCGTCGAGCTTCCCCCCATAGGGATTGACCAGACTCGCCGCCACGCAAAGCAGCCCCACTCCGGTCAGATTCCTAATTCTTTTCCCTGCGGCAATCTTCAATCGCATTTCCTCGATCCGGTTATCGTCGGTTTTGAACCAAGTCCACAGAGCTGCGAACAGGAAAATCCCCAACAATACAAACCCAACCAGAAAACCGCCGTGCACATTCACCCACACCAGCATCAGCAGCGGGAGCGCCCGTATCCATCGCCGTCCCTCTCCGCCACGTCCGTCGTAGCCATCCCGCTCCGAAGAATCGAGGATCGAAAACCAGGCCAGCGTGAACAGCCAGCTCACCACGTGGGGGCGCGCCAGAAAATGAATCATCGACCCCGACACCGCTAGTAGCACCAGCGCCAGCGCAACCAGCAGATTGGTCCCGCGCGCAATCAGTAAACGAAAGGTCCAGGCAAATACAGCCGCGATCACGACGGCGGTGAGCCACACCACCCCGTTGAGCCCGAATGTCGCTTCCAACCGACCCACCACCACGTCATAGAGCCACTCCCAGGTAAACCACGGGTGGCCCGTCATGGTCGAAGAAAACAAATCCACAGGCGGAATGGAGCGCGTCGCCAGAATTTGCTGCCCGGTCCGGATGTGCCAGCCGATTCCGGCATCGCCCAACAGACGCACCGACAGCGGACCGAAAACCAGCGCACCCAGAAGCGCAACAAAAATCAGGTCCGCCCCCGAAGGCATCACCACAAGAATCCATGCCGGAGTCTGTTTACTCATCGAATTTCTGGAACCATCCGCCATCGGGCTGAATCTTATAGAGGTGGAGCGTGCCACAGCAACTGGTGAAGGCGAGATTCGGAAGCAGGCGATGCCCCGCGTGGTGATCGTGGGCGCCGGCTTCGGCGGGTTGAATGCTGCGCAGGCACTGGCACGAGCGCAGGTCCAGATCACGGTCATTGACCGCAAGAATTTCCACACCTTCCAGCCACTTCTTTATCAGGTCGCCACGGCCGGACTTTCGCCGGGGGAAATCGCCGCGCCAATTCGCTCCATTCTTCGCTCCCACAAAAATATTGAAGTGCTCATGGCCGAAGTCAGCGGCTTCGACCTTGACCGCCACATCGTGCACACCCCCGAGACCGAAATCCACTACGACTATCTGATAGTCGCGGCGGGCGCGGGCCACAGCTACTTCGGCCACGATGAGTGGGAGCCTTATGCACCCGGCCTCAAGACCATTGAAGACGCGCTCGAAATCCGCCGCCGCGTGTTGCTCGCCTTCGAGTTGGCGGAGCGGCAAGCTGCCGCCGGCAAAACCGCGACTCCACTCAACTTCGTGGTGGTCGGCGGCGGGCCGACCGGAGTCGAATTGGCCGGCACTCTTGCCGAGATCACCCGCCACGTTCTCGCCCACGAATTCCGCTCCATTGACCCAACTCGCACCCACATCCTGCTGGTTGAAGGCGGCCCGCGCATCCTTCCTGCCTACGCGGAAGATCTGTCGCGCAGCGCACAGGAGCAGCTCAATCGGCTGGGCGTCGAAGTCCAGACCTCAACCACTGTGACTCAGATTGAGCCCGGCGCGGTGCAGGCGGGAAATGCGCGGTTCCGCGCAACCGTGGTCCTTTGGGCGGCCGGGGTCGCAGCTTCACCGCTCGGGAAGAAATTGGGCGCCGCGGTCGATCGCGCCGGACGCGTGCTGGTGCAGCCGGACCTCAGCGTCCCCGGTCATCCTGAAGTATTCGTCATCGGCGATCTCGCCTCCCTAAAAGATGAGCATGGCAAACTGCTGCCCGGCGTCGCCCCGGTAGCCATGCAGCAAGGCCGCTTCGTCTCCCAACTGATTCGCCGGGAACTGGACTCCCGCCCTCGCCCGCCTGTCTTTCATTATTGGGACAAAGGAAGCCTGGCCACGATTGGACGCGCCGCGGCAGTCGCCGAGTTTGGCCGAATCCATATCTCAGGCTTCGTCGCCTGGTTGGCGTGGCTGTTCATCCACATTCTCTTTCTCATCGGTTTCCGCAATCGCCTCTTGGTTTTCATCCAGTGGGCCTGGTCCTATGTCACCTACGAACGTGGTGCGCGCTTGATCACCGGCAGCACCTACCTGCCCGGCTGGAGTGCCGATGCAAAAATCCCCATCCCAGACGCGGAGCACGGGCAACAAGAAATTCATACCGGCTCGCCCAAATAGGGGCACAATAGTTGCGGAGCCCTGGTTTTCCGGTTCAGGTGCCGCCACGTCACCGGTTGTCATCCGCAGAGCGAGGCGAAGGAGCTATGCAATACGCGCCAGCCACAAAGGACTACTCGAAATTGCGCCTAATCGTCATCCTCGCCCTCGTAGCGGTCGTTCTGTTTTCCTTCCCCGCCTCAGGCGAGATTCTGAAAATTGTCGTCGACGACACGATTCAACCTGTCAGCGCGGAGTACATTGCCCGCGCCCTCGACCAAGCCCACCGTCGCAACTGCCAGGCCGTATTGATCGAGATGAATACGCCCGGCGGCCTGGTCAGCTCAACCCGCGAGATTATTGAAAAGATTTCAAGCTCCCCGGTGCCGGTCATCGTGTATGTCACGCCCACCGGTGGACATGCAGGTTCCGCGGGAATATTCATCCTCGAATCCGCTGACGTCGCCGCCATGGCTCCCGGAACGGCGGCTGGCGCCGCGCATCCTGTCACGCTCATCGGTCCGGTGCAGGTCAAGCCGGACGATGAGATGAATCGGAAAATCGAGAACGACGCCGCTGCTCTCATGCGATCGGTCACATCCAAGCGCGGTCGCAGCGTCGAAGCTGCCGAGAGCGCCGTGCGCGAGTCGAAGTCTTTCACCGAGCAGGAAGCTCTCTCCGGGCATCTCATCGATTACGTCGCCACCAGTCCCGAAGACCTGTTCCGCCAGATGCAGGGAAAGAACTTTAAACGCTTTAACGGAGAGTCTGCTTCCTTGAACCTCGTGGGCCAGAATTTAGTCCCTTTTGACATGACTCTCAAGGAGCACATCCTGGACACGCTGATGGATCCGAATATAGCGTTCCTGCTTCTCGCCGTCGGGGCGCTTTCACTCTACGTGGAATTTAACCATCCCGGCGCGGTCATCCCGGGAACCGTAGGCGTTGTGTTTATCCTTCTCGCGTCCTTCGCGCTGAATTTTCTTCCTACGCGATTTGCCGCCTTGATTCTTATCCTGGGCGCCTTCGCTCTTTTTGCCGCCGAAGCCAAGTTTGCCACGCATGGCGTGCTTACCATCGGAGGGATCGCGCTGCTCACTTTGGGTGGACTGCTTTTGGTCGATTCGCCCATTCCGGAAATGCGCGTCCACCTGCTGACCGCGTTGGCTGTCAGCATCCCTCTCGGCCTGATCACCGCTTTCCTGATGGCTATCGCTCTGAAAGCGCGGCGCAACAAAGTGGTTACCGGGGCCCAAGGCTTGCTCGGTGAAACCGGAGTTGCGCAAACCGCGCTCTCGCCACTGGGCAAGATTTTTGTGCACGGCGAACTGTGGGACGCGGTTGCATCTTCGGTTCTGCCGCCAGGTCAACTCGTAGTCGTGCGCAAGATTGACGGCCTGACCCTCGAAGTCGATCCGTTAGGAGCGACTCTGCCGCCAGCCAGTCCCTCACCGGCGATTCTTTGACGGGGTGGAAAAAAAAGATATAGCGACCGCCGCCGCGGCCTGGGCCGCCAGAGCGAGGCCAGGGGGAAGCGAAGCGGTCTGCGGTATGTCTGCGCCTACTCTGGGCATCGCCGCCCTACTTCAAGGCAAACAACGCATTCACATGCGCAGTAACGGTTACCGTCTGCGGCGTGAATTCTTCCGTCGGAGCAGGCGGCGCCGTATTCGCCATGGCGGACATGGTACGAGCCATGTGCGGCATCACCACCCTGGGATTCTCGAAGGTGTCGACAGAAGCGTAGGAAAGATCTCCGAGCGTGCGGCCGCTGGCGCGCGCCAGAGCCTCAGCCGAGTTGCGAGCCCGCCGGTACGCGTCTTCGACCGCCTTGTTCTTGGCATCATCGATATTCTCGAGCACGTAACTGAGGGTTTGCGTCTCGCTGACATTGGCATCGGCGAGTTGTTGGGTGATAGGACCCACTTTCGCAAAATCCTTCAGCTTTACCGTCGCATCCGTCGTCACCCGGTAGGCAATGACCCGCTGCTTTGGCTTCCATTCGTACATGGGTTGCACGGAAAGAAAACCAACCGTCGCAGCCTTGGGATCAATTCCGTTCGCCCGCAGCACTTGTCGTACCTGTTCCACATTCTTCGAGGCACGTTGGAAGGCGGCCTGGGGGCTGTCCTCCTGCACGGACACATTGCATTGAATCTGCGCCGTATCTGGAGCCGACTCGTATTTTCCTTCCGCGCTCACATAGACGGTATTCGGCTGCGCGGTAACCGCAGGATGATCCTGGCTAACGGCCGCGCCCGCGCCGAGAAAAAGCAGAAAAACAAGAGCGAGAGAAAAACCTGCGGATTTCATGGCGGCCCTCCGGAAAGACTCTCCACGGAGAAGGATACTCCCCCGCATTTGCCTCTAAGGAGGAACGGTGGCCGGAATGGATCTTGCGCGATCCCGAAAACCGTGCTCGACGCCTTCCTGACCGGTGTCGTGAAAGCCCCTTAAACTCTATCGCGAGCGAACGCCCAGGTTGCGATCCAACCGGATCTCGAGGGCGGTCCCTTTTTCGAGAATCAGGGCGTGTTCTGATTCAAAGGCCGATACCGCAGCTTGGGCTGCGCCCGAGCCGGCCCCCGCGGCGGCTCCGCGCCAGCCGCCAGACTCTTCCCCTTCCGCTGCACCTTTTCCGGCTCCTGCCACAATAGCCTCGGCAATTTGTTCCTTCGTCATTCCTTGACGGCCAATTTCTCCCTCGTCGCCGATCCGCCTTAGACCATGTTCACCCGGAATCCCGGTGACCGTGGCCATGAGTGGAACCCATCCTCCGGTGGTCTCGATTTCGTCGAAACTCAAGATCATGCGCGTGCGAAGCCCGGGTTGGACGGCGCTGACATGCCCTTTGATCTGCTTGCCAGAGGCGATGCTCGCGCCACTCGCCGCGACCAGTGGTTCGGCCAGCCGGGCTTGAAAGGGGTCCCCTGCCTTCACCGTCCGGGTATCAAGCTGGTCGGAAAGCCGGATGAGAAAGATTGTGCCCGCTGGCACAACGTTGCTGCGTACTGAAGTCGCGTCTTGCGCAGGCATCAACAGGCAAAACGGGGCGATCAGAGAAACGGCACCAAGCAAGGGCAATCGGAGAGTGCGAATCGGCATAGGGATCTCCCGGCTTTTAGTTATTATGCAAACGCAGCGTAAAAAAGCACTTTCCGCGTTGCTTCTAAAGTATCTATAGTATCTACGAAGACTTTCGCAACTCACTTTTGCCCGCAAACCGACTGAATAATAGACTCAGTGCAGACAGTCTTCTCGCTGTCAAAAACAGTTTACAAGACCGACCAGACAGAGTACGAGACTGAGCATTTTTTCAATCTCTCATAGGCTGAGCAGAATGATGTTTCTCGGGGCGAACTTTGCAGCGTTCGATTTCATCCGCCCTTCAATAACGTGCTCACGCAAAAATCGGGATAAGTGAAATGGGGACGTTTCACGAGTTACGATTACGTTCCGTCTGAATGTGGGCGTAGGGCGGTGTGGCAGAACTTGAGAATTGTATGGCCCCCAGCCGAGCGGTTTTGTGGCATCATTTCACGAGGTTGGACCGGAGGCTCCTCGATGACTCTTAGCAAACGTTGTTTCGCAGAGTTTTTGGGAACGTTCTGGCTGGTATTCGGCGGTTGCGGAAGCGCGGTCTTAGCCGCTGCGTTTCCGAACCTCGGTATCGGCTTTGCAGGTGTCGCCTTGGCGTTTGGGCTGACCTTGCTCACCATGGCCTTTACCATCGGGCCTATTTCAGGATGCCATATCAATCCCGCAGTATCGGTTGGGCTTGTGGTTGGAAGGCGCTTTCCAGTTTCCGAACTCCTGCCGTATGTTGTAGCGCAGGTCTTGGGAGCAATCGTCGGCTCCGGGTTGTTATACGTTGTCGCGAGCGGCAAAGAAGGGTTTAGCTTAGCCGAGGGATTTGCCTCGAATGGATACGGCGCCCACTCGCCCGGTGGGTACTCGTTGCTGGCGTGTTTCGTGGCAGAAGTTGTGCTGACGCTGTTCTTTCTGCTCGTGATATTTGGTTCCACGGACGATCGCGCTCCCAAGGGTTTCGCTCCCATCGCCATAGGTCTGTGCCTCACCCTGATCCACCTGATTTCCATTCCCGTCACGAACACTTCCGTTAACCCGGCACGGAGCACCGGCCCTGCGATTTTTGTTGGGGGGTGGGCGTTGGCTCAACTGTGGCTGTTCTGGGTAGCTCCAATCATTGGCGCCGCATTGGCTGGCGTCATCTACTCCCGGCTGTTTGCTGAGGGTCCACAGAGAACAGTTCGCGCCGCTGAGAGGTCTTCACAACCCGGTTCATAGAGGTGATACTAAGACACCATCCCGACCTGGCATTCAATCCCCACACTTTGAACCTTTACAGTGACCGCCAAGTCAGTTTAAAATCTCCATCGCTTGCTTGGAACAATGCGCAAACCCGCATGTCCATTGACTCCGGCGAGGACTATGTCACTGCACTCTGGCATGCGGTGAGCATGATGTTGCCGACGCTTAATGTCACCAGCCGGACTATGTAGATTGAACTTCAGGGGCACGCGGTGTAGCCATGGCAGAGACCGAGGCACTAGACTAGACATAGTGCGGTTGTCTCCAAGCACACTGAACACGCTGGCGTCTCAGGCTGCCTAGACCCTGATCTCGCCAGCATCCCAAGTCAGCCGTTCGTAAAATCGCAAAACCGGCGTTCAACTGAAGCGGATTACCTGGGGATTGCCGCGATCCGCCCAGAATCCGAACCGAGCCACTCCAGGTGGTGAGATCTATCCCCCTGATTTCGTAAGTTGACTTCGCCCTGAAATCCAAAGGATGTTCTCGGCCCGCTTATATGTCGGTGCTACTGCAGCTTGGCGTACACGGCCTATTTCCCCTGTAACTTGCTTTCCGCCAGCTTCTCCGCGGTTGCGAGCGCATCTGCGGCCTTCACCTTCACATCCGGCTCCACGCCGGTCCCGTCCCAGTTCGTTTTCGAGATGGGATTAACGACCTTGATGTGAGGAACCCGGATCATGAAGTCATCGTCAATTCGGCGTGCCATCGCCATATGGCCTCGTCCGGAAGTTGTTTCACCCACCAGCGTGGCGCGCTTCAGCATCTTCAGGTCATAGCCGAATGCCTCGGCGGCGGAGAAAGTCATGTGCGAAGTCAGCACAAAGGCAGGCTTGTCTGCCAGCTTGTTGCCTGGCACCGGGGCGAGCGTCCAGCTCTCCTCTGTGGTGTTTTCGCTCCGGTCGTAAAAGTCGTTCAGGTGCGCCGGGCGATCGAAGAGGTAGGTCGCGATGAGCGCGACCATGTTTGAATAACCGCCGGGGTTGTCGCGTAAATCGAAAATAATGGCGTCCACATCATTTAACTCGGCCATCGCCGCCGCGGCTCGCGGCCCGCAAATCTCCGCGTCTGGGAATGAATTGAATTTCAAATAGCCAATGTTACGGGGGAGCACCCGCACGACCTCAAACTGGCAGTTCGTTCTGCCCATCTTCTTGCGATAGGCCGCGATGTCAGCGGCGCTCGGCGGCTGTGGAGACTCAGGCGCAATGGCCGCGCCGTAGATCATCATCACATGTTTGTCGTGGCTCACATCCTGCATATGCTGGGTCACCAAATCGGCGAAAACCTCGCCATCCGTCGCCGCGTCGTCATCGCCGTTCTTCTCGTGAGTCCGGAGCGCCGCCGCCATCTTCTGGGCCGCGTCCGGATCAACGTAATACCTGGTCAAATCCGCGACTGCTGCCTCAATCACGCGGCGCCGCTCGGTAGCTTCAATCTTTGTATTGGGAACCAAAGGCGGTGCCGAAGCCGCGGGCTGAAGAGGCGTGTCTGGCTGGCCTGGGCCGGGTGATGCGATCTGCCGAGAGCTGGATTCCGGCGCTCTTCCCGGCTGGCTCGCGGCGTTTTGCGCCGTGTTGAACGCAGAGGCCCTTCTTGCTCGTTTGCCCGCTCGTCCGGGCGGCGCTGGCCGCGAATTGCCTCCAGCGTTCTGCTGCGCCGCCGTACCCGGTCTCGGGCCTGGCGCTTGAGTCGGCGGAGCTTGCGAAGAACGAGACGATCCTGAGACGTCGTCCTGCATCTGGCCTCCCGTTCGCGACGCAACCTCCCGCTGGACTGGCCTCGCCGCCGCCGCGCCAGGCACAACCGATGAGGAACTCTCAAACTGCACTTCTGGAATCTGGACGTGCAGCACGTGGATCCAGCTGTAGCGGATGGCGAAGCAAGTTAGGCAAAAGACCGCCACAGTCAGGATCAGCCCGTGAACAACCGCAGCGGTTCGCGGGCGGAAAGGATCGAGAGTATAAAACGAAGGAATGCCGTCAACCGCTGCGTGCTGTCCGCCCGAGGCGAACTCGTGCCAGAACTCCGGGCGAAGCGACCACTGCCGCAGCAGAGACAGGAATCCGTCCGCCAACAGTCTGACGCGGGCTGACCTCTCCGTGACTCGGTCGAAGATCGATTGCATCTCTTCGGCAAATCGCTTGCGAAATGCGGGGGGATGCAAGCGGAGCAGGCGTTGGTAGAGGAAACGGAGCATCAGGCCCTCCTGGGCTTGGCAACCTGCAGGCGCAAGCGCGCCTCACGCACCACGCTGGCGAGGCGGGCGGTTTCTGCCGCCAGAACTCCGCGGCCCAGCGAACTCAGCCGGTAATAGCGGCGACGCGGATCGTCGTCTCCGGGTTTCTGCCCAAGCTCTTCGACCCACCGTCGCCGGATCAGCTTTTGCAGGTTGTCGTAGAGCGTTCCCGGGCGCAGTTTGTACTTTCCTTCCGACTGCCGGGCCACGTCCTGCATGATCCCATAGCCGTGGAGGTCCTCGGCCGCAAGAGACAGCAAGATATGAAGCGCGGCCGGAGCGAGCGGCAAAGAATTGCTGGCATCGTCGTTCATAACTCGGAGTTCGTTATATCGAACTCCGAGTGATATGTCAAGTAATGAACGCCTCAGTAATGAACCCCTCAGTTGGCGAAAAATAGCGCTCAATGACCAGCGGTTAAAACCTGCTTTCGCCTTACGTCAACAATCCCTGATCGCCAACCGACGCGGGATCACGAACCTGCTCCTGCAAAAGATTCGATAAGGGCGTTAACATCACTTTCATCGTTGTTAGGGGCGAGCGAGATCCGAATGCGTCCGCCACGTGTTCCGCACACAATATTGTGACTACGAAGTCTTTCCACCATTAACCCCGGTCGCAGGTTCAGTGTTCGGGCGATTTCCCAACAATCGCCTGTCCCCGACTGATTTCTTAATCGTTCGCCGTCCCACGATCGGTCCGGAAATCGCAGGAAAACACCCCATGGAACATGGCCGGGAAGTACAGGGTCGGACGTGCTGCGTCATACCCGAAGGGCCTCGCGACAAGCGTATTTCTTAGCATCCGGTAGCGCTGTAATGGTTGCAGGAACCAGCTCGTTGAGCCGCGTCGGATAGCGGTCGGGCTCGGCTTTTGAATTTCTCACAAGCCGCAATAACTGGACTCGCTCTACGTTTGGCAATGTGCACGTTGTAAACGAGCTATGTGAATGTCGCTACTGAAACCTAGAGATATAGAGCCGCCACTTTGAAGCCACATGCCAACCCGTTGGTTCCCACCGAAAAGCACAACCGCCGCGATGAAGACCGCAGGGAGGCCGATCATGCCGAGACCCTGCGCCAACTCAATCGTCAAAAGAACCGCAGCGATGAGGACATGTTTTATCCGCCAGCGTGTCACCAGACGCCTCTGTGGCCTAGGACGCGACGACTCACCTCTATCGCGAAATGCCTATTGACGAAATCAGCGTTAGCAACAAGCTTGCGCCGTCTGTTCGCCTCGGAGTCAGGTCGGTGAGTGCCATGCCGATGGTGACCGTTGGCCCAGGCGAATGCTCTATGACTGAAAGATTGCCCAAGTAAGAGTCCTCGGCGTAGCCCCGGAGCTAAGAGTGATTCTCCAGCCTCTTGAATACGACATTGCCGCCGAGGTGGTTATTCCGGTGATGTTGCTCCTCCCTATCAACTGCGGTCCGGAGTCGGGGTCCAGCATAAATAGCGCGCTTCCGCCCAAAGTCGAATCCCTGATAACAATTAGTCCGTTGGCTCCGGTCGTTCCCGCCAGCGACGTGGGGGTGCTCAACCCAGTTACGGTAACACTGGTCCCGCCCGCGACTATTCCAGCGTTGGCCGTGATGTTGCCGGTAGACGTGATCGTTCCGGCTTGTAGAGTCCCGGGAAAGTAATTCGGCTCGTTGCTCACTCCGGCGACGACGTTGATATTTCCGAAGTAGGTCAGCTTTGAGCTAACGACCGCAGCAACATTCGCGCAACCAACGACATTATTAGAGCAGTTGTTGTTCGCGAACGTAAGTCCTTCGACATCGGAGTTGGCTTTCAGTGCATATTGCTGGTTACCGCCGACTTCTGGGTAATTCCCGATTACATTTCCGGTAATGGTAACGCCGTTCGGATGTCCTGCAATCGATATGCCGCTATAGCCAGCGTTTGAAGTATTGTTTCCCTGAATGATATTGTCGTGAATTTTAACAATGACTTCTGCTCCGCCGTCGATCAAGATTCCGTCCTGCGCGTTAACCCGAATGATCGATCCGGCGCCGATGGTGATATTAGAACCGCCCGCGATGTGAATTCCCGCACCGCCCGCTCCCGCCGCCCAACAATCATTACAAGTGTATCCAATATTGGCCGAACTCAACGTGGAATCAAATAAAATGCAATCGGAGGATGCGATGTC
>Ga0207040_1260_pt1 | contig 13718 bp, 10 predicted proteins | sample Alteio_BWMinCont_72_FD_153279 | JGI IMG/M metagenome (GOLD analysis project Ga0207040, IMG submission 153279) | Enriched cells from forest soil in Barre Woods Harvard Forest LTER site, Petersham, Massachusetts, United States -... | ecosystem: Environmental > Terrestrial > Soil > Temperate forest >... | reverse complement strand
ACCGTTGCACGGCCTCTCTTCTCGCTAAATGCCAAACCAGGCCGCCGGCGAAAAAAGCGAATACACCCCAGAAAAGATAAGAGGCGCTCGAGGGTCGAGGTGCGTTCGTCAACTGGTAGACGGCCAACAGGGCGAGACTCAGCAGCAGGGCAATTGCCGCGCAGGTGTCCAACAGGCGAGCGGGACTCCAGCGTTGCGCTGCAGCGCCGAGCACGTACAGAAACGCCAGAATAAAGGCCCGAGGCTCCCGCGTGAGAAGAAGGAAAAACACTGCCCAGACCACATCGGCCGAATGGAGCCAGAACCGGGTACGGTTGGGCCATTTGCGATCGCCCGAAAGCAGAACAAAAAAGAGGATCAGGCTATAAACGGAAAACGCCACGGCACAGACCATCGCCCGCTTGATTGGAAAATCGGGTGAGGCTGGGTGAAACCACAACAGCAGCACGATACCAACTGCCGTCCAAACGCGGGCCAAGCTCAATGCTCGCTCAGGACTAGATCCGGAGCGAACACTGCCTTGGCCACGGCCATTGGATCCCGCGCTGGGAGCTAGATCCATTGAACAACAACACCTCAGATGAAGAACAACACCTCAAAACAGAAAATCCGACGAAACGATTGGCTCAAATAGCCTACCGACTCGTGATCAGGGAAAAATCGGGTACAAGTCGAACCCTATTTCCGCTCGCCTTCTATCGGACGGCTCACTTATTTCTCTCAATTGTCGAATTAAACCATCTATTGTGTTCGCGTTAAATACAGTCTTCACTGTACATTTAACAAGCAATTTCAGGATTTCTGAGAAGTTCAGAACGGGACAGACATTCACCTGAGCATCGCCACTACCTATCGAATCGAGTAACTCCCCGCGTACTTGTGAGATCTGGCATCGCGCCTGTGTGGTGCCAGGCCATGCCGCATCGTGTGGGCGTGGGTCGCGGTCACGATGCCAGTCAAAGTAGGGCACACTTTGCAATTTTCTTGCGGTGAGATTGGGTCCTACTTCGAACCTTCCCTTCGCAGATTCCGTCATAGGCAACTTATTTTACGCGTTCGACCATTAATCTCCACCGCAGCCACAATTGCAAGTCATCCAAAACGCTCGCCATCACCCATAGTCTGCAGAATTCGGGCGACACAACTACTGCTTCTTGTAGCGTCGAGCGACATCCCCGAGTGGTTCCGGCCCAGGTGGGTCCATAACCGTCAGGGCGGCTACCGGAGCAGCGACCGCCGCTGGAGAAGGCGTTATGGGAGCGATTGCAACCGAAACGGGCGTAGTAGATATCGGAGGGACGGGCCTCGGAACAACAACTGGCTCGGCGGCGACGGCTTCGACTGCTACGGCGCGGGAACAAAGATCTAGTATAGCCTTCTCGACGCTACGGGCTTTCGTGGCGTAGACCAGATCACCATTCGCCAGGAACAGCGATGCGTTATCCACTTTCATTGCAGCCGATATCGCTAGCCCGCTAAGTCCCCCGAAGGCGAACATCGCTGACCGTTTCCCGCCCTCGCGCCGGAGGACTAAAACATAGCTGGCTCGGGAAGGATCGTTGGTAACCTGAACGTTCGGGCACGATTTCATCAGGTCGGCCTGAATCTCAATCGTGCGCGGATCGTCACCTTTCGTGGCAGTGGCGACTGCGGCGCGCCCGCTAACGAGTGCGCTGAAATTTTCGATGGGGTTATCGGTGACGTAGATGCGAGCCTTCGAAGCCTGCGGGAAGGCTGGCGAGGCATAAAAAGACACGATCAGAATTAATAGTGTGATTTTCTTCATATTTGTTCCAGTGTTCGAAAGCTGGTGAGGCCGCTAAAAGGGACGTCACAATTTACTAACACTTTAATCCTAGCGATTTAAGTAATCGCAAGTATATGGACCTGAAGGGTATTTTAGGGGTACTTCGGTTTCGGTGTTTGAGGCCATACGATAATCGACGTTTCACCAGATGTGGGCGAACCGATGAAACCTGGCCTTTCCGGCCTTCCTGGCTCATTGCCGCGGTCACATCGCGTGAGCGCGGGATAGTGCCGGGTGCCTCGGGGGTGATCGGAATTGACGTGTTTTTTGGCATAGTTTTGGCATAGTCTGGTCCCACTTGATATTTTTTATGACTTCTATCGTTTCGTCGTTTCAGTAAGTTGATGATTCTAAAGATATCCTGGCAGTACGATATTTATTAGGGTGGATTCTCACGAGCTCTAAGACTCCCACGCTTTACGAAACAATGCGTGGGGCGCCTGGCCCAGTCTCTGTTTTGAATTCTTGGGTGCCCCATCCTTGACGTTTTTCAAGGGTGGGGCTTTCGGCCTGTTTTTTCTTGCGCTTCGGAACTTGCTCAATCCAGTACGCTCAGCCCAGGCAATGGGTGCAAGTCAAAATTCCCAAGCTTCAAAAATGGAAGGGAGGGCATTCGAATTTCAAAAGGGTCGGCTTTTCCGGGCCACTCATCTCGGCAGGACTTCAAGGATTTGAGTAGCACAGGCTCTCTTGCCCGTGCGGATTTGTAGGCTGCTCCTCTTCGAGCGCGCAAATTTGGCTGCCTGATTTTTGATAATAAAAACCGCACAGGCGAGTGCCTGTGCTACTTAGATCCCCTTCTGAGTGGCTTGTGAACTTGGGTGGGTTGCTCGGCACTTGTCCTGAATATGGGGCGGGAACCTGGACCTGACACAAAAGAATTGTCCTCCGATTGTAATACTGAGATACTCGCGCCCGGGAGGTGCTCTTGGGCCCAGCAGTCGCTGTTTGCTTCGCGCTGATCTTGGGCTCGCTCGCCCTCGGCGGAGGCATCTATGAGACTCTCGTTGTTGATGCCGCGTGGCCCGGCAATCTTGTCCTCATCCAACCGAATGGCGGCGGCCTGAATCGAAAGATATTTTGGATGCTCGTCCACCCCCTATTCGAGCTTGCGCTACTTGTTAGCGCATGGATGAACTGGAGCGACAGGTCCGTGCGACTCTGGATCATCGTCGCTCTTCTTGGTCATTTTTCCGCCCGCGCCTGGTCCTTTGCGTATTTCATTCCCAGAGCGCTTCGCTTCGAAAAGCTCGACGATCTCAGGCCGGAAGAAATGCGCTCGGCCACCCGATGGATCAAACTCAGCCGGTGCCGGCCGCTTCTGGAGGCGTTTTCGATAGCTGCGCTGGCGATGATACTTCTGCACTTTGCAAGTGCCGTGTCAGGCTGATTCGATTATGTTGTCGGCTCTTTTCTTCCGAGCCTTGGACGTTAACGATGGGTGGCGCACCCTCGCGGTCTTCACGAGTGCGGGTTTTCCGATCTTCTATTCTCTCTTTCCCGATGGCCGATTCCGATCCGTCCTATCTTCGCGCGCGGCGTGTTCCGCATGGAAGAAAAACCCGCACCCTTCGCAAGAACCGTGAAGAGTGCGGCACCCGAAAATCCAACCCACCCCGGCATTCGAAAGCGCCGTCTTGGACACAATCTAGACGGTGGAGAAAACACTGGCGAGGATGGACCGGAGCCCGGCACTAAACCTGAAACTGGCGCAGATGATGATCCAGGTGCTGATACATCAACACCGCCCATTCCACGGGAGTCAGCGGCCCGAAAAAGAAATGCGGATGCTTCGTGCATGCCTCAGGCCCGCCCGTTGCAAAGCGGTCTATCGATTCGAACAGACGTTGCTTCTCCACCACAAAATCCCGTTCATCTGTCACGAGGCAGCTCTTCTCGGTCATCGAATTGCGGCGCATTGGTGTCCGGTTCACGATCACGGACTTCTTCGCCAACCGTCCCAGCAGTCGTCCAAGCAAGATTCGCGGCGGAGATACTTTCCCCATAGCCATCTCCATCGCCGCCGAGCAATGCGCCAGCATCTGCGCTGGATTCATCTTGCCCCACTGCCGCTCGCTTTCCGGCCTCAACTGCGCCATCCGCTCCTTCATTTCTTCTACCATCGCCGCTTCAAATAGATTTTTCACGCGGAAAGGTGAAGCTACAGCGTGTCGCGTCATCATCGTCTCCCTTTTTGTACTGGCTTCCCGGTCACGTTTCAAGGTTCATCGGACTGCGCGCAATTCCTGGTGATTCATTCTCGGGCCTACCATTTCTCCGCCATCTGCATGAAAGAGCACGGACATGTGCTCGTGGACTAGCCGCCATGCGCCTTGATCCCGAAGCACGCACACGCCTGGGCTCATCCCAAAACTTATCGGCCGGCCGACGGCCTTAACCTCGTCTCTGATTATTAGTCGAACGAGAAGCATCGAAATCGACACGTTCAACATCTTTTCGCAGCAATATTCGTCCGAACCTCACCGGAAGGCGTGCGCCGGAACAGCGGGTTCCCCAGGCAATGGATGCAAGTCAAAATCCCCACACTTCAAACATGGAAGGGAGGGGCACTCGAACTTCAAAAGTATCGGCTCTTCGGGGCCACTCGTCTCGACAAGATTTCAAGGATTCGAGTAGCACAGGCACTCTTGTGCGGTTTTGTGTCCTGCAGGGTATTCGAGCGTTTAAATTGTGATGCTTGTGACGATTGCGAAAATCGCACAGGCAAGAGTGCCTGTGCTACCAAAAGCGACAGTGTGAGTGCATCCCAATCTTGCAGCATGTGATTCGGTGAGATAGTCTTACGTGCGCGGTGCCCGGGTGGCGGAATGGCATACGCGGGGGACTTAAAATCCCTTGCCCTTCGGGGCGTGCGGGTTCGACTCCCGCCCCGGGCACCAGAAATTTTCCGCTATCCGATCAGGCCAGATTCTTCCGCAGCGTTTCCTTGTCGAGTTCGTGTTCCCAGCGGGCCACAACGACGGTCGCGACGCCATTTCCAATCATGTTCACCACCGCGCGGAACATGCTCATAAAGCGGTCGATGCCGATGAGCAGGGCCATGCCCGCCACTGGAATTGTAGGGATGACCAGCAGCGTGGCGACGAGCGCGATGAACGCCGCTCCCGTCACGCCGCTCGCACCTTTGGACGTGAGCACGGCTACGGCAAAAATAGTCAGCTGCTGGCCCACCGTCAAGTGGATGTTCGTCGCCTGCGCCACGAACAGAGCTGCCATGGTCATGTAAAGGCTGCTGCCGTCGGTGTTGAACGTGTAGCCCGTTGGGACGACCAGTCCGACGAGCGATTTCGAGCATCCGAGCTTTTCCATTTTTTCCATGAGCGTCGGCAAAGCCGGATCCGAGGAGCTCGTGGCCAGCACGACGACAATTTCTTCCTTGATGTAGGAAAGAAATTTGATGATGTTGAAACCCGAAGCCCACCCGATCAGGCCAAACACGACCAACACGAATAAAGTGCAGGTGAGATAGAAAACGGCGATCAATTTTGCGAGCGGCCCGAGGGACGCAATTCCGTAGCGGCCCACGGTAAATGCCATCGCGCCAAAGGCGCCGATGGGAGCGAGCTTCATCAGAATGTTGATTACGCCGAATACCGCGTGGGTCATTGCGTCAAACAGTTCCACAACCGGTTTACACTTCGGGCCAACCAGCGACAACGCGAATCCGAACAGAATAGCGACCAGCAGTACCTGCAAAATGTTGCCCTTGGCGAAGGCGTCTACCATGGTGGTCGGAATAATGTTCATCAGGAAGTCCGTCACGCTTTGTTGCTTGGCGGCGCCGGCGTAATCCGCCACGGACTTGGCGTCGAGCGTTGCGGGGTTCACATTGAAGCCGGACCCGGGATGCGCCAAGTTGCCCACGAGCATTCCTGTGAAAAGCGCGAGCGTGGACACGAGTTCAAAATACAGCAGCGCCTTTCCGCCGATTCTCCCAACTTTCTTCAGATTTTCCATTCCGGCGATGCCAGTCACCACGGTGCAAAAAATAATCACCGTAATCACCATCGTGATCAGGCGGATGAAGCCATCGCCGAGCGGCTTCATCTTTATCGCGGAAGCGGGTTTCAGGTAACCGTAGATAATCGCGAGCGCCACGCCGATCAGCACTTGTCCCCAGAGCGTCAGATAAAACGGGGTCTTTTTTTTTGGAGGCGGAGAAGGTTCCTCAAGTATTTGCGGTGGATTCGTTGTGACTGTATCGCCCATTGTTGATTCTCCTTGAGTCGAGCGCCTTGATGAGGCCGTGCTGCGCCCCGCACTAAATTCCTGCAGCTAACGATTAGGTCTGCCCGGGTTCTGGGAGTCTACCACTAGAGGAGCTTTTCCGGTTCAACAATGGCAGCGGCGAGGTCGCTCAGGAACAGGGCAGCGCGGGCGCCATCGAAGACGCGGTGATCGCAGGAAAGCGTGATAGTGATCATCGGGCGGACGGCTGGTTTTCCAGCAACGGGCACAACACGATCGGCGATGCGGCCCACAGCGAGGATCGCGGCCTGTGGCGCGACGAGAATCGCGGTAAACGCGTCCACTTGATACATGCCGAGATTGCTGATCGTGAATGTTGCGCCCGTGATATCGGCGGGGCGCAATTTTCCGGCGCGGGCGCGCTCGGTCAAATCGCGCCGCGCCGCGGCAATTTCGCCGAGTTTTTTCTTGTTCGCAGCGGGGATCGAGGCCACCACGACGCCGTCATCCACCGCCATGGCGATGCCGACGTTTATTTCCGGATGCATGCGGACGCCGTCGCCCGTCCAACTCGCATTCACGAACGGATGTTTTTCCAGCGTGTGCGCCACCGCCGCGACGAGCAAGTCGGTGTGGCTGAGCCGCACGCCGAGCTCTTTCTCAATCGCCGCGCCTAATTTTTCGCGCGCAGCAAGGAGCGCCCCAGCTTCAATCTCACGCGTAACGAAAAAATGCGGCGCAGTCGTCCAACTCTGCGTAGTCCGCTCAGCCATCAGCCGAGCCACTTGGCTAAGGTTTTGAGTGGCGCAGGCTTCAGCCTGCGGGTTTTGTGCAGCATGAGAAGACCCACCAGGCGAAGAAGACGATGATGCAACAATCGCCAGAATATCTTCCGCCAGAATTTCCCCGTTGCCGCCCGTACCGCGCACGCGCGAAAGATCGACTCCATGCTCGCGAGCCAGACGCCTCGCCTTCGGAGAAATCCGAGCGCTCGCTGCACTCCCTACAGGCGGCAACGCAGAAGTACCTGCATCAGGAGCGGTCTGTGCCGCAGGCGCGGCCTTGGTGTCCATGCGGCGCCCCGAGGCGGAAGAAACTTCATCGACCGGAGGTTTCTCGCCCGCGTTCACGATCCAGGCAATCGTCTGCCCCACAGGTATGACGTCCCCTGCGTGGGCCTTAACTCCCGCGAGGAAACCGTCGGCCGGCGATTCAATTTCTACGACAGCCTTATCGGTCTCGACATCCAGCAGTGGCTCGCCTTTGGCGATCGCTTCGCCTTCTTTTTTTCGCCAGGACAACAGCTTGCCGGTTTCCTGAGCCATTTCGAGCGCGGGCATTACGATGCTGTGTGCCATGTTGTCGTTTTTGAACGGCGCGAGGCGCCGCTACTTTGCTACTTTCATTCCTTCTGTCCTGGCGCTGGCTTCGACCATGTCCAGGATGTGCTGGCTCGGAGGAGCGTCATGCTCCCTCGTGGTTTCGAGCGGGCCATCGACCGTCACGTACGGTGCGCCGGCAACGAGAAGTTTTTCGGCAGGGAAACGCGTGATGACTTCGTGGCCGGTTTCGGTCACGACAATTTCTTCCTCGATGCGCGCGGCGCTCCAGCCGTCGGTTGCAGGCCAGAATGTTTCCAGAGCGAACACCATCCCCGGTTTGATTTCATGCGAATGCTCGAGTGACACGAGTCGACTGATCACCGGCTTTTCCCAAATTGCCAGACCGATCCCGTGGCCGAATTGCAGAGCGAACGCCGCTTCTTCGTCCGGAAAACCGAACTCGGTCGCTTTGGGCCACACCGCCGCAATTTCCGCTGTGGTGCGTCCGGGTCGAATCAGAGAAATTGCCGCATCTAGATAATCGCGGCAACGCTTGTAAGCGTCGACCATCACGCGCGACGCGTAGCCGATCGAGAAGCAGCGGTAATAGCAGGTGCGATAGCCCATGTAGGAATGGAGAATGTCGTAATACACCGGATCGCCCGGACGCAGCACGCGATCCGAGAAAACGTGCGGGTGGGGATTGCAGCGCTCGCCGGAAATTGCGTTTACGGCCTCGACATATTCCGAGCCCAGGTCGTACAGTTTTTTGCTGACCAGGCCGACCGCTTCATTCTCGCGCAGGCCCGGCCGCATCGCGCAATACAGGTCGTGATAGGCCGCGTCCACCATCATCGCCGACATGTTGAGAAGCGTGATTTCATCACGCGTCTTGATCACGCGAGCGTCGGACATGATCTGCTGGCCGTCAACGACGGTGATTCCTTCGCGTTGCAGCGCGAACAGAATCGGAGGCTCAATAATGTCGACGCCGAGCGGTTCCTTGTGCAGGCCGCGCATTTCCAGTTCGATACGTATTTTTTTCGCCACGTCTTCCGCGCGCCCCATCTCGGGCGACATCGCTCCGCGCAAAAGTGGAATACCAGCTCGCGAACGCTCGCCGAGCCACGGGCAATTCAACCGGTGGTGTTTTGCCGCCGAACCGAAATCCCACATGATCGGCTCGGCATTTTGCGGAAGCAGTGTGAAGCGGCTGTTCTTGTCCTGCGCCCAGGAACCGATGTGCGTCGAGGTTATGTAGCGCACATTATTCATGTCAAAGCAAAGCAGGGCGCCCATCGAGGATTTCTTGAGCAGGTCTTTCGCCCGCGCAAGCCGCTCTCGCCGCAAGCGGTCAAAATCCACCCGCTGTTCCCAATCCACTGCCATCGTTCCGTATGTCGGTAATGCCATCATGCACCCCCAGGTAGCACAGGCACCCTTGCCTGTGCGCTTTTGTAAGCCGCCCCGCCTCCAACCATCTTCCTCTAAACGGCAATTGCAAAACCCTCACAGGCAAGAGTGCCTGTGCTACAAAATCGAACTACCCTCGCTTGCACATCGCCCGAGCCGCCTCCAAAACCATTTTCTCTGTCGGAATCGTGGCATCCTCAAGGGGCGGAGAAAAGGGAATAGGCACGTGCATCGCGCCAATGCGCTTCACCGGCGCGTCCAGATCGTAGAACGCTCCCGTGGCGATCACGGCGGCGATCTCCGCCGTCACCCCGTATTTCTCGTAGCCTTCGTCCAAAACGATCGCCCGCGAAGTTTTCTTGGCCGACTCGATCAGAGTTTTTTCATCCAGCGGCCACGTCGTCCGCGGATCCACAACTTCCGCGCTGATCCCGATTTCCTCGAGCATTACCGCGGCGCCCAGAGCCACCTGCACCATGCTGCTGGTTGCCACGATGGTGATGTCCTCGCCCTCGCGCTTGATGTCAGCCACGCCGAACGGGATTGTGTAATCCTCGGTCGGAACGGGCCCCTTCATTCGGAACATCATTTTATCTTCAAAAAAGATGACGGGATTATCGTCGCGAATGGCCGTCTTCAGCAATCCCTTGGCGTCGTATGGCGTCGACGGCAAAACCACCTTCAGGCCGGGAACGTGGCTGAGCCACGCGTGCAGCGATTGCGAGTGTTGCGCGGCCGAACGGCGCGACGCTCCGAGCGTCGTCCGCAACACCATTGGCACTTTCCAGGCGCCGCCTGACATATAGTGCACCTTCGCCGCCTGATTCACGAGTTGATCCATCACGAGCGTCAGGAAATCGCCGAACATGATATCCACGACCGGTCGCAGCCCGGTCATCGCCGCGCCCACACCGATGCCCGTGAAACCCGGCTCCGAAATCGGAGTATCGATCACGCGCGTTTTCCCGAACTCTTCCACCATTCCGGATAGAACCTTGAATGGCGTGCCCGCTTCGGCAACGTCCTCCCCCATGATGAACACGGTCGGGTCACGGCGCATTTCCTCGGAAAGCGCCTCGCGCACTGCTTCCGCCATCGTCAATTCGCGTACAGCTACTTCAGGCATACACATCCTCCCCAACCTGGTCCGTGCCTGGATACGGGGCCTGCAAAGCGAACGCAACGGCCGCATCGATTTCGGATTTGGCGTGCGTATAGATTTCGTCGAGCTGCGCTTGCGTCGCGATTTTCTCGTTCAGCAGCCAGGCGCTCAGAACCTTGATCGGATCGCGCTCGGCGCGCCATTGCACTTCCTCTTGCTTGGCACGGTAATATTCGCGGCTCACGTCGCCAACGTGGTGGCCGTGGTACCGGTAGGTATTGCACAAAAGAAACGACGGGCCTTTTCCCGCGCGCGCCTGTTCGACCATGCGGCTTGCAACCGCGTGCACCGCGCGGATATCCTGACCGTCCACGCTTTCCGCTGCGATGCCGAACGCCGCCGGGCGTGCCAGAATGTCGCCAGCAGTCGTTTCGGAAAAATGCGTGTATTCGTTGTACATATTATTTTCGCAGACGTAAATGACCGGCAAATTCCAAAGTCGCGCGAGGTTCATCACTTCGTAGAGTAGTCCCTGGCCGAGCGCCCCTTCACCGAAAAAACAAACGGCCACTTGCTTCGTGCCCCGATGCTTGGCCGAGAACGCGGCGCCCGTGGCGATTCCCGCGCTCCCGCCCACGATCGCGTTGGCGCCCAGATTTCCGCTCGCCGGATCGGCGATGTGCATCGATCCGCCTTTGCCCCGGCAATATCCTGCTTCTTTCCCCAGAAGCTCGGCAAACATCCGGTCGGGCGCCGCGCCCTTGGCAAGACAATGCCCATGCCCGCGATGCGTACTCGTGATGTAGTCATCGCGATGCAGCGCATCGCAGATCCCTACCGCGACCGCTTCTTCGCCGATGTACAGATGCGCGAGGCCCGGCATCACCGCGCGCGTGTACAGCTCGTTCACCTGCTCCTCGAACAAACGGATCATTTCCATGCTGCGATACATCCGCAGCCACTTTTCGCTGCTGCCCGGTCCGAAGGCGGAAATCGTTTGCTTGGTTTCTGTTTTCATTTGTCTATCCCCGACATTCGAGCTAACACCTCGAACATCACCGCGAAATCCTGCTTCACGAGGCCCATGCCTCTCGCCGCTGTCAAAAATTCGTTTGTCACCGCAGTCGTTGGCAGGGGAACATCGAGATTCCGTCCCATCTCAAGCGCGAGCAGCATGTCCTTCTGCATCATGTTTACGTCGAACCACGCTTCGGCCGGCATTTTCAAAACAAACGGGCCGCGATACTGCACCATCGGCGACGCGATCGCACTGTGCGTCAATACCTCCACGGCGGTTTCGCGGGCGATCCCGCTTTTTTCGGCGAGCAAGACGCCTTCGCAAAATGCCAGCATCTGCACGGCAAGACTCAAATTTGTCGCGATCTTCAGCACCAGGGCAAGGCCGTTGTCGCCTACGTAGGTAACCTTGGGGCCGACGTCCTGGAGAATAGGCTTGGCACGCTCAAAGGTTTCGCGACGGCCGCCAACCATCACCGACAATTTGCCTTCTTGCAACGTAATCACGCTGCCCGAAACGGGCGAATCGATCATGTCGGCGCCCTTTTCGCGGACCCTGGCCGCGAGCGCCCGACTGACCGATGGGCTCACCGTGCTCATATCGATCAGAAGTTTGCCGGGCCCAAGTCCCGCCAGAATTCCATCCGATCCATCCGTAATGGAGTGTATCGCGGCGGCATTGGTGACCATGGAGAACGTCATGTCTGCCGCGGCGCTCACGGCGCGCGGCGAATCGCCCCACTTCATGCCGCGATCGACCAGCCATTGGGCCTTGGAGCGCGTGCGGTTGTATCCTGTGACTGTGTGCCCCTTGTCGAGCAGCCGCGCGACCATGTTGCCGCCCATCACTCCCAGTCCCACAAAACCAAGATTCGCCATTCGCTCAAGTCTCCTAATTCAAATTCGCCTTTAGGCGCCTGTCTTTTGATCAGCCGGAGTGCTGCGCGAATCCTCGCGCACTTGCGAAAGATGAGCCTGCATGGCGGCGCGCGCACCCTGAGGATCGTGCCGCTCGATTGCTTCAAAAATGTGCTTGTGATGGCACTGCCCGCGCTGCGGCCCGCCGCCTGTGTAAAAAATCCGCAAGCGCTGTTCGCGAAGCAATCCAACGATGGAATCGATCAAGGAAAGTACAATCGGATTCGCCGCCGCTTCGGCGAGTGCCAAGTGAAAATCGAGGTCCGCTTCAATAAAAGCATCGGAATCTCGTCCCGCACTGTCCATCACATCGATAGCCTCTCGCATTGTCCCGAGGTCCTGATCGCTGGCGCGAATCGCAGCCAAAGCGGCGATTTCCGGCTCCAAAATCTCCCGTACCTCCGCCAAATACGCGCAGCCATCCGTTTCGCCGCTCTTGATGATCCGGTCCAGAGAACGGCGCATGGAATTGGAGGTTCCACTCGTAACGAAGGTTCCGCGCCCCGGAAACGCGTCGACCAGCCCTTTTTCTTGAAGCGCTTTGATGGCCTCGCGAACAGCGGTGCGGCTTACGCCAAACTGCTTGGCCAGGTCGCGCTCCGCAGGAAGCTGGCTGCCTTCGCTCAATTCACCCTTGAAGATGGACTCTTCAATTTGTTGAACGATCTGCTCGTAAAGGCGCGAAGCTTGAACGACTTTGTACAAGAAATACCTCTCACGAGAGTGTCATTGCAAAAGCGACTGGCAACCGACACAAAATAAAACCCTTAAACACAGGTCATGTGGTCTGACCATAATACCGCCGGTCCCTGGATAATGCAAGACTCGATTTGTGCAGCTTTTCCAGAGTTGCCGTGTATTCGGCTACTTCACCCAAACCGTTTTTACGTTTGTGAATTCGCGAATTCCGTAGGTGCTCAGCTCGCGGCCTACTCCGGAACGCTTCACGCCGCCAAAGGGAACCCTGGGGTCGGAGAACACCATTTGATTGATGAAAACCATGCCTGCCTCGAGCTCATTGATGAAGCGGTCCTGCTCGCTCTCGTCATTCGTCCAGGCGCTGGCGCCGAGGCCAAAGCGGCTGTCGTTGGCGACGCGGATGGCTTCATCTAAATTCTTCACCCTAAAAATAGAGGCCACCGGGCCGAACAACTCTTCTTTATAAGCCGCAGAATCTTTCGGAATGTCTGCCAGAACTGTGGGCAGGTAGAAACTTCCGGGCCGGTCGGCGGGCTTGCCTCCGGTCAGGAGTTTCGCGCCGGCTTTGATGGAGCTGCGGACATCGGCATCAAGCGAGGATACCGCTTCGGCGTTTGCCAGGGGGCCGACATCCGTTTTCTCGTCGAACGGGTCGCCGACTTTCAGGCTTTCCATTTTCGCAACGAAAGCTTGTTGAAACTTGTCCGCAATTTGTTCGTGAACGATGAAGCGTTTGGCCGCGATGCACGATTGCCCGTTATTGGCGACGCGAGCCTTGATTCCGACGGTGACGGCATCCTCCAGATTTGCACTGGGCATAACGATGAAGGGATCGCTGCCTCCCAATTCCAGTACAACTTTCTTGATTCGCTGCGCCGCGCCGGTTCCGACTTTTACTCCGGCTCCTTCGCTGCCCGTCAAAGTGGCGGCGGCAATGCGAGAATCATCGAGGATTCTATCGACGCTCCCGGCGCCGACGAGAAGCGTCTGGAAAACTCCCTCGGGAACGCCAGCCCTGAGCAAGAGTTCCTCTATTTTCATTGCGCATTGTGGGACATTCGAGGCGTGCTTCAGCAAGCCCACATTGCCCGCCATCAAACCCGGAGCGATAAAACGGAACGCCTGCCAGAACGGATAATTCCACGGCATAATCACGAGGACCACGCCCATCGGCTGATAGCGGATGAAGCTCCGGCTCGCCGGTGTTTCCACGAGTTCATCGGCTAGAAAG
>Ga0207040_1257_pt1 | contig 13844 bp, 15 predicted proteins | sample Alteio_BWMinCont_72_FD_153279 | JGI IMG/M metagenome (GOLD analysis project Ga0207040, IMG submission 153279) | Enriched cells from forest soil in Barre Woods Harvard Forest LTER site, Petersham, Massachusetts, United States -... | ecosystem: Environmental > Terrestrial > Soil > Temperate forest >... | reverse complement strand
CCTTGCTCTCGCAGCATCCACTCCCTGATGTAAGGCGAACAGCGCAGTATCGAGATGCCGGTGGACTCACACTCGTTTAGAAAACGAACTCCATCGACATCCACGAGATCAACCTCCTCCAAATCCAATACCACCGGTTGTTCAGCACCTTCGAGCTCGGACCTCACTTGCCTGAGGTGCTCGAATCGAAGCTGGCCGCTAAGGCGAATCCGCGTTTCCCGAGCACTAGGAGTCCGTTCGATCTTCAGCGTCATGGACCATCGCCGGAGCCGCGTTTCCGAACATGCAATAGTTATGCCGTTCCCAATCGCTTGTAACGACACAGCTTAGGTTCTACGAGAATCCTGATTATTAAGGAATTCCTTTGTGATGAGGAAAGTCTGGGCGGGTCTGATAAATCAAGTTCAAATCTCAGATGGGAGCTTGAATTTGTATTTGTTTATTTTCAGGCGCTTGATTTTTGAGTCGAGCGTGCGCGATGGCAGCCCCAGTTTCGCCGCAGCCCCCGCCGTCCCTGAGATCCGGCCATTGCTTTGTGCCAGCGCAGCTTCAATAATTTGCCTTTCCTGCTTCACGAGCACGCCATTAAGCGGCTCCGGGCGGGCGAACCTTGGGGGTGCCTCTCTCTTTAGCCAGCTTTCCTCCACGGAGAATGTTTCACCCTCGCACAGGATCACCGCTCGCTCAATTACGTTTTGTAACTCACGAACGTTTCCCGGCCAGTTGTATCCCTCGAACAGTTTGAGGGATTTCTTGTCGATGGTCGTAAACTTCTTTCCAGCCCTTTTTCCAAAGCGATCGATGAAGTATTCGACCAGCAAAGGAATGTCAGCGAGTCGTTCTCTAAGCGGCGGTATCTCGATAGGTACAACAGCGAGCCGGTACAAGAGATCCTCGCGAAATTTGCCTTCCGCCACGAGTGCGTTCAGATCGCGATGGGTGGCTGCCAGCGCTCTAACGTCGACGGGAATCGGCCCGTTGCTGCCAACGCGTTCGATTTCACGTTCCTGTAGGACTCGCAACAGCGCAATTTGAACATCAGGCGGCAGGTCACCGACTTCGTCTAGAAAAACAGTCCCGCCATTTGCGGCTTCGAAACGGCCCAGGCGCCGCTGCGTTGCGCCGGTGAACGCGCCCTTCTCATGACCGAAAAGCTCGGAGGCAATCAGCGATGGTGGGATTGCCGCGCAATTCACCGCGATGAACGCCCGCTCCGCCCGTGCGGATCGTTTGTGGATGGCCCGCGCGATCAATTCCTTTCCCGTACCGGTCTCGCCCAAGATCAAGACAGTCGAATCGGAAGGCGCAACCTTAGTGACCTGACGCAATACTTTGCGCAACGATTCTGAAGAACCGACGATGTCCTCAAACATCGAGTCACGGTCGATTTGCTCTCGCAATGCCAGATTTTCGTTGCGTGTCCTGTCCTCGGCTTTGACCCGGTCATCGATATCGGTTCCCGTGGCATACCAGCGAGCAAGCTGACCTTGCTCATTTCGAAAAGGGTTGTAGCGGATTAGAAACCAGCGGTACTCGCCGTCGTTCCGTAAGGCTCGCATTTCCGCTTCGAACGGGAGGCCTCGTTCCAGGGCAGTCTTTCGCATTTCGCGCAACTTATCGAGGTCCTCCGGGTGGAATATTCGTTCACGAAATCCCGGGCTGCCCATATCGTGGGCAGTCAAACCGGCGTAATCGAGTGTCGCTTGGTTGGCATAGAGAGGCTCCCCGGCTGGACCCAGAACAACTATGGCCTGCGGTATCGCGTCGGTAATCCGGCGAAGTTCGCGTTCATCGTCCCGCAGTTTCTCTTCGGTTTGCTTAAGCTCCTGGATGTCCGTGCTTGTTCCATACCATCTGATAACTTTGCCGGTCTGGTCGCGGAATGGCTCGACCCGGATAAGAAACCAACGAAACACACCGTCGTGACGGCGAAGACGGGCTTCAATTTCACCGGGTTCTCCTGAAACCAACAGTTCTCGCCATTTTTCCATCAATGGCGCCAAGTCCTCGGGATGGAATGCAACTTGCCAACCCCAACCATGCGATTCTTCAGGAGAAAGACCTGTGTACTCATGCCATTTTTTGTTGAGGAACTCGTTCGAACCATCCGACAGATTGCACCAGGCCAGTGTGGGGATCGTATCAATCACCTGCCGAAGTCTGGCCTCCGACCGTTGGATTAGGTCAAGCGCATTTTTGAGCGTTTCCTGTGACCGCTGCCGTTCGATGGCAATGCGAGCGATGTGACCTGCGCCTTTTATGAGCGCGAGGTCTTCTTCGGTGGGAACTCGCGCCTCATGGGAATAAAGCGCGAAAGTGCCCAGCACCTCGTTGTCCTTCGTCAGGATCGGCTCGGACCACGCGGCTCGTATCCAATTGCGGATCGCAAGATCGCGATATTGCTCGGGCCAGTTTTGCTCCGTGGCGACATCGGGAACAATCACCCGTTCCTTCAAAAATGCTGCAGTCCCGCATAGACCTGCTTCGAAAGCAACCGGCACTGGGATGATTGTCGAAATCCATTCCTGTGGGACCCGTTGGCCGCCGCCTTGCCAAAGTCGCTTCCCGTCGGCATCCATAAGTAAAACAGTTGTGACTGATGGAGCGATCTGAACGTCAATTGAGGTGCACAGCTGATCTAGAACGTCCCTCAGGCTCGCGCCGTCAGCGATCATCTCAAGCGTGCGCTTCTCGGCAGCGCGCAGCGCGTCGGCCTGTTTTCGATTCTCGATGTCGGCTGCCGTGCCATACCATCGGAGGAGGGCAGCGGCCTGGTCGTGCAGCGGCTCACGGCGAATCGAAAACCAGCGAAACACGCCATCTGAACGGCGCAACCTCACCACATACTCACCCGCATGATTAACTTCGGGCTGCGTCTCCCACTGTTGCAGCAATCCGGGGAGATCATCGGGATGAACCGCTGCCTTCCATCCCGGACCATGCGATTCTTCAGTGGACAAACCTGTATATTCACGCCATTGCTGATTTACGAAATCTACGGAACCATCGGCATGACTGGACCACGCAAGCATCGGCATATTGTCGACTAGAAGACGAACGTCTAGCGCTGGGGCAGGTCGTGGGGAGCCATCTGCCGCGGATGCCATGCGGTGATTATAGTCCGGATTTGCGGCTTGACGCCCAAACACATGGTACGCAATCGCGTTTGGAAAGAAGGCTATGGAAGAACAACAATCCGGGGTAGTGAGACAGTCTGAACGTGCACCCTTTGCGCGAAGGAGCTAGACCTCCCAACGGTTAGCCCCCAAAAGCAGTGGAGCGAACCCCTGGAGTGAGACAGTTTCACGATGCACGTATCGTGGGACTGAGCTGCCCCGGACAATCCTGCGCCCCCCGCAGTCATATCCGCGCTATAGAATCGTGTCTTCAGGGCTGAGCCCCGTCTCGATTAGCGACAAGCGCCGAAGTGATTGCTATTTCCAGCACAAGTGAACAGGCGCGGTCTCACAGCGGTAGAGTGCGCAACGTCATCCGGACTACATGTTGCAATTTATCGCGGCTAGCCCCGCCCGCTGCCTGGACTGCCATTCCATAGGCGATCGTCGCGACGTAGCGGGCAAGATCAGCAGGGTTCATGGTGGCCGGCAGGTCACCTTCTGATTTCGCACGCTGGAAGCGCCGGCGTAACGCAGCCTCACCCGCGGCGCGGCACGCAACCAGTTCCTGTCGGATGGAATCGCCCGCGTCGCCGCTGGCTAGCGCACCTTGCACCATGAGGCATCCCCCCGGATTGCGCGGCGCTGTGTTCAAATCGGCGGCGCCCTGCAACAATCGTTCAACGACCGCGCGGGCGGTCGGCTCCTTCAATGCTTCTTGGGTGTAAGACGCCGGCCCGGTCAAATAACGATCGAGCGCCTTGCGGAACAGCGCTTTCTTGTCGCCAAAAGCGGCATATAGACTTGGGCGGTTTACACCCACAGCTTTGGTCAGGTCCGACAGAGACGCGCCCTCATATCCTTTTCGCCAGAATACCTGTAACGCACGGTCCAGGGCTCGGTCGATATCGAAGGAGCGCGGACGTCCCAGTCGCCCTGAGGATTTGTTGCCTGTCATGCCCTGTTGGATGCGGTTTCCATACCTATCGGTACAATTATTGCAACCATTCACCCGCCGCGACATCCATACCGTATGGTACAGAAACACCATGCGGCGGACTGGAAATCAAAGAGGAGATAAATCATGAGCAAGCTGGAAGGGAAAGTAGCCGTCATCACCGGAGGCAACAGCGGAATCGGTCTCGCCACGGGGCAACGCTTCGTCGCCGAGGGCGCATACGTCTTTATCACCGGTCGTCGTCAAAACGAACTCGACGCGGCAGTCAAACAGATCGGCAAGAACGTTACCGCGGTGCAGGGCGACGTCTCCAATCTCGCTGATCTTGATCGGTTATACGCAACCGTAAAGCAGGAGAAGGGGCACATCGACATTCTCTTCGCCAATGCAGGCACTGGGGAATTTGCCCCGCTCGGCGCAATCACGGAAGAGCACTTCGACAAGACATTCAACGCCAACGTCAAGGGTCTTCTGTTCACCGTGCAAAAGGCGCTTCCGCTCCTAAAGGATGGAAGCTCCGTCATTCTGAATGCGTCCATCGTTTCGAGTACGGGATCGCCAGGACTCGGCGTCTATAGCGCATCCAAAGCCGCCGTACGGTCCTTCGCGCGCACTTTCACCGCGGACCTCAAAGACCGCAAGATCCGCGTGAACGCCGTTAGTCCTGGCGTGATTCCTTCTCCGGGCTACCGCAACTCCTTGGGCTGGAACGACGAACAAGTCCAACAATTTGTCGACAGTGTCGTGGGCAACATACCACTCGGTCGCCCTGGAAGTTTGGACGAAGTTGCGAAGGTGGTCTGCTTCCTCGCCTCTGACGCGAGCAGCTACGTCAGCGGCATCGAGCTCGTGGTCGACGGCGGCATGACCCAAATCTGACTTCGGATCGAGGGCAAACTTTTCGAGCACCGCTGTGTTCGTAACCCCGGCTGCCAGTACTGTGACGCAGACACCTAGAGGTTTGAACTCATAGTGAAGCGCCTCACCGAGGCTGTGTACATACGCCTTCGCGCTTCCGTCATTCGCCATACAGGGAATGCCGTTTTCCGCCCCATTGCCCCCACGAGGATCACGCCGCCCCGCCTCCGCTCGGCGAGCTTCCCGCCGAAGTAAAGGGCGATGTCTAAATGCGACATGGTGTTGAGTCGCAAGGTCTCCTCGAGCGGCTGCCAATCGAGGTTCAAGAACTCGCCGGGATTTCCGGTGCCGGCATTGGACACGACAAGGCCGATGTCGAAATCGTCAGTGGCTGAGGCGAGCTGCCTGATGAAATCCTCCCGGGAGACATCAAGCACGACGACTCGATGCTCCACACCGTAACGCTTGCTAAATCCAACGCCTACTTCCTTAAGCAAGTCTCCCCGCCGCGCCACGAGGACAATATTGATTCCTGAAGCTGCGATTTGCTGTGCAAATTCCCTGCCTATTCCGGACGAGGCGCCCGTGACGAGCGCCCAGGGGCCGAACCTTTTTTATCGAGCGCGACTGTCATCGTTTCGCTTCGTTCTGCCTGCTTAGGGCTTGTGGTGTTTGTTGTGTCATAAATTATTCGTTCGAATTAATTCTGCGTTCTGAGCATGCGATCAACCGATCGGCTCATTTGTTTCAAAATAAACCCAGGCGCCAAGCGATTCATCATTTTGAGCTGATTGGCCTGACCTGGGCGAATTTCAAATCGATCGGTTTGCATTCCTTTGACGGCGACTTTAACCATGTCTTCCACCTTCATGATCGAAGCGCCTTTCATGTCTTCAGCATTAAAGTCATCCAAGAGTTCGGTTTGTGTCGCAGGCGGCGCTAGGTCAAATACCTTCACTTTGGTGTTTTTCAGTTGCACACGAAGAGACTCGGTGAACGAATGCAGACCGGCCTTGGTGGCGCAATAAACCGGTGAAATGGGCAATGGAACAAATGCCAATCCCGATGAAACGTTCATGATTGCCGCCTCTGATTTTGTTTTCAAATGCGGCAAGAATTGTTTCACCATGCGAATCGGCCCGCTCAAATTGATTTCAATCTCTCGAGTGATGTCTTCGAGGCTTCCAGCTTTGTCGTGAATATTGATCTCACGCATGATGCCCGCGTTGTTGATCAAAATATTGAGCTCAGGAAATTGTTTGGTGACCTCTTCGTAAAGAGTGGCGATCGCTTTCGGATCGGAAACGTCGCTTCGAAAGGTGTGAATTTTTGGAAAGGTCGCTTTCGCACGGTCCATCTTAGCTTGATCGCGGCCCGTGATAAGAATCGTGTTACCAAGCGCCGTGAGTTGTTTGGTGAGTTCGTAACCGATGCCGCTCGCACCGCCGGTGATCAAAATCGTATTGCTCGTGAGTTTCATAATTAAACGCCTCCTAAGGTATGTAACCATTTATTACGCGCACTCCGCGTCGACGAGACGGCTCAGAAGGTTGATGGGTGGTCTTCGAATAAACGCTGAGTAAGCTCAATCAACTTTGTAAACGCGGCCGGTTTGCGCGCCCAAGATAGCGCGTTTGTAGGCTTGTCCAACTTTCCATCCTTCGACCGGAATCATGCCGGTGAAGAACTGGGCAAATTGAGATTCGGATTCTTTTAGCATCGTGGGACTCACCACATTGATACGCAGTCCCTTAGGAAGCTCAATTGCGGCAGCCCGAACAAAAGCTTCGAGCGCGCCCGAGACGGTTGAAGCCGGGACGCCAGCGATGATCGGGTCGTCATTGAGAATGCCCGAAACCAAAGTGAAGGATCCTTTTTCTTTGATGAACGGGATCGCCTCCTGAACCAGATTGATCTGACCCATGAGCTTGCTTCCCAACGAAAACTGCCACCTTTCAGCGGTGAGTTCCGAAAGCGGAGCAAATGCGACTTGGCCTGCTGCAATGGCCACGGCATCAAACGAGCCGACGGCTTGATAAAGCTTCCTGACACTTTCGCGGTTCTCGATCTCGACTTGAAAATCGCCAGATTTGTGCCCGACCTTGACTATCTCATGGCCAGCGCCCGCCAATGCCTTTTGAACCAGTTCGCCGATCTTTCCGTTTGCGCCAATCAAAACAATTTTCATAAAAACCCCATTCTCGTTTCTGATCTCAGGATTTATTTATTCACTTTCAATTTAGGGGGCCAATCCGCCAGTAGTGTCGTGCACTTGCCCAGTAACCCAGCGAGCCTCGGGCGAGGCGAGGAACGCGACTACATCGGCGACATTAGCCGTCGTTCCGAGCCGCCCCAGCGGCGTGCGCGCAAACCATTCTCTTCACCGCCTCCTCGCCCATCCGGGCGGTGTCTGGCTTTAGCATCGCTGTATCCACCAGGCCGGGGGCCACCGCGTTTACCGCAACGCCCCTCGGACCGGGTTCCGCTGCCCCGGCGCGAGTCAACGCATCGTGATTGCGTGTCACAAGGTCCCGATCCAGTCTTTAAGCCTCTTTGCCTCCATCACCACCACCTCGCGGTCGTTGGTGCCGAGCGCAACAGCCGCCATACCCTGAAAGACGGAGAACAGATGGACCGCGAGTTCTCGTGAATCCTTTTCATGGCCAACGGCCCGGAACTGCTCCTCAAGCCAACGCATGGGCTCAGTGAAGAGCGCCGCGGATTTCTTCGCGAGAGCGCCGCCCTCCTTGTGCAACTCCGTGCACAGCGCGCCAAGAGGGCATCCTCCGCTCGCCAGCTGCTCCCGGTTGCGGTGAATGCTCTCCACGAAAGCAAACAGCCGCTCCTTCGGAGAACTCAACCGGTCCATCTCTTCCCGGAATGCGCGAAACTCCGCCAGACGGCGCTCCACCACGGCTTCGGCGAGTTCTTCCTTGGTTTTGAAGTAGTAGTAGACATTGCCTACCGGTACGCGAGCCGCCTCGGCGATGTCCGCCAGACTCGTCTCTCGGAAACCGCGTCGATACGCCAGCTTCGTCGCAGTCTCAATCAGCCGCGTTCGCTTGTCCGGTTGTGCCGTTCGCATGTTCTCCGACTCGGAGAAGTTAGTTATTTAACTAACTCAGCTCCACCCTATATGATGTTTAACAGCACAATGTGGATACAAGTTTTTTCAACCGACCGGAAGTGGTCGCCGGCTCGAAACTTAATTCACGAGATGATCCCTTGCCGACGGCGCTGGACTGAATTGACCGTGGCCCTCGTTCGTTGCTTGGTCCTTGAAAGCATGAGCGTTAGGCAGCCGTCTGAATCAATTCGCTGCGAAACGGTAGGCTCAAGAATTGTGTGTTCGGTACGTATCGCGGCCTCCGCAACCAAAAAACTACTGAGCAACAACAAGTTCCGAATGCCCTACACGGAAGTAATCCCCAACCCCATGACTCTTGGCCTCGCACGCCGCCTACGCCGCGACTCGGACCGGTTCCAAGCTAAAGGGCAGGACTAAGCAAAGTGACTGGCTCGATGTCCGCGGTTAGTGAATGTCAGGCCGCTCGGAAGAACGGCGATGTATCCAAGAATCAATACTGTGAACGTCGTGCTTCAACAGCCAGATATAGGCAAACTCTGGAAACGTGGAATGCCAGCGTTTCCCGGCGCAGCTTGAACCGGAATGACCATAGGATCGGAGTGGGATGTGGTCGCAGGCGTACGCGCGGGCCGCCTGATTCGCATGCTTAGGGACTGGAAGTTACCGCCCGCGAACATAGTCGCGCCGCGCGGGGCGCGTCATGGCCGCTCGGCCCGTACCGCGCTTTCTGAAGCATCTTCGTTCCATGTTAACATCAGTGCCGCAGCGGCAAAAAAGCTGCGCTGCCGCCTGTTGGAGACTACTCCATACCGCGACGGATTCCACTGTAAGCGGAAGGTTGCCATTACGCGTGACCTGTTAAGAGTCTACGCGAGAATTCCTCACCTGTAATTTCACCTGTAACGATTCCGGCTTAGCCGTGTTTCCAGGTGCGGAAGCGCTCCCCGACACTTTCTAAGTTATTGGAAGTACATCATCACGCCGCTTTGACGCGGTAGAGGTCTGACACTGCTTTCGAAGGCGTAAGGGGTGTGGCGTCGCGTCTGCACGAACATCGGGCGAAAGGATCGCGCCTAGCCACACCCAATGACATGCCGAGGCCGGAAGTAGAAAGAGGGCGAACCAACGGCCGTACGCGCTACCCCTGATTGAGTTTTCATATTATGGCAGTTGAAACGCTTGGTCGCTTCCGTGGAATCGCACCTGCGTGATTTTGTCATTGTCGAAGTCGACACCCTGCGTTTTGTCCGACGTTTTGACCCACTGTCCTTGGACGGTCGCAATGACTTTGCCTTTCTGCAAGACATTGAGTTCCATCTTGGCATCATCAGCCGTGAAATCGTATGACCCTGGTTTGAGTTGCGTGCTTCCAATCGTCTTGCCCGTGCTGAGAACCATCGACTGCTTATAGGTGCGAGCCCACACAGGAATTGTCAACGCCAGTACCGCCAACCCAGCGAGGTAATACTTCACATGAAAACGCACTTGTGCCTCCCTCTCCATAATTGGAATGAGTACCCCTCGGAAAGTCGCGTAGATTGGCCGAATTCCTGTGGGGTGAATTTGCGGTGCCGGTAGAACATCTATCCCTAGAAGCGCCGCTCAGCCAAGTTATATACAGTCAACCTTAAGGTCACATGAAAACCTGGCGCTTGTTGGGGCGCTTCGAAAGATTCGGGGCTTGGGTTATTTCATTCGAGACCTCGCGAGGGTACGCACATGTTGTAGACAATCAGCGGCGTGAAGCAGTCGAAATCCGCTCGGCAAGGATTGAAGAATTCGCAGCGAATTAGTTCAATAGTTGTTAAGCGGAGTTTTGTTGTTAAATGCAAAAACAGAAGCTGTGGAATGAATGAGATTGGTAGGGGTGGTGGGGATCGAACTGCCTCAAAAGCAGACGCGTCGCCGAGAAACGATTTCCTCAGATCAAATCAGGCCTCCGCAACAGGGCAAGCCCTTTGCCTTTGAGTTCATTACCCGGCGGTCACAAGCGTTGACCTTCCAGTCGCTAGTATATTGATCAAGACACCCGCTAAGTCCTTATGGCCCATCGGAGAGGCAGCACTCACACCTTCTGGCACTGAATAAAGCGGACTGTCGCAAGAACCCGGGAAAGGTTCGGCGAGGAGACAAGACAGAACATTGTCAGCTCTTAGGCAAAAATATTGTCGCAAAAAGTTATTGCACATGTCGATTTCTACCCCGGCTATTCGACATATAGCCAGAAGGAGAGATAGACCATGATGAAATTCGCGGTTGCGGGCAGGCGCTGGTCCTATTGCGCGAAGGCGTTCTCAACGTCGTGACGTCGGGAAGTTTCCCGGGTCTAATGCTATCCCTCCGCCGCGTTATCGATCAAAATTGATGGAAAGCAATCAGCGATGCCGAGTTATAGGCAGTTGTTCTACCGAACCGCAAAAAAAGGAGAATACGAAACATGACGCAACCGACGCACGAACAAGGGCAGCTCCAGCTGCAGGTCTACGATTTGAGGCGTGAAACCAAGCTGCGCCAGGCACGGGATTGGGTCTTTCAGAACTATCACGTGGAAACTCTCGATGACGCTATGCGTATCGCCGGGCCTGGAACGGAAAACGGAGCGCTGGTGATGATGGTGTTCGGATACTGGGAACAAGCGTGCGCGTACCTCAACCATGGCCTTCTGCATGAGGACCTATTTTTTGAAACTAGCGGCGAGTTTTTCGGTGTGTGGGATCTTGTAAAGGATATCGTCCCAGAAGGGCGCCAGCGATTCGCCAACGCGCTGTTCCTTGCGAACATGGAAAAAGCGGCAAAGCGCTACGAATCATGGATCGAAAGCCGTTCACCCGGTCACGTTGCCGCCATGCGGCAGATGATGAAGCAGATGCGCGATCAACGGGCGACGGCGGCGAATGCCTGACGCGGAACTAAGGAACACCGGCGATCCCGGGACGCGCAAGTTGGCGTGCGAGGGTAGTGCCGCTGCTTCTCATAGCCCCTGCGGACGCCGTCGGGTTTCACGACCACCGCACAAGACCATTTCGGTAGGGCTCGCCGTGAACATGAACATGGCTAGCCATTGCAGGGCGACTGGTAGCAATGTACAGTATGCTTCGCGTGGGAGCGCGCGTGGGATCGACGGCTCGCCCATAGCGCAGCTCGGATATACGCGTTACCAAAAGGAGAGTCATGCCCAAAAAAATCGATCCGCTCAATAAGAAGCTCTATGGCTCGATAACGGCAATGCTGACAGTGAGCGACGTGAAGGCGGCTGCCGACTTTTATCAAAAGGCATTCGGATTTGCCAAACGGGGAATAATGAATGGCCCGGACGGCAAGGCGATCCATGCCGAGCTGACGCTCCGCGGCGCGACCTTGATGTTGGGACCGGAGATGCCGCAGATGGGTGCCCGCGCTGCAAAAGCGGTCGGCGCCTCGCCGACGAGTTTGTATCTTCTGACGGAGAACGTCGATAAGATGGTTGCCAAGGCCGTAAAGCTTGGGGCTTCGGCCAAGGGGCCCGTGATGGATATGTTTTGGGGCGACCGCTGTGGAACCGTCGTCGATCCCGAGGGTTACACTTGGATGGTCGCTACCCACATCGCGCAACCTACACCGAAGGAAATGCAACGGAAGATGAAGGAACAAATGGCGAGCCAACGGGCGGCCAGCGCTGCGAGTGGCTCCTAGTGGCGTCATTCACGTTCCGACGTCTCTCCAGTCCGGCTTGATAGGCCAGGACGAGTGGGCAAAATCGTCGCCCCCGCTTTGTGAGCGGTGGCGGTGCTGAGCTGTAGGACGTCGCTTGTTCAAATCACTTCCTTGCAACTAAAATCTTTTCTCCTTCAATGATTTCCGCAAACCTTGCAACCATCCGAATTTGTACGCCGCAATGGAGATTCTAGCGAGTCGCACCCAAAGTCGTCACTCACGATTGGCATGGCGCAGTCGATCGTTCCGGTTTCGCCGTCATTGGCTACGTGCGAAATTACTTGTGACGCAGCCGCACGCTAGCCGACCGATCCTGAAATCATCGCAGCCGCAACGTAACCAAAGTGGCTCTCTCCGAGTGCGAGTCCGTCGCTATGGACCAATCTGAGCTTTTCGGCAATGCGCTATAACTCAGCGTATCCCACCGTTGGGCCGCATGCTGCATCAATCGTTCCTCCGCGCCCGAGGCATTAGCCCCGTCCCGGCTTACAATCAGACCGACCGCATCGTTCGTCATTTTCGCCCTTCGGCGGAGAAGCTGATCCTTGAGGCGAGGATTCGGCATCAAGCTACCAGCGATTTTCTCGGAAATTTGTTGTCGCACGATGTCGAGGATTCCTTGCTTGCTCCGACTACCATGTGAAAGGGCAGCAGCTATTCCCCAAATGACCAAAATGAGAGGAGCACGGAGCACATGAAATACATATTGCTGATGAGTGGTACGAAGGTAGGAGTCGACACCTATGTCGCATGGTCCAAGAAGGACATTGACACGCACATGGCGGTCCTCAAGAGCATCAACAGGGAGCTGACCGAATCCGGAGAGTTTGTGGACACTGAAGGCTTGGCCCGCCCGGACCAGGCCATAGTCGTGCGTGGGCAAAACGCCGGCATGCCGATTACCGACGGCATCTTCCCCGAAGCCAAGGAGTTCTTACTCGGCTACTGGATCGTTGACGTTAGGAGTCCCGAGCGAGCCCACGAGATTGCCTCGCGGATTTCAGTTGCCCCAGGACCCGGCGGCGGGCCTACGAACATGCCCATCGAAGTCCGCCAGATCGTGAGTCTTTCTTCCAAATTGTCGTAGGGCCATGTCGAGAACGCGCGCGTGGGTCGACTGCCTTATGAACGCGCGGACTCATCGTCGAAAACGAAAGGAGAAAAACGACGTATGAAGTACATTCTGATGATGAACGGAACGAAAGCCGATTTTGGCGAATACGCCAGATGGTCAAAGCAGGATATGGAGGCCAGCGTCGCCTTCATGCGCACCTTTGGCAAGCAACTTAAGGACGAGGGCGTATTTGTTGCCACCGAAGGACTGGGTTGGCCCGATCAAGCCAAGCTCGTTCGCGCTGGCAGAAACGGCACGCCGATTACGGACGGTGTCTTCCAGGACTCTAAGGAATTTCTGGCCGCATACTGGATCGTTGACGTGGACAGCCCGGAGCAGGCGTACAAGATCGCGGCGCGGGCTTCGGCAGCACCCAGCCCAGGTGGCGCCCCGAGCAATATGCCTATCGAGGTGCGTCAAGTGCTGGACAACCATTCTGATTTGGGAATCTGAAATTCTGGACGGCAAACCACCCGTGACACTACAGCTTTCAGAACCTCCGATCGAGCACCTGCTACGCGAGTTGACGCCGCAGGTGCTCGGCATCGTTGTAAGAAGATTCCGCGACTTCGCGGCAGCGGAGGACGCCGTGCAGGAGGCAGCGCTCGCTGCGGCCACGCAGTGGCCGCGCGATGGCCTGCCGCAAAATCCACGCGCGTGGTTGACGCAAGTCGCTTTCCATCGGATGACCGACCACATTCGCAGCGAATCATCTCGCCGCCATCGCGAACGTGAAGCAGCGCTCGAGATAGACCAATTCGCGCCTCCAGTCGATGCCGCTCGCGAATCGGAACAAGATGACACGCTCATCCTGTTCTTCATGTGTTGCCACCCTGCATTGACTCCGGCTTCCGCTATTGCGCTGACCTTGCGCGCAGTGGGTGGCTTGACCACGGCGGAGATCGCCCATGCGTTTCTCGTCCCTGAATCGACCATGGCTCAGCGCATCAGCCGCGCTAAGCAGAGTGTCAAGGACTCCGGCATCCGGTTCCAACTGCCAACCACCGAAGAGCGAGC
>Ga0207040_1206_pt2 | contig 13869 bp, 12 predicted proteins | sample Alteio_BWMinCont_72_FD_153279 | JGI IMG/M metagenome (GOLD analysis project Ga0207040, IMG submission 153279) | Enriched cells from forest soil in Barre Woods Harvard Forest LTER site, Petersham, Massachusetts, United States -... | ecosystem: Environmental > Terrestrial > Soil > Temperate forest >... | reverse complement strand
GAAGTTAGGACGGATTCGTCGGGTTTGAGCAAGAGAAAAAGTGGAAAAATACCATTGGGATCGTACCGTGCAGCGAGGCTGTCGTTTTGTGCTATCAAGGAAGAAGAAAGCTTTTTGCGCTGCGGAAAATCGGCATACAGCAGGACGAGGTTGGCACTGGCAAATCGTTGGAATGCCGTGTCGGCTAGAATGCGATGTTCAAAGCGGATGCAGGGGAGGCACCAGTCCGATCCGGCAAAAATCAGCAGTACCGGCCGACCCTCCGTCGCCGCCCGATGAAAGGCGAGGTCTGCGCGGTCCAGCACCTGGGCTCCGGCAACCAGATTCATTAAGATCAAAACAAAAAACAGCAGGCGGCCCATTGGCATGTTTACGGAACCCGGCTACAAGGTAGGCGAAAGCAGGCATGAAGGCAAAACCATCGCGCACAAGGGCTTATTGCTGGCAATTGGCTAAATTTGCCGGCCTTCAAATACCTCTTTATGGTTCCTACGATTCCTTCCCGGCTTCCCGAGGTGGGCACAACGATCTTCACGATTATGAGTGCCCTGGCGTCGGAATCTGGAGCCATCAATTTAGGCCAGGGATTTCCGGATTACCCAATGAGCGGCGAACTGATCGGGCGCGTTTGCGAAGCGATGAAGCAAGGGTACAACCAGTATGTCCCCATGCAAGGCTACCTCCCGCTCCGGGAAGCGATTGCTGAAAAAATCGCTTCCCTGTATGGCACGGAAGTTAGCCCGGAGACTCAGATCACCATCACGCCTGGCGGCACCTATGCCATTTACACCGCCGTAACTTGCGCGCTTCAACCAGGCGACGAAGTCATTGTTTTTGAGCCGGCTTACGATAGCTACATCCCCAATGTGGAAATTAACGGCGCGCGCGCCGTTCGAGTGGATCTCGAATTTCCGGACTATCGGATCAATTGGGATCGGGTCAGGGAAAAGCTAAGTCCCCGGACGCGAATGATCATGCTGAATTCACCGCACAATCCTACTGGTTCGGTTCTTGGTCCCGAGGACTTGGAAGCACTCAGGGGCATTGTACGGGATACGCGCATCTTGATTTTGTCCGATGAAGTGTACGAGCACTTGATCTTCGACGGGATTCCCCATCAATCCCTGCTTCGATATCCGGACCTGGCCGAAAGAAGTTTTGTCTGTTTTTCATTCGGGAAAGTATACAACTGCACGGGTTGGAAGTTGGGCTATTGCGTAAGCTCTCCGCCCTTAACCACCGAATTCAGGAAAGTGCATCAGTTCAATTGCTTTTCCTGCAACAGCCCGATGCAGGTTGCGCTGGCCCGTTTTCTGGGGGTGAAGGAGTCCTACATTTCACTCGGTTCGTTCATGCAGTCCAGGAGAGACTACTTCCAAAAGGCAATGGAACAAACCCGATTTCGGGCGATTCCTAGTCATGGAAGTTATTTCCAGGTCTATTCCTATGACCGGATCAGCGAAGAAGCGGACCGTGATTTTGCAATCCGCGTAACCCGGGAATTCGGTGTTGCCAGCATACCTGTCTCTGTGTTTTACAAATCAGGAAAGGACGACCGCGTGTTGCGGTTTTGTTTTGCCAAGGAGACGGAGACCCTGGACAAAGCGGCCCAGCGGTTGATGAAAATCTGAGCCCCCGGTCGGGTGAGTCCGATAATTTCAAAATTGCCAACGCGTACAAACCATGAACCAGAGATTATGAACAACTACCAAGCGATCGTATTTGATTTGGGAGGTGTCCTCATCGACTGGAACCCGGATTACGTATTCCGCGACTATTTTGGCAATCCGGAACAGATGACCTGGTTTTACCGGAACATTTGCACGCCGGACTGGAATGAAGAGCAGGACGCAGGACGCACTCTGCAGGAAGGCACCGACTTACTCCTGGCCAAGTTTCCAGAATATGAGGTCCCGATCCGGATGTACTACGATCGCTGGATGGACATGCTTGGAGGTCCCATAGCCGGGACCGTCGACATCCTGCGCCATTTGCGACAAGAGACCAGCTTGCGACTCTACGCGCTGACCAACTGGAGCCACGAGACTTTTCCGGTGGCCCTGAAAAAATTTGACTTCCTACACTGGTTTGACGGCCGGATTGTATCGGGGGAGGAAAAGACACGAAAACCTTATCCTGTCATTTACAGGACCTTGGTCGATCGATTCCGGATTGAGCCGGAGCGAAGCATATACGTGGACGACAACCAGAGAAACCTGGAACCGGCGCGGGAAATGGGATTCACTGCGATTCATTTTCGGAACCCGGATCAATTCAGAGCAGATTTAGCTGCGCTTGGCATTCCCCTTTCGGGTGAAGGCATCAATTCCGGAACGTCAGCGAAGGATTTGATAAGCGATTAAGCTCATCACGTAGGCTAGGGCGGTCATGTAGACCAGTTGGATCAGGGGCCATTTCCAGCTGCGCGTTTCGCGCCGGACCACCGCCAGGGTGCTCATGCATTGCATAGCGAAAACATAAAAGATCATCAGGGATACGCCGCTAGCCAGGGTATACACTTTAGTGCCATCCGATCGGACAGCGGAATCCATCCTTTCCCGAAGGGTTTCCCGATCGGCGTTTTTGCCCCCCTCCACGCTGTACAGCGTAGCCATTGTCCCCACAAATACTTCCCGCGCGGCAAAAGAAGTGATCAGGGCAATGCCGATTTTCCAGTCATACCCCAGGGGTCGGATTACGGGCTCGATGGTCCGCCCCAAAATGCCCGCGTACGATTGGCTGAGGGCAGCCGCATTCCTTTCCCTGCTTAAAGTAGCAGCCTGTGCGGGATGAGCCAGGATCCGCTCCTGGTATGCTTGTTTTATGGCCTGCATCCGCGAGCCAGGTCCGTAGGAGCTGAGCGCCCAGAGGATCAGGCTGATTACCAATATCACCCGGCCGGCATCCATAACAAAGATCCTGGCCTTGTTGATCATGGTTACCGCGACGTTTTTCCAGCGTGGCGCGCGGTACACTGGAAGCTCTAGGATAAAAAAGCTTTTCTCCTTCAACCGAATGAACCATTTGGCTATATAGGATACCAACAAGGCCATCACCAGGCCCAGCAGATAGAGCCCCATCATGACGAGCCCCTGCAGGCTCAAGAAGCCCAGTACCCGCGACTTCGGAATAACCAGCGCGATCAGGATCGTAAATACGGGTAGTCGGGCACTGCAACTCATCAGGGGCGTGATCAATATGGTCAGCAACCTTTCCTTTCGGTTTTCGATGTTGCGCGCACTCATGATCGCAGGGACAGCGCAGGCGAACCCGCTGATCATCGGCATGACGCTTTTTCCGTTCAGGCCGACTTTGCGCATAATCTTATCCGTTAGAAAGCTAATTCGAGCCATGTATCCGGTGTCCTCCAGCAGCGTGATCAAACCGAACAAGATGGCAATCTGTGGCACAAATACCAGGATGCCGCTCAGGCCGGCGAGAATCCCGTTTATCAGTAGGTTACTCCACCAGGCATTAGGTAGGATTGTACCCAGCCATCCGTTCATGACGGAAAAAGACCAATCGATCGCATCCATGGGGAATTTGGCCAGCCAAAACACGCTTTGAAACAAGAGGAAGAGCACCGCGAGCAGGATCAAATATCCCCATTTTCGATGCAGGAGCACGTTGTCCAGTCGTTCGGTGAATAGCGTTCGTTCCAGTGGATCCGGCTCGGAAACAGTGTGCTGCATGATTTGTTTGATCCTTCCGTAACGCTGAAGGATTTCTTCCGCTTGGATCCGGGTATGGTTAAACCCCTGGCGGGTTTCAATCTGTTCGATCCGATCCTGGACCGGCGCATTGAAATCCAGGTTCTCATGATTCATCAGATAATGAAGCGCCGTGTAATCGCTGATGGCAGGAAAAAAATCACGCATGCCGCTGACGGCAGATTCCGCCAGGGCACGGCTGCGGATAAAATCTCTTGTATGAACTGGAGAGGCCTGTTGCAGCACCTGGACAATTACCCGCTTGAGGCTTTGAATCCCTTTATTCTTCCTTGGGTTTACCGGGATGATTGGCACGCCCAACTCTCTTTCCAGGCCGGCAACATCAATTTCCACCCCTTTTTTGCTGGCCAGGTCCATCATGGTCAGCGCGATGACCACGGGGATTTTCAAATCAATGATCTGGGAGCAGAACAATAAATTTCGTTTCAGGTTGCTGGCGTCGGCCAGGATAACGACTAAGTCCGCCTTCGGCCCCTGGTCCTGCTGGAGGAGAACCCGGTAAGTTACCCATTCGTCGCCCCGCCTGGGGTAAAGACTATAGGTGCCGGGCAAATCGATGATCGTGGCTTGCATCCCCGGAGCCAATTCGCAGGAGCCACTGCGCCGCTCCACGGTTACGCCGGGAAAATTGCCGACCTTCTGGTTCAGACCAGTTAGCTGATTAAACAATGAACTCTTTCCGCTATTCGGATTACCCACCAAAGCGATATGAAGGTTTCTCTTGACCAAAGATGCTGCGCTCCCAATTTAGTTCAGGGAAAAGCCAGCAAAATTAGGCCGAACCGGGCACATTGATTTACGAATTCGGGAGGTTATGCTCCGCGGACGAGTTTGCCCTCTTCATAAAAGGGAAGAACCGGGGCAATATCCGGAGTCATGCAGAAGCGAATATCCTTTTCCAGACCATATCCCATCAGGCGGCGGTAATGAGAAGCGTTTTTATTCTGGACAAACCCGTACAGATCGTGCCGGGCTTCTTCGTATAGCGCTTCAGCGATCCGGGAAGAATCACAATCGATTTGATACTGATCCCGGAGCCTGGCAATCACCGCCCCGGCAAACAATATATCCTCGACGTTGATCCGATCTTTCCAGGCAGCGCAGGCCAGTATGACGTCGCGCTTTTGCCGGAGAAGAAAGTCGACGATGGCGCTCAGGTTAGGGAAAGCCCCAGTAACAATCTGGTCGGCCCCCCGGTCCAAAGCCATGTGCAGCAGGCGTGTGCCGTTAGTGGTCGTAAGAACCAGTATTCTTCCTTCTATGAATTCCCGCGGATATTCATAGGGAGAATTGCCGTTCCGGAGACCTTCGGCAATTCGCCCGTCCCGCTCCCCCGCGGTCACGCAGTCAATTTGCTTGCCCAGTTCTATGCACTTGGCCACACTATCCACGGGTATCACATACTTTGCACCGTTGTACAAAGACGCCGCAATGGTTGAAGAAGCGCGCAACACGTCAATGATGACCACGGTAACATGATTGACCTCGTATAGGGGCATCAGCGCGGGCGAAAGCGAAGTGTGCAGGCTGGGCTTGTTACCGGGCATATCAACAAAAGTCCACAAATGTAACTGATCCGAAATGAAAAACTTAGGAGAACGGGAGCGGGTTCAGACGGTGAGAATAAATTTCCATCTTTCCGATTCCGCATATTCGCGAATGAATTGTATGCGGCGTTCCAGCAGCTTTTTGAGGTAGCGCCGGAGCATGAACCGGTCGGCTAGCTGGCCAAGCCCACCAAAGGGCATCTCAAAATGGAGCAGGTCGATCATGAGCGTTCCGTTATCCACCTGCTTAAAATGATGCTCATGTTTGAGTTCTTTGAAATCTCCTGCTACCATTTCGTCGGTAAAGGACAACGGCCTGGACATGGAGGTGATCCTCACCTTTAATATTCTGGTCCGGAAGAAATGTTTGGCTTTCCAGGTAACCGTCTCGTCGAAGCCAATGAGCCCGGTGGTTGTACCGGCAACTGCCTGTTCACTGGCCTGGGACATGGATTTTCGATGCAACTCAATGCTGCGGGTCAAATCAAAGACCCGCTCCGCAGGGGCCTGAATGAATGTAGTGAGGTGAATCTTAGACATGGATCGGGATGGATAATCCGGTTGGTTAACGATTTTTTGGGCCGGTTTATTCCCTTGAGGGCCCATATTTTTAAAGAAAGGGCAGTTTGATCACCCGGGCCTGAAGGAGCTTTTCCCGGATTTTGACCATCACCTGCGTATCGACTGCGGAAAATACCGGCCTCACATACCCCAAACCTATCGCTTTGCCCAAAGAAGGCGATTGCGTGCCTGAAGTAACGCGGCCCATCGATTGCCCACTGAAATCTTTGATTTCATAGCCGTGCCGGGGAATTCCTTTATCCAGCATTTCAAAGCCTACCAGCTTGTGCTGAACGCCCTCCTTTTTCTGGTTTTCCAGGATTTCCCTCCCCACAAAGGGCTTGCTGAACTTGGTAATCCAGCCTAAGCCCGCTTCCAGGGGCGAGGTCTGATCGTCGATTTCATTGCCATATAAGCAAAAACCCATTTCCAGTCGCAGGGTGTCGCGAGCACCCAGGCCAATGGGTTTCAGGCCGGCTGCGGCTCCTGCCTGAAAGATCGCCTCCCATATTTGGTCAGGATTTCCGCCGGTGTCCTCAAAATAGATTTCCACTCCGCCGGCCCCCGTATAACCGGTGGCACTCACCAGCACATTGTCGACGCCCGCAAAGCGCCCCTTAACGAATGTGTAGTATTTCAGGTTCAGGATATCCATTTCCGTTAACGGTTGAAGGATCTGCGTGGCGTTTGGACCTTGAATCGCCAGCAGGCAAGTCTTCGCAGATATATCATGCATTTCTGCCGACCGATGGTTCTGTTGCTGCAGCCATTGCCAGTCCTTTGAAATATTCCCCGCATTGACGACCAGCATGTATGCCTTGCCCGGCTCCAGGCAGTAAACGAGCAGATCATCAATGATTCCCCCTTCCGGATTGGGCAGGCAACTGTATTGGGCCTTCCCTTGGCCCAGAACTGAAGCATCGTTGCTGGTCACCCGTTGGATCAGATCCAAAGCATGATCACCTTTGACGATAAATTCCCCCATGTGGCTGACATCAAATACACCTGCATTCTTTCGAACGCAAAGATGCTCTTCGTTGATTCCGGAATAGCTGATCGGCATGTTGAATCCGGCGAATTCAGCCATTTTGGCCCCAAGGGCGATATGCTTTTTTGTGAACGCGGTTTGCTTCATGGAAAATCCCGATGTTACACTAGAATCGGTAGGCAAAAATAAGTGAATGGACAAATGGGAAGAAAGGGCAAAAAAAGGGCCCCCGCACGAGGCAGGAGCCCTTGTTCCAACTTCAACCCCGCCAGCCAGCCCAGCTGGTCCTGGCGGCGGGAATGGATCGTCTTATGCACTCAATATATATATAGGGGAGCCGTAAGATTCTACCGGATCAATTTCCATCCGACGGGATGCGGATGGGGGGGCTGTGCTGTCAGCTTGTTTTTTCGGGACGGCGGGTTTAGATTCTGCCGGTTGTCTTTTTAGTTTTTCAGGTCGGCCTGACGGACGTGATTTTCCGGAGTCTGCTGGCGCCTGATAACGATACCTGTTGTCCGAACGGGTCTGTGGCTGGTCTTCCTCATTTTCCCGATTATTCCGGTCCAGGGATTTTAAGCCATCTTCCGTCATTACGTACATCACACCTGAACTCCAAGAATAGTCCTGGTTTTGATTCCAATCCATGTTCCATCCCCGGCGACGCTCGTTTAGATTAATATCGAACCACTGGTAATCGTCCACACTGCGATCTATGTAGATCCGTTTGCCCACGGGAATATCCACTATTACCAGCACCTGCTGATTGCGCCATTTCTGGCCAGGCGTAATGGCAAAACCCTGGGGCAATGATAATATGGAGTCATGTTGAAGCGGCTCGAACTGTATCTGACCTGCCAGCATTTTGGCGTAGTTGGGATCACCGCCCCGGCTAAAACGGACCCGGCGCAGATGATATGAGCTGTCCAGGCTGCGGACCACGTTAATGCGGACCGTGGACATCATGACGCTATCTTGGTTAAGTCCAAAAAACGGCGCGTCGTGACCCCAGTTAATCCCAAACCAGTCGCTGCCTTCATAGCTGATCTTGCCCAAGGCCTCGCGCACCACCAGGGTATTTCCCAAAGGTTGGGCTAGCGGCAGGTCATCTTCGACGCTGGCGCGAGTCCTAAAATTATTGACCATGGTCGCTACAAAGATGACCAGGCTGATCAAGCCGATTGTCCAAAGGCCTCCGAAAATTATACCAAGGTAATTGCTGCGCGAACGAACCCCCATAATGCGGCGGACCAGCCAGGTAATTACCCCAAGGATCGGGATGCAGATAAACAACAGGAGGACTAGCCAAGCCAGCAAATTCTGCCAGAAGCCAGAGAGCAAGTAATAACGGAACGGCAGAAAGCCAACTCCACTGAACAGCAAGCTGATGAGCGCCATTATCAAGGCAAAGACGATGATTCCGGCTATGAAGAGAAAAAAGGCCTTAAACAAAACTCCGATGGCATGGGCGAAGCCCGAACTGCCGCGCCGCACTGCGGGACCGGCCTCAGTGGCAAATTGTTGAGAAGCTTTTTTTACCTCGGCACCAAATTGCTGAGCCCGGTCGCGGATCTCATCTCCCATTTCCTTGGCTCTGCCCTTAAATCCATCGAGGTCTCCCTTAATAGTATTTTTAATGGACTCCAGATCTACTTTTTCACCACGCATTTCCAACTTCTCGGAGGCAGATTGGGCTTCAGGAAGCACAATCCAGAGGATCACATAAGTAATAAATAGTGTTCCTCCGAAACCGCCGGTGATAAATACCGGACCGGGGTCAAAGCCAAACCAGGTGTTTCTGAAAATCGAAGTGATGATCCCGAGGATCAATGGCAAGGCAAATAGCAGGCGAGGGATCCAAACGGCAATGTGGAAATACGCAGCAAGGCCGCTGGCCACTCCGGCGATCACCTTGGTTTCCGGGTTGCGGTATAGGCGCTTACGTATATTGGTGGCAAGGTTTCGGGAAGGAACCGCGATCCACATGATGATATAGATCAGGACTCCTGCGCCAAATCCTCCGAAAGAGATCAAGGCAAAAAGAATTCGGACAATGGCAGGATCAATGCGCAAGTAGTTGGCTAAACCTCCGCACACCCCACCCAGGATCTTGTCATTTTCCGAGCGAAAGAGGCGACGCGATTCCGTCGGCTCGCTGGATGCGGATTGTTGCCCCGTCTGGGAAGTCCGCGGTTCGGCCGCCCCTGACTGAGCAAATTCGTCTTGCTCGAAATCTTCCGGACGACCCATGCTGACAATGATTGCGTTAACATCCTCATCCGTAATGCAAGTGGCATCTTTTTTCAGGCGTTCGGAGAACAATTCAGCAAAGCGGCTTTCAATATCATTAATTATCTCATCCTTGCCTTCCTCTTTGGCAAAATAGACCCGGAGACTTTCGACGTACTGCTTGAGTATCTCGTAGGCAGTCTCCTCGATCGGAATTACCCGGCCGTGGAAGTTTATGTTAATGATCTTTTTCATTGTGATATGTTTGAAGGTTGAAGTTTAGTTAGCTGGTCCCCCCATTTCTTTGGTGCGGTGTGCAAGGGCGTTCACTGCATTAGCCAATTCGTTCCAGGTTGCTTCAAGTTCTTTGTAGAAGTCCAACCCTTTGGCAGTAAGGGAAAAATATTTTCTTGGAGGTCCGGAATTACTTTCGACCCATCGGTAGGTAAGCATATCAGCATTTTTCAGCCTTGTGAGGAGGGGATAGAGTGTGCCTTCCAGGATATGGAGATTGGCTGCCTTCATCTCTTCGACGATGTCGGAGGGATACGCTTCACCTCGGCGGATAATGGAAAGAATACAAAATTCCAAAATTCCTTTCCGCATCTGGCTTTGTGTATTTTCTATGTTCATACCTCAATCTTTACAAAACCAAAGATAAGGGGATTTTTAGTACTATGCAACACAAAGTACCAATTAAACGAAGGTAATTTCCATAAACTATTATTATAGAAATAATAATAGTTTGATTTACAATCAATTAGGACAAATTAAAATAAGACTCGTATCCATTTAAAAGGGATGAGTGGCAGTTAAATCGAATGATTGGCAACTAATCACGATAAGGGACAAGACTTGGCACGGGGGAAGGATGCAGTTGATAATGAACAGCAAATGCCTAAATACACAATGGAGTGCTGGGATGGTGTAATTACTCCGATAGGAACCAATCAACGATCTTCTGCAAATCGTTTTCAATCGTTGGTAAAGTTGGAGAAGGTATATCCTTGGGCTGAATTTGTTGCCCTTGTGGAGAAATTGCAAGCAAATTCTTGAAAACATCAACGGTATAAACTACTACATTGAAAAGATCATTTGTGTCAATTATTCCATCAGTTTCTAAGACATAATTACTTTTCATTCGAGCAATTTCAAGCCTTATATTATCCATCATCTCAACCCATTCAATGATTGGGATTACGGAAAAATTCAAATTGGAGTCATTTTTCCCATATTCATAACCAAATTTCAACTTACGATTCATCAATCCTTTCCCTGGAGGAATATTAATAATCGGAGGGGAATATCCTATGTTGTGAACAGTCTTAACCATTTATTTTTTCTTTACTGGTTGTTTTGGAGTAACCAAAGCCTTTACTAGATCCTCAAATGAACCGTTGATCTTTAGCTTCTCATCGTATTTACTGGCTCTTTTTTTCGTTGGTTTCTTGGCTGTTTTCTTTGCCTTTGCCATAGACTAATCTTTTGTAGGTTAACCGGCCTTTCACGCTGGACAAAGCTAACTCAAATCGGCGGCCATCGGCCATTTTCCGGCTATTATACCGATATGCAAATTCATTGCAATACGCATCTAAATGCTTGTAGGAAATTTGGTGATAGATGCCGTAAATGCCGCGTTTCATAACTCCAAAGAAGTTTTCTACATGGTTTGTGGTTACGTTGCCTCTTACCCATTCGTGGCTGCTATGGTTTACTGACTGGTGGACGTATTTTTCAGCCAATGGATTGTACATTCCATGCTGATCGGTATGAATGTTAGAGCCTTCCTGAACATTTTCAGATACTATTTTCCGAATGGCTATACTATCCGTTTCCGGCATAGTGGCTGTTTTGACCCTGCCGCCGACTTCAGCTAATGCGATTACTACGCCCTTGCTGGTCCTGCTGTTCTGTTGCTTGAAGTCTATTTCCTCCTCGCTTAACCCCTTAAAATCGCTGCGGTATTTACGAGCTAAATACATTTCATCAGCTTCGATTGTGCCTGACAATAAACCGGGATGGTTATCCTTTAGAGATTCGCGAATTCTATGGAGCATGAACCACGCGGTTTTTTGCGTAACTCCCAAGTCTTTAGCAAGTTGAACGCTGCTAATGCCTTTTTTGTGACTGGCAATGATGTACATGGCCGGGAACCAGGTTGTCAGCGGAATATTGCTGGCCTCAAAGACCGTCCCAACCGTTACGCTGTACTTCTTATAACAGGTCTGGTTAGCGCATTTGAACCGTTTGCCGTTCTCTATGACATAAGCCTTATCATGCCCGCAATAGGGACATTCCGGCTTCCCGTTCCAACGTTGCTGAATAAGTAGTTCGCGGCAAGCTGCCTCATCTTTGAACTTGGCGAACAGGTCTTTTAGATTCTTAACCATAGCAAATCCGGTTTAGAATGCTAAGATAAGTATTGTCCATGATACTACCTAATATTTGAGGGACCATTTTTGGGCATTCTTTGTTAGTTAATCTAGCTAAGGACGAAAAGGAACACATTTAATTGTCTTTCTCATATTCGTAAATATTTAATTATCAATCTATTTTGATTAAACTTTTGCAAAAATCAAAATTGGGAACTATCTTTGTACTCAATTAATTGAACGCGTTTGGCGTATGCCTGGCCGTTGGAAAGCCCCTCAATTGGGGCTTTACCGTTTTATGGAAAAATCTTTAGCCCATATCCCATAAGTGCTCCACTATGATGTTTATAGAATTTCTGCTCTATTATGTCATAAATGGGATGCTGGCTTTCTGGTGAAAGCCGCTTTCGCGCAATTGGATATGCGCAAATATCAGCCAATTGTAGTCCATTAATGTTTGCACTTTTTCTTCTAAATTCTAAATTTTCATGGCATATTGCTAGTTCATGTCCTTTCATAAATCTTGTGCCGTTCTCAATTATCCCTTTATAATATTTCTTTAATGCTACGTCTTGTTTAGGGTTGCTTCTCTTTTCTAGCACAATGTGCAATCTATCGACGGAACTTTTTCGTCTCATGCAGAAAACACATCTTTCGCACAAAAATTCAAGAGATTCCTCATAGACACTATCTCTGCCTGGATATCGCTCCTTATATCGATTTTTATCAATTAAGCACGCAATTATCGTAAAATCCGATTCGTCAATTATGTTGTGCAAGTCAGAAATGAACTGATTTTTTATTCCCTCATTTTGAAATATACTGAATACGCCATTTCGATTTCTCATTTTTACGTAATGAAATATTATACCATCGTCATCAAAGTATTTCATTTTTAATTCTTTGAATCTTGAATCCAATATTGGGTATGCTCGATCATCTATAATTACGCCGCAGAGTAAAAAGACATTAAAATGTGGATCAGGATTTATGAGATTTGAATCCCCAGATTCATCTATGAACAAGTAGTAGCGCATATTTTGTACATGACGGATACGAAAGATAAGAAGCAAAAATTCAACAACTCGCTCGAAGATGATGGCTTAAGCAGCCAATAAAATAAAAAATAACGGCGAAAGAAGCTTTACAAATATTAAAGGCAAAACACTTTTTCAAGGATCTTAGTCAAAAAAATAGCCCCCACGTAAAATGGAGGCTAAATTCTTGTTACATTTGTACAATCGCGCGCGATAGCACAATTTCTCAGGATTGTGCGGGAGCTCTCGGCAAGATAAGAATGCAGCAAGAGTAAAGCCAGCAAAGCACTTATCCTATCCGGGAGTTTTTATTTTTAGTTAGTGTTCGATTGTGAACTTTGAACCTGAGACGGATTAAAAAATACGTATTTTAATTATACGTAATAAATTATAGGCTAACTAATTGATTATCTTCGCTTAATAACTTACTTGTGCAAGGTACGACACAAAAGTCAACAAATTAACACAGAATAACACTTTTTAGCGCTTTTTATCACTTTTTCACACTTTTTAGCAATTTTCGATTGCTATTCAACTACTCACAGTAACCCATAGAGTAGATTTTAATTAAAGGTAAACCTTCAAAAAAGGGTGTTTTCACCTATTGGATTTCACTGATTTGCTATCATAATTTTAGGTACTCATAAAACCTTAAACTTATGGCAACGTTTATAACAAGAGTCGAACTCTACGGCTCCCCATCAGAAGATGTTTATACTCGGCTTCACAGGGCTATGAGTACCGCAGGGTTTACCAGAACATTTACTGACAGCAGTAAGAAATACGAGTTTCCTCATGCTATGTATGGAATGTTTAATAGTACTGAACCAACTACGAGAGTATTGGAACTCGCCAGACAAGCTACCGCACCAATATGGCGAGATTTTGGAGTATTAGTAACCAAGACGGAAGTAAGATTTGAACATTATAACCTCATTGAGGTTAAATAGCTTCTTCCTGACTGCCGTATCCTGAGCTTGTAAAACCAGACCCACTACCAAAAGGATGGGTTGATGATTTATTAAGAAGGGCCTTCCAAATTCCCCAGAAATAATGTTTTACTGCTTTCAGTAGCTTATTCACTTTGTCCCTTATTGTAGATAGATTTCGAATGATTGGCATCTAATCTCGATAAGGGTCAAGGCTTAGCACGGGGGAAAATGGGATTGATTTCGAATTGCTTAAGAGGAATACTATTGATTTGCCACCGAAATATGGAAAAGATTGGGAGGAGTTTATGAATATGCCAATAGACATTCTAACCGAAGATGGGACTATACAGCCGACTGAATATACAAATAAGAATATCCGTGAATTATTAAAGGCTTGGAGCTGGGGATAATTGGCTGCGTTGCCCGAATCAAGTCTTTGCCTTCCTGTTTAAATCCATAAATAATAAATGTC
>Ga0207040_1175_pt1 | contig 13956 bp, 14 predicted proteins | sample Alteio_BWMinCont_72_FD_153279 | JGI IMG/M metagenome (GOLD analysis project Ga0207040, IMG submission 153279) | Enriched cells from forest soil in Barre Woods Harvard Forest LTER site, Petersham, Massachusetts, United States -... | ecosystem: Environmental > Terrestrial > Soil > Temperate forest >... | reverse complement strand
CCCACATTTCTCACAGCTTGGCGGGAGAGGAATGGAGTTTGTTTGAGTGAGGAGTTGCGAGCTAATTTCGCAGGGTGCTGTTGTGTAGTTGATCCGTTTTTCGCTTAGCGTGAGAGTTTTTTCTCTCCGTGGCTGTTTCGAGGCACACCTTGCCACCTGGAAACATAGCCCAGAGAAAAGTTGTTCGGGCTCTTTCTTTTTCAATGCTTTAGCGGCACGGCGCACAGCTTTTCGTGGACCTGCTGGAACAGGGAGACGTAGGGGTAACCACCCGCCAGGGAGATCCACACCTTGCGTACCGTGATGCGGATCAGCGCGCCGATCTTCAGCAACTTGAGCCGAATAGTGCTGCACTGGGCTTGGGCCAACTCTGTTCCCGCCAGTCCCAGCCGTCGCAGCATCTGCAGCAACACGTAGGCGATCGAAGAAAAGTACAAGCGCAGTTGATTGCTGCGCAGATAATGCGTGCTGGTGCGATCGCTGAATAGCATCAGTTGTTCTTTGATGCGATTCTCCATGTCACCACGGGCACAGTAGTGCTCTTCATACAGGGCCTGTGCCGGCCAGGATTCTCCGCTCAGAGAGGTCACTACGAATCGCGGGTTCTCTCCTTTTTCCAGATGCTCGGCCTTGGCCACCACCCGCCGCGCGCGACTCCAGCTCTCCCGTGTTTGATAAACGAACTCTTTGAACAGCCGCGCTGCGCCTCCGGTCTGTTGGTACTGCGCTTTCGCCTCCCCCATCTCTTGCACGATCTCCGCTTTTAGGCGTTCGTTTTTCGCCAGTCCCAGCAAGTACTCTACGCGATTGGCTTCACACCAAGCCATCAGCTCCTCACGGCAGAATCCAGAATCCCCGCGCACCACGATGCGCACCCATGGCCACGTGAAACGAATCTGTGCCACGATGCGCTGCAGCTCCTCTACACTTCCTGCCGACGCATCCTTGTTCGACGATCGCAACCGCGCGCACAGCAGGAACTCTCCGCAGAAGATGTACAACGGTAGGTAGCAGTAGTGTCCATAGTAGCCATGGAAGAAACGTCCTTCCTGCTGCCCGTGCAGCGGATCGTCGGTGGCGTCCAAATCCAAAATGATTTCTTTCGGCGCCTCCTGCTGGGCCTGCAGGAAGACCTCCACCAGCAGGCGGTCCACGGCTCCGTGATCCAGCGCGATCTTTTTGTAGCGCTCCTTCTGGCGGATCTTCTCCCCGCCCAGTTCCAACCGATTCAAGGTGCTCTTTCCCGCTAACGCTTCGTTATCGGGATCCTCCTTCTCCACCAGCACCGCCAGCAAGGGATCGTTCCGCAGCTCCTCGTGATCGTTCAGATCTTCATATCCCAGGGCCAGCCCATACACTCTCTGGGCCACCAACTCTTTCACCGGATGTTCGATCAGATCGGGATTCCGATAATCGGTGAAGCAGGCCGCAAACTGGCAGAGAATCCCTATGCGCTTCTCGACCTCCCGCAGCAGCAGACCACCGCCGTCACTGGTGATCGCTCCGCCGTTGAACTGCGCCCGGATCTCGCGTCGCTTTTGGGGATGAAATCCAAAGACAAACTGGTTACACTGTGTGGTCATAAGGCTGTTGCTCCTCCTTGGCAGGATTTCTTTCTAGACAAAAGAGTTATGCCATGAAGCAACAGCCTTTTTCAATTTAGTATGAGAAATTCGGGCTAGCGGTTTTAGGTACTCTCAGCGATATAGAAGAACACGGACGGCACTGCGAGTCATTGGAAGTAGGTCGCAGACAGCGTCATTCTGTATCGCCATGCATATCGCACTGAATTCAGTCCCAGCGCGTGTCGGCAATTTACGTACGAGGGCCCACCGGGTAGAGGCCTTTCCATCTGAATGGAATCGTCGACCTCGTTTGGATTATTTATTGAGAGCGTCAGATGTTGATCGCATTGCTTCGCGCAGCCACACGTGACGCAGATCGCTATTGAGTCTCGGATGCCAGGCCATCAGGAAATGAAACGAATGCAATTCGCGCGGTGGTTTCACAACTCGCAACTTGCGATTTCCTCTAACGACTGAGTGCATACCACTGGTTACGGTAAGCACGACTTCCGTGCCGGGGAGGCATTGCAGGGCCACTCCGAAGTCAGGCACTCGAATACACGAGGTGCGTTTGGCGCCGACAGCCGCCAACTGCTTGTCCGGGATCGTCTGCGCGCCGGCATACGTAGATACAACGATGTGGCTCATCAACTCGCCCAACAGCGGAATAGAGCTGGGAAAGTCACTTTATGTGGCCATTGTGTTCATTGACGCGCCCGTAGCGCTCTCGCCAGTCGTAGAACTTGCTGGCCCGCACGCCCAGCCAGTGGATGAATCGTCCGGTGCTGATCTCCGTCTTCTCCGACCAGCACCGGACGAAATCCACCACCTGATCCCGCACATCGTGCGGCACCCACACTTTGGTCAGAGCTCCCCAAGACTTTTTTTTAAGGCCATGTGCTCGGCCGTCAGTTCGGCCAGGACCTCATCCTTGGTCTGCACTTTCTTCTCCAAGAACTCGATCCGTTTCTGTTTCTCTTCGACCTGACGGGCCGGGCGTTCCTTCGAATGGAAGGCCGCGGCTCCGTTCTCGAAGAACTCTTTTTGCCAGCGGTAGAACACCGTCGGCTGCAGGCCCAGTTCCTCACAGAGATCGGAAACCGCCACATGATCCAGCAGGTGTCGTCTCAGGATGGAGACCTTCTCTTCTGACGTGTAATGTTTTCGTTCTTTTCGCATGCGTCCTCTCCGTTATCTTAACGGAAGAACGCTCTTTCCAGTTCCAGCTGAGGCAGGACAGCCAGGGTTCGCATGGATTCGGGGTATTTCAGTCCTGGCAGCGACGGGACCGCGCCTGGTTGCGTCAGTGCGATCATAACCGCGTAGTCAGATTTTCAACTCAAGGGGGGTTGAAAACAGCCCGCCCTCAGAATTTCCAGGTCATTCGTCTTGGTTGAACTTTATTTGGCGTCAAGAAACCTCTTATTCCAGATGCATGGGGCAATTTACCAGTACGAACAAATAGCAGGACGTGTTCGTTTTTGAACGTTTATCCACACCGTTATCGTGACACGTTACTAAGTGAAGTTGGAACTGACAATATTGAGCTGATGCTTGTAGACACGATTGTGACCGAGGGTGATTAAATGGTGAAACCAGTAGAACGTACGGCAGGGCCGGGAAAGAATTCTAGGGCTGTCACTATTGAGAGCGTGGCGGACATTTTGGAGCGTGAACTTGAACATACGATTCAGGCATGGCTAAAGCGGGTCAACAAGGAGCCTGATTTAATGAATGTCCCGCTGAAAGATAGTGAGCGCACGGGTCATCTTCCTCATCTTATGCATGATGTCATTAAGCGTTTGCGTCTGGACGCAGGGACAAAGGCTCCAGTTTCCAAGGCGGCTGCCGAGCATGGAGACTTGCGACGAAAGCAAGGTTATACCGTAGCGATGATGGTTGAAGAATCTCGACTACTACAAGTCAGCATCTTCACAACACTTCACGAAAACGTAACCCAATTGGAATTCAACGAATTGCTTCCCGATGTAGTGACGATCGCGGACGAAGTGGATGCACAATTAAAAGAGCAGATGTTGCGGTTCATGGCCGCAGATGCTTCTGAAAGTAAAAACAGTAACTAACACCCTTTTAGGCGGAGACTCAAGATACCGAAACATAGGCTCAAATGGGACGGTGAGTACTAATGATACAGCAGAGTGTTGCCGAAGCCGTGGTGAAAGCTTTAGTGTCAAAAAATAAAGTCGCCGAACTGACACTTGATGCGATTGAAGAGGCTGTACTCCGAATAGATTTAAAGGGCGACATTACGTATCTCAATCGAATGGCGGAAACGCTGACCGGGTGGTCCCGGGTCGAGGCATTGGGTCGTCCCGTTTCCGATGTGCTTCGGATTACCGCAGGCGGAAGCTCTTCAACGCATGGCGAGGCCCTTAAAAGTTCAAATGGCAACCGTAAGACCAGGATTCCATTGGCCAATTATAAAAACTGTACTTTGGTCAGACGAGATGGGGTGGAATTGGGGATCGAAAATACTGTGACCCCTATTCAAGACCAGGAGGGGATCGTAATTGGATCGGTTGTGGCTTTCCATGATGTCAGTGCAGCACGGGCTAGATCGGCTGAAGCTTCGCACTTGGCACAACACGACCCCTTGACTGGTTTGCCAAACCGCGTTCTGTTGAATGACCGGTTGACGCAAGCGATTTCGCTCGCTTCGCGCCAGGACAAACAACTGGCAGTCATGTTTGTCGATTTGGACCAATTTAAGAGAATCAATGACTCACTGGGGCACTATGTGGGTGACAAACTCTTGCAGTCGGTTGCCCGGCGATTAGTGAGTTGCGTCCGGCGAACCGACTCCGTAAGTCGTCTGGGTGGTGACGAATTCGTGATACTCCTCTCCCAAGTCGAGCATGAAGATGACGCCGCGATGAGCGCACGAAAAATCCTTAGGGCCTTGGCAGTCCCGCATATCATCGATTTCAAGAATTTAGATATCAGCGCGAGCATTGGGGTGAGCACCTACCCCACCGATGGACCAGACGCAGAAACCTTACTGAGTAAAGCAGACACAGCGATGTACGAAGCTAAAAAACAGGGCAGGAACAACTACCAGTTTTTCCTAAAGGCCATGCAGGTACGAATTGCCGAAAGACAGTTACTCGAAAGGGATTTGCGCTACGCGTTGGGCCGCAACGAGTTTTTGTTGCACTACCAGCCCAAATTCAATCTTCAAACAGGGCAGATTACCGGTGTGGAAGCCCTGATACGCTGGGTGCACCCGCAGCGTGGCATCGTACTTCCGGCACAGTTCATTCCTATTGCGGAAGAGTGCGGATTAATTTTACCAATAGGACGCTGGGTGCTTCTGCAAGCGTGTAAACAGGCCCGGGCGTGGAGGGATTCGGGGCTTGGGATCGTGCCAGTAGCTGTAAATGTTTCGGCAGCCGAGTTCGCAGACAAGGATTTTATCTCGGGACTTCGTGCCGTCCTAATTGCGACCGGAGTCAATCCGCAAAACCTGGAGCTGGAACTGACCGAAAGCGTACTGATGCAGGACGCCGATTCCACGGTGCGCACACTTGGAGCGCTGAAAGACATGGGTGTAACGCTGGCGATCGACGACTTTGGGACAGGTTATTCCAGTTTTACCTATTTGCGGCGTTTTCCAGTGGACGCACTAAAATTGGATCAATCTTTTATACACGATATCACGGAAGTCCCGGGGGATGCGACTATCGTGAGCGCCATGATTGGCATTGGTACAAGCCTGAACCAGCGGGTAATTGCAGAAGGAGTGGAAACACGAGCGCAATTCATGTTCCTCAAAAGCCACAAGTGTGCCGAGGGGCAAGGGCATTATTTTAGCCATCCCGTTGTCGCCGAAGAGGCAGGTAGATTGATCGAGGCTAGAAATGTGTAAATGCGAGTCGGAGTTAGGTGCGTCGGTTCCATCCTGGCTAGAACACAAAGGCCACTTTCTGATTGTGCCCACCAATCCCGAACTACATAGTTCAAAATTGAACAGACCGGGAAACCAAATTCGTCTAAACAGCATGGTTTAGACCGTGTTGGCTGACTCGAAGTGAGCGGTTTGACTGCTTTCGCTCGGCGGGCTGTCCCCCACGGCGTTCACGGATAAAGATCGCCGCCCACAAGTAGAATGCCCTAGTTTGAATTATGGACTTTTCTTTGGAAGCTTGTGAAGATGCTGACTTGTAGTAGTCGAGATTCTTCAACCATCATCGCTACGGTATAACCTTGCTTTCGTCGCAAGTCTCCATGCTGGAGACGCCTACTAATGATGCCGACCTGACCGCCACTTAACTGTCAGATTGCCAAGTGCGTGGAGCCGAGCGTTTCTTGTACAGATCCGCGTAAGTGCAGTTGACTCGAACTATGGAACTGACACATTTTTCATGGAGTAAGATTAACCGGCGGTGCGACGGCACCCCCATCTCGAACGCCAGCCGAACAGTTCTAGTGTTGCCGCGTTGCCAAGACGATGCTGTCTCGAATGAGGAAATTTGGCATCGATGCGAAGCGGTGGACCCAATCCGAAGGGCCGCCTTCCTTTTCCGCAGCCGTCACGCTATCTTGACAGTTTCGACTATTTCGACTTCTTCCACACTTTCGACTTCTCAAGGACCTCTCTGAGAGTTCTTGCAGTCATCTCAACAAATACGCTCCTCCGAGGCCCTCAAAATCCTGCAATTCCGCAGAGGACTTTCGGTTTATGTGGAAAAGGACCCATTTGCCTCGGCTGCAGACCGTTGGATAGTGAACTCGAATGCGAAAGGCTTGCCAAATTTGAGCAGGCCCGTGCGAGCAAAAAATATGGATCGTTGCGGGGGGGCCTGCAACCAACTTGATTGTTTGGTCCTGCGCTTCAGCTTCCCGATGGTTCGAGTAGCCGCCTCGTCGAAAAAACTTTGCCGCGACAGCTAGCCCACATTTCTCACAGCTTGGCGGGAGAGGAATGGAGTTTGTTTGAGTGAGGAGTTGCGAGCTAATTTCGCAGGGTGCTGTTGTGTAGTTGATCCGTTTTTCGCTTAGCGTGAGAGTTTTTTCTCTCCGTGGCTGTTTCGAGGCACACCTTGCCACCTGGAAACATAGCCCAGAGAAAAGTTGTTCGGGCTCTTTCTTTTTCAATGCTTTAGCGGCACGGCGCACAGCTTTTCGTGGACCTGCTGGAACAGGGAGACGTAGGGGTAACCACCCGCCAGGGAGATCCACACCTTGCGTACCGTGATGCGGATCAGCGCGCCGATCTTCAGCAACTTGAGCCGAATAGTGCTGCACTGGGCTTGGGCCAACTCTGTTCCCGCCAGTCCCAGCCGTCGCAGCATCTGCAGCAACACGTAGGCGATCGAAGAAAAGTACAAGCGCAGTTGATTGCTGCGCAGATAATGCGTGCTGGTGCGATCGCTGAATAGCATCAGTTGTTCTTTGATGCGATTCTCCATGTCACCACGGGCACAGTAGTGCTCTTCATACAGGGCCTGTGCCGGCCAGGATTCTCCGCTCAGAGAGGTCACTACGAATCGCGGGTTCTCTCCTTTTTCCAGATGCTCGGCCTTGGCCACCACCCGCCGCGCGCGACTCCAGCTCTCCCGTGTTTGATAAACGAACTCTTTGAACAGCCGCGCTGCGCCTCCGGTCTGTTGGTACTGCGCTTTCGCCTCCCCCATCTCTTGCACGATCTCCGCTTTTAGGCGTTCGTTTTTCGCCAGTCCCAGCAAGTACTCTACGCGATTGGCTTCACACCAAGCCATCAGCTCCTCACGGCAGAATCCAGAATCCCCGCGCACCACGATGCGCACCCATGGCCACGTGAAACGAATCTGTGCCACGATGCGCTGCAGCTCCTCTACACTTCCTGCCGACGCATCCTTGTTCGACGATCGCAACCGCGCGCACAGCAGGAACTCTCCGCAGAAGATGTACAACGGTAGGTAGCAGTAGTGTCCATAGTAGCCATGGAAGAAACGTCCTTCCTGCTGCCCGTGCAGCGGATCGTCGGTGGCGTCCAAATCCAAAATGATTTCTTTCGGCGCCTCCTGCTGGGCCTGCAGGAAGACCTCCACCAGCAGGCGGTCCACGGCTCCGTGATCCAGCGCGATCTTTTTGTAGCGCTCCTTCTGGCGGATCTTCTCCCCGCCCAGTTCCAACCGATTCAAGGTGCTCTTTCCCGCTAACGCTTCGTTATCGGGATCCTCCTTCTCCACCAGCACCGCCAGCAAGGGATCGTTCCGCAGCTCCTCGTGATCGTTCAGATCTTCATATCCCAGGGCCAGCCCATACACTCTCTGGGCCACCAACTCTTTCACCGGATGTTCGATCAGATCGGGATTCCGATAATCGGTGAAGCAGGCCGCAAACTGGCAGAGAATCCCTATGCGCTTCTCGACCTCCCGCAGCAGCAGACCACCGCCGTCACTGGTGATCGCTCCGCCGTTGAACTGCGCCCGGATCTCGCGTCGCTTTTGGGGATGAAATCCAAAGACAAACTGGTTACACTGTGTGGTCATAAGGCTGTTGCTCCTCCTTGGCAGGATTTCTTTCTAGACAAAAGAGTTATGCCATGAAGCAACAGCCTTTTTCAATTTAGTATGAGAAATTCGGGCTAATCCTTCTTGATAGTATGTTGGAAGCGCCTACCGATTCGGAGGCTGAATTCTATCCCTTGAGTCGCCATATCCTGTAAAATGAGGTGATTTCAATGGGTCGTTGCAACGCTCCTACCGTGTGACCGTGGGCGGCGACAAGAGATTTGCTACTGCGGAGTTTGTGCGCGAGTGCCGGAACATGCGTGTGACGCCGCACGTGGCGCAAAACCTGGCGCGACGAGGCGGCAGCGCCATTGATGGACGCACCACACAACACGTGGGCTACCGCATCAGCCAGAAGAAAAGGAAGCGCATCGAAGAGTGCTTTGGCTGGCTTTTTTCGCAAAAGGCTGGGCATCCGTATTGGAGACGAGGTAGTTTTGCAGCTCGAGGATGACGAATTGCGTATCATCACTTTGAAATGCAACATTGAGCGGGCTCAGCGGCTTGTCCGCAAGCATGTGAAGCCGGGTTCCTCATTGGTTGACGAATTGATCGCGGAACGACGCGAGGCCGGGCGAAATGAATAGGGTCGTGCTGGACGCATCCGCCCTCCTCGCAATTCTCAATCAGGAACCCGGCTCTGAAAAGTTGACGCCAGAAATATTGAGCGCCGCGACGACAAGCACTGTCAATCTAGCCGAAGTGCATGGAAAACTTGTCAGCCGGGGCCTCGACCCCAACGAGGCGTGGGAGGCTACAATGAGCCCCATACGGGAAGCGGCGGCGTTTACCTCCGAGCACGCCAGGCTTACGGGCGATTTGGTCGCACAAACCCGTATCCTGGGTTTGTCATTGGGGGACCGCGCCTGTTTGGCGCTGGGGCTCGCTTTGAAGGCGCCGGTATATACGGCGGATAAATCTTGGAAGAACCTGAGAGTCAATGTTCGCATCCAGTTCATCCGGTGAGAGTGATTGTGCCCAAAGAGCGAACCACGACAGAGATTCAGTTTTTTTCCAGCCAGCCCACCCGATTTCTCTAATCTTTTTACCTGCGTCCAATAGCTCTCTGAACTTGCGCATCAGGACTTCCTCTGTAAAAAGTTTGTGGAGTAAGTGGATGCCCCCTCGAGGACGCCATGAAAATCCGGATCGGTAGTAAAGATCGCCCCACTCGCGACTGAAGTATCTCCACGATGGAAACTACAATTCCCTTCCCCCTGCATTGATTGCCAGCATTCGCCGCGCCCTCGTAATCCGATGTGCCGATAGGTTCGTCAGGAGTGGAGGTGTAGCCGAAGTTTTTCATTGTGCTCCGTCGCCCTTTATATCCGATAGGAGCTCTTGCCGAACCAAACCAATACGTCGCGCGCGTCCTTCTCGAATGAGTTCGGAGAGTTCAGCGACGAGGAATTTTTCATGGGCGGGCAGAGTAATTCAAACTTGGCTAGAGCCATCTGGTATAATATAGACTGATCTAGATCATTCTTGACATGAAAAATATCGGTGCCATAATGAATATACGTAAGGAGGCTGCGATGGCAACAGTAAAAGTAGGACTCAATATGAAAGCGTCTCTTTATAAAAACTTGACCAAACTAGCCAAGGATAACGGTCAGACAACCACGCATGTTCTGGAGCAGGCTGTGGAGCATTACATTCAATTTGTCGCTCCGACACAGGGCACTGTACGGCCTGAAATTATGGCGCATGCTCGCAAATCGATAGAAAAGAATCGAAAGCTCCTTCAGCTTTTGGCCAAGTAAATGCCACCGCGTATCTACCTGACCGTGGCTGAAGTTGTTGAAATACATCGACTGCTAATTGAAGAATTCGGCGGGCTGCATGGCATCAGGGACTCGGGACTGCTGGAATCCGCCGTCTTCCGCCCTCAAAACGGCTACTACAGTAGTCTTCTTGAAGAGGCAGCGGCCCTGATGGAGTCGTTGGGAAACAACCATGCGTTTCTCGATGGAAACAGGCGAATCAGTTTCGCAGCGACGGATACGATGCTCCGTGCGAACGGATATTTTTTGGATGTCGACTCACACGAGGCATATAAGTTCATCGAGGGATCCATTCAAAAGCACGTATTTCGCTTCCCGTTAATCCGTGATTGGATCGTTTCCGTTACCAAGTCACTGTCTGATTAACCTGAAAAATATAAATCTTACCCGGTGCACCGTAGCAGCGCCTTCTCTTGCCTCTCGTCAGACCCAAGGGCTACAGGTCGCGGCGGCGGGCGGCCTGTAGCCCACGGCTGAATGCGGCCTTCTCGTTTTGTATTCCTCTCGCCATTTCCCGATCACGATCTGGGCTCCGTCAGTGAGTAAAAAATCTCTCCATTCAAGTACCCATCCCGCCGCAAAGCGATTTTGGGTAGGGCCCTTCTCAAAGCTGAAACCCTAGTAGTAAACATGTATTGAAAGCCAGTGTCCATGAACTAGCTTCAGCTTAATGGTGGCAAGCTGACAATTGGCCGGGATCCAGCGGGGGCGGGTTTACTCGGAAGGTTCTTTTTTCTGCCGAGTAAGGAGACGCTGAAGATATGCATGACCTTCCTCCTTATACGATGCAGCGGCACCCCTTAACAAAATTTCGCATAACTGAGCAAGACTTCGGCCTTCCTTTGTGGCGATTTGAAGAAGCGCCTTCTTAAGTTCTCCAGTGACCCTGATTCCAATCGTTTGATCTTTTGCCATGATCGATTACGCATTCTACGGCAGTCAGCCCACCTTCACAAATCCCCCGCTTGACACATGGTTGAAAAATGAGTATCATTGTTTATCATTGATATACATGAGCAACATTATGAAGAGGATTACAGACACCAGTGAACTGGGAATTTTGGTGCGTCAGAACATTCGTCTAGCGAGGCGTTCAGCCGTTAGGCAACTGGGGACAGTGGCTGTAGACCGTTTGCGTGATCTAACGAAGACATTCGGCTTCTCTCTAAGTCTGGGAGACATCCAGTATATGGACGGCGGGTGTGTATATCACCCACGCGGGTCTCTTGCGTCTATCCCGGCGCCGGCGCTGTGCTGGGATTCAAGTCCAGCAAGTGCGCCAGCTTTCTGATCCCGTGATGGGGCGTTGGGTTTTCAAGGCGACGGTTTACCCATCTCCTCGTTCCAAGGGATTTGTGGGATTTGGGGACGCGGACTCATCTAATGTCTCTTCCCTAGGCCACGGCGCCGAAATGCGTGTCGCCGAAACTCGCGCGGTCAATCGGGCTCTCCGCAAAGCCTACGGCATCGGACTTTGTTCCGTCGAAGAGCTGGGCTGGGCTCCCAGATCCAACACCCCCGTGGCACGAGATCAGGACAAGGCTTCCACGAACGGAAATAACGGCCACCAGAACGGCCAACCGCGCCTTCGTGATCGCCTCTGTCTGCTGATTCGTCAGCACCATCTCGATGCTGGCCTCGTGAAGGCCTACGCTGCCCACTATTGCGGAACCACCACTCTCCGAGAGGCCAGCCGCGATCTGGTCGAAGCCTTCATTAACGATCTGGCCGAACGCGCCACCAAAGATCGCGATGGCCTGATCTGCCAGCTCAACAGCTATTCCAAATCCCAGGAGGTCACGCTATGAAACGCCACATCCCAGGTTTGCGTGATGGAGGCAACGTTTCCGAGAGCATCTTAGAAGGTGTTTTTCTCGTCCGCGTTGATCAGGTCTTCTATCGTTGGCATCCCGAACGACCGTTCTATGTTCTGCGGCTCGCCATTCTCGAACCAAGAGAACACCAAGGCCGTTCCCTCAATGGTCGTCTCTATTGCACTCCGAAGGCGCTCTGGAAACTCCGCTGGTTCTTGCGGGACTTTGGCTATGACCACGATCTCATGGGCCGAGACGAAGTTGACGAGAAGGCGCTGATGGGACTTCGAGGAATCGTCCGAATTTCCCGTACCATCTTGAACGGCCGTTCTTTTCTCAATCTCGGTGGATTTGCCCCAGCCAGTGAATGGGAAGAACTTTCTACTTCAGCAGTGAGCTGCCAGGAGGTGGCCCATGACGTTTAGCTATTCTCAGGTTTCGCAATACTTACGTTGTCCGAGAAGCTATCGCTTTCGGTATCTAGATGGTTGGAGGGAGAAGGATTCTCGTGCGGCGATGTGTTTCGGGCGGTGTTTTGAGAAGGCAGTGGCGGCTCTCTTCGAGCGCGAGGATGCTGGAGCGGTATTGTTCAAGGAGTGGGGAGCGTATCGCGATGTACCGCTCCAATACTCGCACGGAGATGACTGGGAGCGGGTGCTTCGCCAGGGAATCGCGTTACTCGAACAGTTTGCCCGAGATAATCGAATCCGGATTCGCCAGCCCAAACGCAACATGCAGAAGAAAATTGTCCGTTCGCTCTCAAACTGCAACGAGTTTGTGGCCTATGTCGATGCCATTGGCCAATTAGACGGCACGCAGCGTTTACTCGAATGGAAAACCACGAGTGCCCGTTATCCCGATCAACCCGAAGGATTGACCTCGCTTGATCTTCAACTCGTCTGCTATTCCTGGATCACTGGCATCTCCGATGTCGCCATTGTGGCTTTTGTGAGGAAACGCGTTCCGGAAATTCAATACTTACTAGCTTCGATCACGGAAGAGCAGCGTCAGGAGTTTGGTCAGCTCGTCGAAGCGACCGCTCGTCAAATCGAAACTGCCCAGTTTCCTTCTCACCCAGGAATTCGTTTCCCGAAGAACCCATGCGTCAGCTGCGCGCATCTCGGCCTGTGCCTCGGAAGCGAGGCACTCGTGGGAACCAAACTCATTCGTCAACCAGGAGCGAGCGACCTTGATTGGCTTGACGTGCTTGACGACTAGCGGAAGACCCTTCATGCCTCCGAAGCTCAATCGCCGGCGTGCCGTGTTTGTGCTCTCGAAGATCGATGAGATCTTGGCGTGGGAGAAGGCCATGGAGCGCGAACGGGATTCGAAGTTTGTCGAACTCGGGCGCTATCTGTGCGAGGTTCGGGCAGGGCAATACTGGAGAGTCGACAACATCCGTTCGTTCGATGAGTTTTTGGAAAGGAAGTTCCCAGAGTCCAGGCGCAAGGCCTACTACCTGATGGCCATTCATGAGCAGCTGTCCCGCATTCACAAGGCAGAACTGCAGCAGGTGGGTTGGGCGACGGCGACAGAACTAGCGAAGGTGGCGCGGAGGGACGGTCAGAAGTTCGATAGTGCAACCTGGTTGCACAAAGCTCGCGAACTCCCTAAGGAAGAATTCAAACGGGAGGCCACGAAACACCTGACCGGGAAGGAAACTGAGCCGTGGGAAATTCTTTATTTCAAGACCTACAAGAGCCAACTGCCGGTAATCGAGCAGGCGCTAGAAACAGCAGCCTTGATGCTTGGGAGCGACAAGTCGCGAGGCTACTGCTTGGAAATGATTTGTGCAGATTTTCTGGCGGGAGTGAGCTTGGAGGCGGGCAACCAAGATGCTCTATTGCCTTGCCTCACTCGGCTGGTCATCGGACTTCCGAAGCCGCAGAGGAACCAACTTCTGCAACAAGTACATGTGACGCTTTGACCGTGATCTGTGCCAAACGGCCTCGCCTACGGCTCACGCCGGAAGCTTATCGCCAGCTCTGCCGTGAAGTCTTGGAGCGAGATGGATGGCGTTGCCAATCTTGCGGTCGAATGGAAGATCTTCAAGTTCACCACATTCAGTGGCGGAGCCGACTGGGCGATGATTCTGCCGAGAATCTGATCGCTCTCTGTGCGACATGCCATCAGAAATGCCATCAACAAAATCATAAAAACCACGTACTTTACCGCACAGTCACGAGCGATTGAGATTCACTGGAAGCTCTCACACAACCCTCCGAATCGCTTTTTCGTGCCAGGTGCTGCGCTCTGATCTTTTCGCTCATTGCCCACC
>Ga0207040_1253_pt1 | contig 14072 bp, 20 predicted proteins | sample Alteio_BWMinCont_72_FD_153279 | JGI IMG/M metagenome (GOLD analysis project Ga0207040, IMG submission 153279) | Enriched cells from forest soil in Barre Woods Harvard Forest LTER site, Petersham, Massachusetts, United States -... | ecosystem: Environmental > Terrestrial > Soil > Temperate forest >... | reverse complement strand
GGTCCTTGCTTATTCAGGATGGCGACGCTGATGGGATTCCACGAAACCACGAGTTTGAGATTTCCAACAGAAACTTCGCTCTCGGGATTCTTCAATGTGGAAATGGAAACGTCCCAGGAGTCTTTTACAAGGGATGCGTCCGATGAAACGGATCGTTGAGAGCCATCGCCCTTTGGAAAGAGACCGATTCTTAACGTGCAGTCGCTCACAGGCGTAATTTGGATTTGGGCGAGCGAATCAGCCTCTGCCAAATGGAAGGCCCTGGCGGCTGCATGCGGGATTAGCGCCAGGGTGGAAGTCGCAGTCAATCCCTGCAGGACATCTCGGCGGCTCCAATTCGAACTCATAAAATCTTCCTCTCAATCGACTGGCATCGAAGGCGCGCCACGGATTGTAACGGAACACATCAGCGCGAGTAAACGCTTACTGAGGTAGTGGCTCAGTTTCGTCCGGCTCCTCTCAGCAGCTTCATTCCGAAGCTCCGCGGCTACGCGTCCCAGTATGCCTTGCTCTTCGCCTGCGCCCTGATGCAGCGGTTGGCTCGCGACGGAAGATTGTGGATAATCTCCCTGCCGCTTTGGGAGGCGGCGACCCGATGACGAGATTCGTTTTTCGGACCCTTCTGGCCATTGCCCTCGGTTGTGTACTATCGCTGTCCGGTGCCGTTATGCATACAGCGCCGCAGCGGCTCAAAATTCCGCTAGATGCGATCCGCGCCGACCGAGAGTGTATCGACCAAGTTGAAGCTCTTGGTGTGCTTGGCCAGGACCTGCGTGAAGACACCAAATAGCGCCAAGCTAGCATTTGTTCCAAAAGATGGCGGACCTGATCGGGATCGAGCCAACGACCTCTTCCATACAACGGAAGCGGTCGCAGCGTTTTGAAGCCGGATACCACCAAACTGGAAATCGGGCTATCTGCAAGTATTTGAAAAGATGGTGGACCTAGTCGGGATCGGGCCTGGTGTCTTCAATGAAAACGGAAGTGTTTGTGGTCTTGTGACACCAAATGACACCAAACTGAAAAGCGGAGTATTGCAAGTAGTTGAAAGAGCAGTCAATCCCTGATCGAGCACTTGCCACTCCCGCGGCGTCCTAGCCCGATACTTAACGCCATGGCCAAGAGCCAACACCTACTTAACCTAGTACTACTAACGGTGTATCGAGTAAAGTCATCTGCCACCCGCGCAACCGGGCCGGAATAGCAAGCGTGATTGACACCGAAGTCGGACTAAACTAGAAATAAGTTGTTGAAGGCGGTTGATAGCCTCATTCGGGTTGCAGGATTCCGAGCCTGACGCCTCCGCGAGGAAGGAATGTCTATGCCGCTGTCTTGGAGAAATTCTGTTCTCGGCGAACGCCACAAGGCGCTGGGGTCCAAGCTGGAGGATTGGAATGGCATGGGTACTGCGTGGACCTATGCCAAGGATACGTCCCTTGATTACGTTGCCATCCGGACAAAGGCAGGCCTGATGGACGTGTCCGGTCTCAAGAAACTGCATGTTGTTGGGCCTCACGCCGCTCCGATCATCGACTACGCAATCACTCGAGATGTAACCACCCTGTACCCGGGCAAGTCGGCTTATGCGTGCATGTTGAATGACGCGGGTAAGTTCATCGAAGACTGTATTGTGTTCCGCACAGGCCAGAATTCCTGGATGGTCGTCCACGGCAGCGGGGCCGGCCATGAGCAGCTAACGCTGGCGGCGGTCGGTCGAAACGTGGCAGTGCTGTTTGATGACGACGTGCACGATCTGTCGTTGCAAGGGCCGTTGGCCATTGATTTCTTGGTCAGGTACATCCCGGGCGTTCGCCAGCTCAGGTACTTTCATCACATGCAGACGACGTTATTCGGTTGCCATGTCATGGTCTCGCGTACCGGCTATACCGGAGAGCGAGGCTACGAAATTTTTTGTAAGGCGGACGACACGGTCTTGATCTGGGATACGATCCTCAGTGAGGGTGCTGATCTCGGCATAATTCCTTGTTGTTTCAGCGCTTTGGACATGCTTCGAGTCGAAAGTTACCTTCTTTTTTACCCCTACGATAATTCAGACATGTACCCGTTTGACAGCGATCCTCCTGGCGACACGCTGTGGGAGTTGGGGCTTGACTTTACTGTGACACCGGGCAAGACTTGCTTTCGCGGCGCGCAATCGCATTATCAATTGAAAGGCAAGGAGCGTTTCAAAATCTTCGGTGTACTGGTTGAAAGCGATAAAGCCTCCAATGCCGGTGATGCGGTCTACCTGGACGGCAAGAAGGCTGGAATTGTGACCTGCGGCATGTATTCGACCCTGTCCCAGAAATCCATGGCGATTGCGCGACTGGAGGTCGCTGCCGCACGGCACGGAACGAAACTTACAGTCGGCGGTAAAAACCGCGATGCCGGCGCCATTGGGCATCGGCTACCTTTCGACGATCCGGAGAAAAAGAAGCGGACGGCAGTCGGATGAGACGTGGGAAATTTCGATCGTCTGGGTTTTGCAAATCCTGAGATGGGGAATCATGTCTGTTGGGCGTATCAAGAGCAGGCCGATTTATAAAGGCCTGGTGCCAGATGCCAGTGCCAAGCGGCACCTCATTGTTGCTGAAGGTGAGGGTGCGGAGGCGGTCGCCGCACTAGAGGCCAAAGCTTCGTATGGTTTTCTTGAGCGTGCAGCCATTTTTTATGTCGTCAGCGGCGCGCGGGGGCAGGAACACAAATCTCGCCTCGAGGCTCTCGGCGCAGATGTCTTTTATAGTTTTCCCTCCATTCCAACTTTGTTGTTCCGACTTAACGGCGTGCTAACAACTGCCACAATGGGTGTCCGCCTGTACGTGAGCGGCACCGAGGGTTTCATCGGGCAGGTTCTCCAAGCCGCTCTATCCCACGGGATCGATCACCAGTGCGTGCTCACAGAGCACCATGGTTCGCTGGCGCGTCGCGTGCAGTGCATCCATTGCAAGGGGTTCACAGAGATGGTGAAAACCAACCTGGTGAAGTGCGAGCACTGTGGCATTACGTTGCTGGTGCGTGACCACTATTCTCGGCGCCTTGGCGCGTTCATGGGAGTTTCAGCCGATGCCGAAACGCCAGGTGAACTTCCGCCTTCGCAAGAGAACTTTCCGTGAGCGGCCACTCGCAAATCGAAGTTCGCGTCGGCGAGATTGAAACGGTTGCCCGTGACATAAAGCGCTTCCGGTTGGAGCCTGCTTCCGGAACTACGCTGCCCCTGTTTTCTGCCGGGTCCCATGTCAGGGTCACCATGACTGATGGCGCCAAAAGTTTCTGCAATCCCTACTCCCTTATGGGCTCGCCGACTGAGGGAGCCAGCTACCAGATCAGTGTGTTGAAGACAGCCATGTCGCGGGGCGGTTCCCACTTTATGCACGACACATTGAAGCTGGACTCGCGGCTGAAGATCAGTCACCCGGTGAACCTCTTTCCGGTGGACCAGCGCGGCCGCAAGCATATTCTCATTGCAGGAGGCATCGGCATCACGCCCTTTATTTCCATGGCAGAACAGTTGAGTTGCGCAGGAAGGCCATTCGAACTCCACTACGTGATACGCGACCGCGGACGAGGAGCCTATGCGTCTGATCTGACGGCGAAGTATGGCCCACGGGTGCGCATATATTGCAGGAGCGATGACGAGCAGTTGCCACTCTCACGACTGCTCGACAACCAGCCTTTGGGGACACACCTTTATGTTTGCGGCCCAGCGTCCATGATTGAAGGAGTACTGGCCTCAGCGCGCGCGGAAGGTTGGCCAAACGAAAACCTCCATACCGAACACTTTCTCGCACCGCCGGTGGGGGAGCCTTTTAAAGTGCGGTTAGAAAAGTCGTCGCTCAGTGTCAACGTCGGCGAACGCCAAAGCATTCTCGAGGCAGTCGAGGCCGCAGGTGTGGACGCGCCGTATCTCTGTCGTGGTGGCGCCTGCGGCCAATGCGAAACAAATGTGCTCTCTGCAGACGGCGAGATTGTTCATAACGACCACTACCTCACTAGTGAGGACCGCCGGCTCGGGAAGAAGATCATGATCTGCATATCGCGTTTCAAGGGCAACGGACTGGTAGTTGACCTTTAGCCTTTTTGTCTGCGAGCGAATGAGGCGCAAGCCGGAGAACCGATGACCCTGAAATTCAAAGCCGAAACTTTTCGCAATGATTTTTCTTTTGCCAATAGTCCGGAGGCAATCCTGCGTTTTCCGTTTCCATTTCATGAAGACAAGTACATGTACTCAGTGAATGTTGAGCCCCACGTCAGTGGTCCGCCTGGCTCCGTCACCGAGTTTGCCTTTGACGTTGATGAGCACTACGTCGCCGAGATGCAGGATCGGGCCATTGTGCTGAAAGAGGATCCACTGCGATGTCAGGCCCTGCCCCACATGATGTTGGCCCAATGGGATCTGCTTGAGCTCATCATGACCTCCTTGGCGCGGGATTATCCCGCGCATTTCGCACTTGCGCGCGAAGGCGACAGCTGGCACTGGATCAACCGCCCAATGGGCATCGATCATTCATTTATCTTTGGCGACATAGCGAAGCTGCCCTGCGGACCCATCGAGTACGCCACCCGGCAATGCCAGGGAGATTTCTGCCTCTTGGACCAGCGGGACGGCAATCTATGGATGGACGCCGGTATGGTGACGACCCAGGCGGACTGGTCACTCGACTTCGACCTGGGGATGAACTTTGTGGAATGGCACGGGCCGGTGCCGCTCGCCCATGAACTCGGGATGTTCGACCGGGCGCTGAAATTCCTGCTGAATTTGCAGCAAGGCCGCCCCGTGCGGCGTCTTAACTGGACAATGACCGTTCACCCGCGGCTTGATACCAGTCCGGAGAACTATCACAAATGGGGCAAGGACCGTGCGGCACTATCTCTCGAGAACGTCGGTGACGACCTTCATCTGCGGGTCGAGCTTCAGGCGCTCTGGCGTCTCCCTCGCTCCAATGCTATTGTATTTTCGATTCGTTGCTACCTAATAAAGCTACGGGAACTTGTCACGGTGCCCAAGTGGGGGAGACGGCTACACCGGGTTCTGAAGACATTGGCGCTGGAGCTTGTTGAATACAAGGGCTTGGTGCGGTACCACGAGGTGGCGGTCGCCTGGTTGTCTGAGTACGACGATGGGGCGCCAACATCAGCAGGATGCGGGCCGGAATGAGCGCGCATGTATTGACTGTGGCAAGAAGGCGTGTGGTGCGAAGAGTCTTATGCGAGAAGCCAGCACCTCACGGTTTCTGCAGCGGCACCGGCTTCAAGGTCTCAGAAGTGGCTTCCCGTGGCCAACAGGAAAAGCGGAATTCGAGCCGCCAAACTCACGCACCATGGCAAAGTTAATTCCTATTTACGAGTCCGCCTCGGAGGGCGCCACTTCCGCGCCGACTGATCCTTGCAGTTCCTCCGTGACGGGCCTGCGGTCTTCCACGAACCGGCGGTAGGCGTGCAGCGGCATGTAGAGAAAGCAGATTCCTAGTCCCCAGAAAAACAGCCAGTGTTTCCCAGGCCCGACGGCGATGTCGGATGCATAGTAGCCGCCGTAAGCCCACACGAAGAGGAAGAATACACCGATGGCAAGAGCGAAGTACCTCATGACTCCCGGCATTCTCACCGGGCGCTTCAAGTCGGGGTATCTTTGCCGATACAGGAAATAACCAATCAGGGCCAAAGCGACCGCGAGCAGATAACCCATGTTCGAGAATATGTAAATCTCCAAGGGCGAACCGAGGAATACGACGATGATCGAACCCGCCAGATTAAAGAACATGGCAAAATCCGGCACGCCGTGACGATTCGTGTGTTGGAAAAATCTAGGAATCACTCCGTCATGCGCTACCTGGTAGAGCGAGCGGCTACAGCCCATAATGGCGTTCAGCACGGACAGCAGCAGCGCGACGATGATCGGGATGCCGATGATCCACTTCACCCATCCCCCGCTGCCAAAGATCGCTTCCGTATAAGCAAGAAAAGCGGTCAGGGGATCGGTGTCTGAACGGCCGAGCACTGCCACCAGTAGCAGTGGAATGGTCACGTAAATAAGCGAGCCATAAAGGCCGGAAGCGCTCAAGGCAATCTTGGCGTCTCGAGTCGAGTCCCGGCACTCGCCGATATAGCAGGCGGCCGCTTCGGTCCCCAGCACCGACCAGGTCAGGATGAAAATCCAACTGATGAAGAACACGAATGTGCGTGTACTCGGATCGGCGAGCCGGAACCCGGCGACGTTGCTCCAGTGAAGCGTCGAGGGGCGCAAGAAGGGGAGGAATATCAGCAGGGTCAATGGCACCATCGACACAATGCCCAGCACGGTAGCGAACCCGGCCCCCAGCCGGATTCCGAGATAGCAAGGGATAAAGAGAATCAGCAAGCCGACAATGCTTAGAACGAGCACGTTGAGGTTGATCGGCGCGCTGATCGGCATGAACTCTCGGCCTAAGGGGATCCCCCAAATCACCGCGATATATTTCGCGGCGAGAATCATGTTGAGGGGGGCTACCGGAAACCATCCGAGACCATAGCTCCAGGCGGAGATCCCGCCAATATGCCTCGCAGCACCCGGACCAAAACACTTGAAGGTCTCGAACGCGTAGGCGGGCAAGCCGCCGGTCCGGTCCGGCATCATGGCAGAGAGTTCCGCGAGACACAGACACAAAAACAATCCAGCACCGCTGACCAGAAGAAAAATCGGTATCGACGCCGCTCCCATGCTCTGCACGGCAAACGGCGCGACACCCGTGACTAGGATCGTACCGGCGAGGCCAATCACGAAGGCGCCCCACCAGTTGGTTCTCTTGGGAAGACTGGCTGGAGTTTTCGGAGATGCAGGCATTCTTTTTCCCTTTCGCAAGCCTCTCCGTTTCCTGAGGGTTTCCCGAACGATCCAGTTGCTCGATTCGACCGTTTTTTTCCCAGAGCTATCTGACAATGGGTAAGTGTTTGGACACCGAGAAAGCTAGAATCTCGTCCCGATTTGCATCGTCGGCGAATAACTTGACCTTCCACTTTGCAAGCGTTTCATTGGTAATCCGGTATCACGCTCACCATTCTAAGGTCAAGCTGGGCCGAAAGAGACGTAGTGTTAGATAGAATCTTCCGCTGAAAGGTATAGCATTTTTAGATAAGGGCCGACTCCAGGGCTGGTAAGGGCGATAGATTGAAGGGATGGGTCGCGACCAAGATCTTCGCGGAGATCGATTCTTCCATTCTTGCCGAAGGCGGAGATTACTTTGCCGGTAGCTGGGTCTAGCGCGTAGACAAAGTTCATAAAGGTGTAGGCGGCCACCACCAGGTAGGTTGTTTGGGAACGGATGGAATTGTTTGCATTGTTTGCCAACCCGCTTGCCGCGCGGTCCCGGGGCATGAGAGGATCGTACCGCTACAAGTGCGTAGACCGTATGCGCGGTCGGTCGATTGACTCGGTAAGTTTGCCTGGCGGATTTGGAAGCGCCAATCCGAGGACACCGCCGATTTTCAATGACGCGGATCTGCAGCCTGCTTTCAGCGCGCATTGTCATCGAGTGTGGCCATCCGCGATTTCCAATGGTGATCCGGTTTTCATCATTCGCGTAGTTCTTGACTGGAGCATCATCATCCTCGCCTGCCTGGCGACGGCTCCTCTGCGGGCCGCGAAGGCACTCCAACCTCGCGCCGTGCCTTTGGTCACCACCGATCCTTACTTCAGCATCTGGTCCTTTGCGGGTCACTTGACTGACGATGTCACCCGCCACTGGACGGGCACGCCGCAGTCGCTTGAAAGCGCGATCCGAGTCGACGGCGCCACTTACCGGATCAGCTGTCGGTCAGTCCGCGTTCGCTGCCCTCGGAGGCCCGTACCATAATTAGTGCGATCGCAAGCGTGCTGGATTCAGACACGCGGCCTAGGTGAGCCTGTTTCGTAGTTGGTCAGCACCATCAGAAGTATCTTGAACAACGCATGACACAGTTGCGTCGACAAGCCCTCCGCCTAGTCACTGAGGATCCCGAACTGGATCGCCGCTTCCGGCCCATGCCGACAACAACTGGCATCGGGGAAACCAGTGCTCTGCAGATCCTGGGCGAACTCGCCGTTCTGCGCGATACGCTGGATGCGCGTCAATGGGTCGCCTTCAGTGGACTGGATCCTCGCCTCTTCAAGTCGGGGAAATCGGTCGAAAAGCGCCCCAGAATCAGTCGCGGCGCTGGCACCGAGAACTTACGTTGGCAGTGGTACAACAAACGGGGGGCACTTCAGCATGACGAAATGCAGCCAAGGCCCCATCCGTTACGCAGCATATGGCCTGTGTTAATTGCGCGGGCGCGTTCGAGGCGCGCACGCGCAATTAACAATAAAGAATGCTAAGCACCTATTCCTGCACTAGTGAAAATTCTTGGTTCGGATTGCCGTCACTGCACGTCCACGTTATCATTTGTGTACCTTCGGTAACCTGGCCGTTATTATCCAAGCACATGCCGCTGTCGAGACTAACAAATCTCCACAATCCATTCCCGAGATTCTGTGGCTGCCATTCCTGGTTTGAATCTCCCGAGCTGTAGCTCCACAAATAAACCCCACCGCCATTCTGGAGGGACCCATAATTGTCCACAACCAGCGGTGATGCATATCGGCTAAAAATGGCGTAATAGCCACTCGTTGCGGCCTGCCTGAATTGCCATTCCTGGTTATATTGTTGGGCACATGGCCACTGGTCCAGCACGGTACCGTTAGATGTGCCCCACCCATAGTCGTCAATGCAGTAACCGCTGTCCTGGTTCACTACCTCATACCAGGCACTCGTGTCGATTCCGCCGCCGCTCCCGCCAACGTCCGCGGCCCACGTGATTGGAATGCATGAATTGCCGATCATGTACGATGAGCAGGAGGGGTCCGGCCAACCGTCACTGTCCTGCCACTGGATTGGGATCGTTTGTGTCACCAATTGAATAAAATCCGAGGGGGGAGGCGCTACAGTGCTTGGCCAGCCTTCAGTATGAACGATCGGGTAACCATCGCTCTGCGCCAGCTGCATAAAAGTCTGCACGTCACTAGTATTATTGTCGTAAGCGTGAAATCCCATCACGATATTGTTATCGCTACTGAATGAGATACCCGACCCTTGCACAAGCGATTGAAGAGGATTACACCAGTAGCTCAAATTGTAAGTATTTTCATAGGTAAAGGCGATAAGAGGAGAGTTGGGCGCCAATGGGCGCACCGTTTGGTAGAGCGTCCCCAGTTCGCTCGGCGAACAGATGTTTGCCAGCGCGCCATTGTCGGGTTCATTGTGCATTTCAAGAATAACATTCGTAACATTGGCGTACCGGGGCGCCATTGTCTGCCACCACGTGGCATCATTATTGAAATTGTCAGGACAAGGGTCAAGGGTGATTATCACATAAAGTCCGGTTTGCTGAGCGAAGTTGACGACCATGTCCGCCTCGCTTTCCGCCGTCGAAATTGGATCGCTGTACCACGGATCGGGAGCACCTTCAGAACATTGATCATTCTGATCCATAGGCATCATCAGCCGCACACCGTTGAAGTGTCCAGTGTTTACAACGTCCTGGTACCAGCTCAGTTGCATGGGTGCTCCCCAGGCATCCTGTGAAGAAGTGTTATATCCGTTCGTCCAGCCTTGGCCATTGTTGCCGTCGGTGAATGCGCCCACGGTGTTGAGCGGGCAACCATCATCGGCCACAAGAGTTCCGGCCGGCGTTACCTGCGGCCGGCCGCGCACCGCCCCATGATTGCCCAGTTGACAAGTGACAGCGAGCGCACTTGTGGCGAACCAGATTGCTGTTGCGGCGAATAGTGACAACTTACACAACTTCCTCATATATCCTCCAACATCCACAATTTAGCAACATTTACCAATCAGGCCACTCAAACTAGAGAATGTGGGTCTTCCGGCTTTGTGGATAAACCGCGATTGACTGGATTAGAGACGTCAGGAAATGGATCGTAGCCGCAGCAGCTGTTGCTGTGGAAAAATGGGAAACGTTCTTTGTTTTCCATCTTTTCCATAGCCTTTCCGACTTTCCGTCCCGCCCTTCTCCGGATCGAGGAGAGGATTTCTGTCGTAGTCGGCGCAGGCCTGCCCACTACAAAGCCTGAATTCCCGAGAGGATGTAAATTGTGGCAGCTAGCGTCAACTGCGCACGCTAGGTAATCCATCACAACAGTGTCTCAGCGACAAGTATGTGGGGGTTAGTAAATTGTATGGTTCTGTTTTTTAACGTTAAAGTCCGCGGCCCCGACGTTAGCACCACGCCAGCCGACCTGGACTTATGGTGTCTTGGCACCCTTTTTCCCCCGGTGTGCTCTGCCGAGCCACATCCGCCCGTTGAACTGCTGCTCGATGAGTTGGAGCCGGGGTTAGTGTCCAACCGCCAGACTCTCATCTCACATATTGGATCATGAACGGGCGGACAAGAAGGCGTGTTTGCTCGCTTGACGAAGAGAGTTTGCAAAGTAAACAGCCAACTTGCTCAGCGGCACGGTCGGCAAACAGGTGTTCGACGACGGCCCGATATTCGGGTTCGTAGAAACTGATCGAATATCGCACTATTCGCCTCGCGCCAACTCGCGCCGAACTGATGCCAATTTCGTTCGCAGGTTGTCGATGCCGGGCCGCCAGTCACTGTGACGTGACCACCGCTGCCAGCCATCGGCACCGGGATCGTGGTAATCAGCACGGTTTGGGTATGCACCGCCAGACAGCTTCAGGTCTGGTCTCGTCCAAAACATGTCAGGGTTGCGCTGTGGATATCCGGATGGCAGCCTCAGCATAAGGTCGGTCTTGTTGGGAGAATATGCCGGGGGCAAATCATAACCGTGAATGATGACCCGCACTTCGGCTCCCACTCGAATAAGGTCGTACTTGTACCCTTTGGTGTCGAGGTATTCAAGATCGAGTTCCGGCAAGAGCTTTTCTTCTGCTACGGGGTTCATTTCCCCTTCCGTCTGGATTCAACTTCGATTGGGCACTATAAAAATGATCTCCTTCTTTCAACTGGGATTGGCATTCTTAGGGATGAGTTCGTCATCGCCACGTCCGTGAACTTTACGGAACAAGTCATACCCGTCGCACACTTCCCCGAGCGTGTATAGCGCAGTTCGCGTCGTTGGATTTGGGAGACTTTCGGCTTCCGATCAATCGTGATATGGACCGTGTGATGCTCCTGGTCCATGACTTCTCCTTCCGTGTCTATTTCCTTGACCGCCGAAATAGGACAACGATATCCTGCAATAGGAAGTAAAGCAGAGCTCCGTTGCCACGTCAGCGCTAAAAGGAACTTGTTGTCCTATAGGTAGGATAGGAACTGCTAGACCGCATGTCCGATATCTGCCGTGTGATTGCCGAAAAGATCCGCGGGCTTCGCAGCCAGTATCGGGGAAATGGGATTAACCAAGATGAACTCGCGGCAGCACTCAAAACCACAGCCAACACAATCTCTCGTTGGGAAACCGCCATCTACAAACCCCCCCGTCGCGGATCTTGAGAGAATGGCACGCTTTTTCGGTGTTCCCATCACCGTATTCTTTCCCCAAATTGAGACCTCGGATGAGGTCACGGCCCTCCTGAGCGCCACCGGCGATCTCAGCCGAGACGATCTGAAGAACTCACGCGCTACGCCCAGTTTCGAAAAGCCCGCCGGGAGAGGCCGGGCACAAAAAGTAAATGGCACCAAGATGCTTAGAGTGAGTATTACGAGACGATGAAGACCCTAGCCGCCGATAAAAGAGCGGCACACAACGTCGTGACTCAAAATATCGGCCTTCACTTCATTCGCAGCATCTACAAGGTCGAGGGCATCACAATTGATCTCTGGAATTCCCCGGCGAGAATCCGTGGGGCGTACATGTGCGACGATGGAGACCCATCAGTGCTTATCAATAAGAAACTGCCGAACGAGCCGCGCAGGTTTGCGATGGTTCACGAGCTAAAACACCACTATTGCGGCCGGACAGCAATTACGAACGGACACATAGAATGCGGCGACTATAACGCCAACGAAATGATCGAAATTTGAGCTGAGATTTTTGCCGCAGAGTTCATCTTTCCGGAGGCGGAGTTTTTACAGGCTCTCGAAAGCAATGGAATTCAGGCTGGCAAGTGCACGCCGGAAGATGTTGTCAGGTTAAAGCAATCGTCGCACTCTCACATTTGGCGCTCGCCGAGAAACGGAAGCCGTCTCGAGATGGACTGCATCAATCCTTCTTCAGTTATCAGCAGGCATTATGGATAAGCATGTCGAAGCGGTGCTGGGCGCGCCAGGCAGCGCATTGTTTGATCAGTTCGCAACTGGAGGTCAGGTGCGCCCATTTCTGTAAAATCGCAGATATGGGAGTGACGATTGATCTACAGAATCTCGGCGATGCTGAGGCGTGCAAGGAAATTACTGTGGGTATCGAGCACGCACTCAGTGAGAAAACAGGAGACTGGCGGGTGTCAATCGCCGGATCTCACGCGAGCGAGAGTTGGGAGATGAGAGTTGAGGGACCAAATGGGTTTGAACGGTCGTATACTTTGCCGGGTGCGGCAGGTCAGCACGTACCATAGGCAATTCGTAAAATGATTCTCCAGCTAGTATCAAGTTGACGGCCGTCATCTGCTGTTGTTGCTTGCAACTAGGCCGAATATTGAATGAGCAGCTTTGGTCAGGTTCACCTTCAAGCCGGAGTGCCGGAAAAGCGTGAGGTTCCAAACGCGAACCGCTGCCTCGAAGAACACGTCCTTCTAGCGTTGAACAAGATTAGGCAGCCAAGCACGGCTGCAGAAATTACGGAGTTGCTCAATCGCAAACTTCGTCCGGAAGATCGGCCTTTTCAGACCAGAGAAATTGCAGCCTGGTTGCGGAACACCACCGACAAGGTACTGGGATTGTATTGGCTGGAAAATCGTCCCCGCAGGTGGAGATGTGGATGGATATAACCACGATAGAGCGACAAGTCGCGCCGAAGATGGTGGCGATTCAACCGATCAGTCATATCGAGTCGGCGGTCATTATCGTGAACCTGCGGTATCAGGGCAGCAACTGCGCGATTTCATCTGACAAAACGACATCTTCGACAAGCTGAGGAGAATCTTCGGGTGAGAGTATTGGCGGTCGATTTAGGCGGCAGCCACGCCATGTGCGGCATCGTCCAAGACCGCACGATTCTGACCTGTGAAGCAATTGACGCCGACGGTTCACAAAGTTTGCGCTCGTTACTGCCCAAAATTCTGCAGACACTCCACGACATAGTTCGGAAACAGGGGCTGTCAATCCAGGGCTTTGAAGGAATCGCCGTTGGGTTCCCTGGATTGGTCGATAGCCGCGCAGGCCGGGTACTCTCGACCAATGCAAAATACGAGGACGCGCCACAAATCGACTTCAGTGCCTGGAGCCGCGAAACTCTAGGGCTGCCGTTGAGAATCGAGAACGACGCGCGCATGGCCCTACTCGGCGAATTCTACGCAGGCGCGGCCAAGGGATTTACCGAGATTGTAATGATGACTCTTGGAACGGGAATCGGTGGCGTCACCATGATCGAAGGAAAACTGCTTCGGGGAAAGCACTCCCAAGCTGGCTGTCTCGGCGGCCATATCCCGGTTCTATTCACCGGAAGTCGCCGCTGCACCTGTGGAGGCATTGGATGCGCCGAAGCGGAGGCTGCGGGTTGGTCGTTACCGTTTGTTCTAAAAGAATGGCCGGGAGCACAGGGAAGCACGCTGTCGAAATATGACAAAGTAGGGTTTAAGGAACTGTTCGAAGAAGCGGCGGCTGCGGACGATGTGGCGATTGCTATACGTGACCGATGTCTCAGGGTGTGGTGTGCCGCTGCGGTCGCCCTGGTTCACGCCTATGATCCGGAAATTATTGTCATTGGCGGAGGGGTGATGAAAAGCGCCGCAAACATCATCCCGATCATCGAGTCACACGTCCAGACGTACGCTTGGACTCCCTGGGGAAAGGTGCAAGTCCGCGTCGCGGCATTGGGCAATAACGCTGCTCTATTGGGAGCCGTTCCCCTGCTGTCTGAAAAGTTCCTTGTTTGAATCAGCGCGGCGCCTTTCCGAGAACCGGTGTCGACCCCCGCCATTTCACACCCGTATAACCTGAAT
>Ga0207040_1251_pt1 | contig 14166 bp, 11 predicted proteins | sample Alteio_BWMinCont_72_FD_153279 | JGI IMG/M metagenome (GOLD analysis project Ga0207040, IMG submission 153279) | Enriched cells from forest soil in Barre Woods Harvard Forest LTER site, Petersham, Massachusetts, United States -... | ecosystem: Environmental > Terrestrial > Soil > Temperate forest >... | reverse complement strand
GAAAAATCTCGGTGATTATACCGTCGCGGCCCGCGAGCAACCCGCAACATTCAATGTGCGGTTCCCGGCGCGCGTGCAGGAGCATTTCTTTTAGAATTTCCGCGCGCACTCGAACAGAATCGGCCATGCGGTCGAGTGTACCTCAGGCCGCATGACCGATTCAGAACAAGCGTACATTATTGAAGGGACGCCCCGAAATCAGGCCGTCACATTCAGAGTGCCGGTACCTGATGGGGCCGCAGCACCGGTGGAACTGTTCGATCCCGCCGGCAGGAAGCCGCCGATTTGCTGAAGATCGTTCTACAGCGCGGAAAAAGCGGATTGAGCTCCCGAAAGATTTCCCGCTTGTAAATCCTGAGCCAGCGCACCAAAGGCCTGGCCAACAGGATTGTTCTGCTGCGAAGAAGAAGAGCTGGAAGACTGTGAACTTTCCGTGTGATGACGGTGGCGGCCGTGGTGGCCGGAAACTTGTTGCCTTGCGCTCTGCTGCTGCGGATCCTGTTGAACGGTTATGTAGTCCTGCGGCGCGGCCGGCAAGTTCCCGGACTGAAGGTCCTGCCCCAACTTGGCAAAAGCTGTTGCCAGCGGGCTGGCGGTGGGGCTTGTAGCGGTAGTGGCGGTGGCGGCAGCCGCAGGGGCTTGTAATATCGTCGCAAGATTTTGCGTCAATGTGGTGAAATCGGACTGGGCGGCCGCTACGTTTCCTGTTTGCAAATCCAGGCCCAACCGCTGAAATTCAGTTTTGATCTGCTGGAACGTGGAGGGAGTATTCCGATAGCTCTGCGTATTCTGAGCCGCGCCTGCGGAAAATAAATTGCTGCTAAGGATGCCAAGGATGGACATTTTTGCACCTCTTCGCAAAAGTTAACGACCTAATCAGGTTCAAGCTGTCGAAGCTGGGCTCAAGCGCTGTATCGGCATGTGCTTACGAAACTTTATCCAGCCACACATTTGAAATATCGTCACTGTTTATGGGGCAAGTGGCATGCTACATCTGCCGCCGTGGCGAAGAACAACGAATCCGCGGGATCTAAACACGGTGCGCCTTGCAAGAACTCTCCCTAAACTTTCCCGGCACAATCGATCGGGCAAGAACGGCGGGTTACGACGGCAGATTTTAGCGCTGCGCCATTTCGCTGCACTTTTGCCCGATCGAATTCTAGTGGCGCCGGCATCTTGTCGGCGGTTTTCTAATTCGACGCTCGCACCCGAATTGGGCGAGACGCCGGCGCCGCTAAACTAAAATCGATTCAGCAACCCAAGCATGCCTCAAAAAAAAGAAGCGTCCTGGTTTTGCCGGGACGCCTGAGAAAACATTTGCGATGGAAAACGCTACGCTTTTTGCGCGGCGCGCCGTAGAAACGTGGGAACGTCGAGATCATCCGCCGCCGAAGCATTTTCCTGATGAATCGTTCCATTAACGGCGGGACGGGGCGCTTCCTGCGGAATCTCCTGCGGCACGACGACCGGTTCTTCTTCGCGACCGGCCTTCCACGTTTTCGGAAGATACGAAGGTTTCTGGTGCGGCTGCCGGCGCGCCGCTTCGCGGAATCCCGCGGCGATGACGGTAATTTTCACCTGCTCCTTCATATTTTCGTCCAGCACAGCGCCGAAAATAATGTTGGCGTTCTCGTGTGCAGCCTTCTCGATGACGGAAGAAGCCTCGTGAACTTCATTCAGAGTGAGGCTGGACGACCCGCAGACGTTAATCAGAATGCCCTGCGCGCCCTGAATGGAATTGTCTTCGAGCAGCGGGCTGTTGATCGCGCGCGTAGCCGCGTCGATCGCGCGATTCGCTCCGGAAGCGACCGCGGTGCCCATCACGGCGTATCCCTGCCCCTGCATGATGGTGCGAACATCGGCGAAATCGCGATTGATGATGCCGGGGATCGTGATGATGTCGCTGATGCCCTGCACGGCCTGGCGCAGCACGTCATCGGCGATGCGAAACGCCTCGAAGAAACTCGTTCCCGCTTCCACAGTTTCGAGCAGCCGTTCGTTGGGAATCACGATGACGGTGTCAACGCTGCCGATCAATTCGGAAAGAGCTTGCTCGGCCTGCTGCTGCCGGCGCTTGCCTTCAAACAGAAATGGCTTGGTGACGACCGCAACCGTCAGAGCGCCGAGTTCACTCGCAAGCGAAGCGACCACCGGAGCCGCGCCGCTTCCGGTGCCGCCGCCGAGACCCGTGGTCAGAAAAATCATGTCCGAGCCTTCGAGCGCTTCGATTATTTTGTCGGTGTCCTCGAGCGCCGCTTTGCGGCCGATCTCGGGATTTGCGCCCGCACCGAGACCTTTGGTGAGCTTGCCGCCGAGCTGCAACTTCAGCGGCGCCTGCGAAAGCTTGAGCGCCTGCAAATCGGTGTTCGCGGCGATAAATTCCACGCCCTCGACCTTGGCGCGGATCATGCGATTGACGGCGTTGCATCCGCCGCCGCCGACACCAATGACCTTAATTTTCGCGCCCTGATTTATTTCCTCGCTGAACGAAATTCGAATTCCCGCGTCTTTCGCCATTTCGGTCCCTCCAACAAAAAATTGGCCCTGCCCCGCCGAAGTTTTTCGCATTACGCTCCGACGAACATGCTTTTGATTCTACCCACAAACGTCGCCGGCTTCGGGGGCGCCTGGCGCCGGGCTCGCGCGCCGTACAGAAGCAGTCCGACAACGGTTGCGTACTCGGGCTGGGAAAGCTGTTCGGGCATCCCCTCAAGTCCTCGGGGAAGCGCCACGCGCGCAGGCAGATGGAACATGCTCTCCGCCAGTTCGACGAGTCCCGTGAGATGCGCTCCGCCGCCGGTCAACACCAGCCCGGCGGGAATCAGTGACGCGAAACCTCCGCGTTGCAATTCATCGCGAACGAGCGAAAGTAATTCCTGCGCTCTCGGTTCCACAATTTCATTCAGCATCCGCTTGTACACGGTGCGCGGAGGACGATCGCCGACGCTCGCGATTTCAATCGCGTGGTCCTCCACAATCAAATCCTTGAACACACAACCCTGCTCACGCTTGATTTTCTCCGCCCCGGGAATCGGCGTGCGCAGGCCGACCGCTAGGTCGTTCGTGAAATGATCGCCGCCCACGGGAATTGCCGCCGCGTGGCGCAACATGCCGTTTCCGAATACGACCAACTCCGTCGTGCCTCCGCCGATATCGAGCAGGCAGCAGCCGAGTTCGCGCTCATCCTGCGTGAGGCAGGATTCCGCCGAAGCCAGCGGCTCGAGGACCGTGTCCGAAACTTCCACGCCCGCCTGATTGATCGCAATCACCAGATTCTGCATCGCGGAAGCGGAGGAAGTCACGAGATGCACGTTGACTTCCAGGCGCTCGCCGATCATGCCGAGCGGATCGCGAATATTATCATGAGCGTCAAGCAGGAATTCCTGCGGCAAGACGTGCAGCACCACGCGGTCCTCGGGAAGCGTAATGTTGCGCGCGGCGTCCACGGCGTGATGTACATCGTCGCGGCTGATGTCCCGCGGTCGGTGCCCCATCGTGATTCCTCCGCGGCTGTTCACTCCGCGAACGTGGCTGCCCGCGACGCCGGCGATGACCCGCTCAACGGGCACTCCGGCAACTCCCTCGGCTTCCTCGATCGCGCGTCGCACGGAAGTTGCCGCCGCGCCGATATTTGCAATCAATCCCTTGCGCAGGCCCTTGGATTCCGCCGCGCCCATGGCCACAAATTTCGCGCCCGTTTCGGTCAACTCGCTGATGATGGCGCAGGTCTTCGTGCTCCCAACATCCAGCGCGACCAGGTACTTTTCCTTTTTCGTCAAGCCGCGGCTCCTTCTGCTTGTTCCCGTGGGGCTCGTCGCTGCGGCAAGAGCCCGCTCCATTCGTTTGTCCGGTCGAGGGCGCGCCCGGACAAACGATCTTCAAATTTCAATCAGCGCTTCTTCCGAGCCACGGCCACGCGCTCGTGAACTCGTTGAGGCGCATAGAGTGGCGCGCTCACCGGCCCACTCTGCTTCAGATTGGCCGCGATGGTTTTCGATTCCGGATTCACCACCACTTGCCGCGCAAATCGCAAATCCACCGAGTCGACGCTCCCGGCACTGGCCCGCCACTGGTCGATATTCTCCGCGAGCAAATGATACCGGTTGCCAAAATCCGAATCGCCAAAGTGCACCAGGATCGGCGAAGCACCGACGGACGCCGCTCCGAGCCCCGTGAGCGTCGCGCGCAAATCGGCGGCGTCGGAAAGATCGGCCTCGCTGACGTGATCGTCCGCGCCGGGCTGAACGGTTTCTATACCCTTCATAAACTGCGCGAACAAATTCATGCGTTGCTCGCGCGCCTCACGCGGCATGGACTCCGCTATGCCGGCCACCACCGGAAAGCGGAACTCGCCTTCAACCGGCCGATCGAGTATGACTCCCTGCGCATCCACGAGGGAGAGATCGCTGCCCGTGCGCAGAAACGCGACGGGGGTGCGCTCGGTGATCTCCACGCGAATCCGGTTCGGCAGTACGCGCTGCACCTGCGCCTGCTCGACCCAGGGCATGGACTCCAGCGCCTCGCGCCGTTCGGTCAATGGAACGCGTACCACGCTGCGGCCCATGTCCGCTGAAAATTTTTCAGCGATCGCCTCCGCCGGCACGAACCGGTTGCCCTCAATTTCAATTTGGTCCGCGCTTTGCAATAAAACGCCGGGAGAATATAGCAAGTAATTCGCGACTGCGTACAGAGCGAATCCCATCGAAAGCGCGGCAATTCCTCCCACCAGAACTCGGCGGTATAAAGGCCACGTCTTCCTGCTGAATTTGCGCTTGCGTATCTCCACTGGCTTCTGCCGCCGAAGATACTTCGGCTCGTCTTCCGCCAGTGCGTCCGCGGGTAGATAATCTGGTTCTGCGCTCATTGTTCCTTCCACACGATCACTTCTTCTTCGAGTTCCACGCCGTAGCGGTCGCGCACGCGCCGGCGAACATCGGCAATCAGCGCGAGCATATCGGCTGCGGAAGCATGTCCGGCGTTAATGAAAAAATTGGCGTGACGGTCGCTGACGCGGGCGTCGCCGACCGAGTGGCCTTTCAAGCCCAGCTCATCGATCATGCGCCCGGCGGACCCGCCCGGCGGATTCTTGAAAATACAGCCCGCGCTTTTTTGATTGAGAGGCTGGCTGGCTCGCCGCTTCTCATTGCAGATGCGAATTCCTTGAAGTATCTCTCTGTACGGTTTGGACGGAAGTTCCAGTCGCACTGTGAGCATAATATCATCGAGCGCGAACGATGTGTGGCGGTATTCAAAATTTATTTCAGGCCCTCGCAGGGTCTCGATCCGGCCGGTGCTGGCCCGGTACACCTGAACCTCACGGACAAATGTTCCAATTTGGGTGCCGTAAGCGCCCGCATTCATCCGCAGCGCTCCTCCGATGGATCCGGGAACGCCGATTAGGCCCTCCATGCCGCCCAGATCGTGTTTCGCGCAAGTAGTGACCGTGCGGCCAAGGTCGGCGGCGCAATCGACGAACACGTGGTTTCCTTCAAACCGCACATCCGGATCTTGCCGCGCAAGTTGCAGGATCACCCACGGAAGTTCCCCATCAGGAAGAAGGACGTTGCTGCCCCCACCGAGGAAGCGATGCGGCACAGCGGCCTGTTTCAGCAGCTGGATCAGTTCAGGAAGCGATTCGTGCTTGCGGACAACCAGAAGGTCGGAAGTCCCGCCAATTTCGAGAGATGTTTTTGGCGCAAGCGAAACGCCGGCCCTGTATTCGACGCCCAGCGCGCCGATGGCCGCAATCAATTTGGGATCGTCAACGCGCATTTCTCACCAAGGATTTTGGTAGCACAGGCTTCAGCCATTGGATTTTTATTTCTACAACGCCGAACCCCCACAGGCTGAAGCCTGTGCTACCGGCGCTACCCACAAATATTCCTCTAATGCGCATGATGCAATGACACCCTTGCTCCCAACAAAATCGCCAGCTCGCCCGGCGCGCGACTCACATTGCCCGCGCCAATCGTGAGAATCGCGTCCCCAGGCCGCGCGGCGCGAAGCAATTCCTCGATTCCCTCCTGCATCGAACTTCGGAAGACAATATTTTTGTGACCGGCGGCGCGGATCGCCTCCGCGAGAGCCAACCCGGTAACGCCCGGAATGGGCTGCTCACCCGCACCATAAATGTCCATCAGCACAGCCATGTCGGCTTGGTTAAAGGCGCAACAAAATTCATCCCACAGATGCTTCGTGCGCGAGTACCGGTGCGGCTGGAACAGAACCAGGAGGCGCTCAAAATGGCAGCCGCGCGCGGCTTCCAGCGTGGCGCGAATCTCGGCGGGGTGGTGGCCGTAATCGTCAATCAACGTGATGTTGTTGATGACACCCTTGACGTCAAACCTGCGCCCCACTCCGGCAAATTCCTCCAGCCCCACGCGAATCAATTCGGACGGCACAGTCAGATAGAGCGCGACGGCGGCCGCGGCCGCGGCATTGCGCACATTGTGAATTCCCGGAGGACCGTTCAAGTGAAATTTCCCGAGATCGTCCCCGCGAAAGGTCAGGCGAAACTCGCTCTGAATTCCCAGCAGTTCAATGTCGCTGATGACGAGATCTGCCTGGCTCGAAGTCCCATAGGTGATGACCGGGCGCTTCACGTTCGGGATGATTGCCTGCACATTCGGTTCATCGAGGCAGAGTACGGCGGCGCCGTAGAACGGCACGCGATTGACGAAGCGCGTGAAAATTTCCTGAATTTCCTCGAGCGATTTGTAAGTGTCCAGGTGCTCGCGGTCGATGTTCGTTACCACGGCGACGACAGGCGCAAGCAGCAGGAATGTGCGGTCGCTCTCGTCGGCCTCGACCACCATGTATTCCCCGCGTCCGAGGCGGGCGGTTGAGCCGATGTGGTTCACGCGGCCGCCCACAACGAAAGTAGGATCGAGTCCGGCCGCGGCGAGTACGCTCGCCGTCATCGAAGTCGTTGTAGTTTTTCCGTGGGCCCCGGCGATGGCAATTCCGTATTTCAAGCGCATCAACTCGGCGAGCATTTCCGCGCGCGGAATCACTGGAATTTTCAGACGGTGCGCCTCGACAATTTCCGGATTGACGCCGCGAATCGCGGAGGAAACCACCACGACGTGCGAGCCTTGCACCTGCTCCGGCCGGTGGCCTTCAAAAATTTCGGCGCCCATGTTCAGCAGGCGTTCCGTGATCGCGGAGGATTTCGCATCCGATCCGGAAACCGAGTAGCCGAGCGTGAGCAACACCTCGGCGATCCCGCTCATTCCGATGCCGCCGATGCCGACCAGGTGAATGCGTTTGAAATTGTGGAACGTCACCATCTTGCGCGACTCACCTCTTCAATAAGGTTGACGATCTCCTGCACCGCATAAGGCTTCGCCAGACGCCGCGCATTCGCGGCCATAGCTTGCAACTCCGCCGGGCGGTCAAACAATCCGAAAATTTCCTGCGTAAGTCGTTCCGCGCTGAGCTGGGGCTCCGGGATCAGCCGCGCCGCCCGGGCACCTTCCATCTCCTGGGCATTGCGCAACTGGTGGCTGTCTGTCGATGCGCCGAAGGGGATAAAGATGGCGGCGCGTCCGGCGGCGGCAACTTCCGCAGCCGTGATCGCGCCCGCGCGGCAGACAATCAAATCGGCCTGGGCAAATCTCTCTGCCATGTTCCCGATGAAGGGCAGAACCTCCGCGTTAATTTCTCGTCGTGCATAAGCCACGCGTACAGCATTATAGTCGCGTTCCCCGGTTTGGTGAACGACGGAGATGCGATTCTGTTGCGAGGCCAGCAAGTCGGCTGCGTCCACCAGCGTCCGGTTGATCACGAGCGCGCCCTGGCTGCCGCCGGTAATCAGCAAATGAAACGGTTCGGCGGGCGCCCGCGGCGGAATTGCAAAAAATTCCGGGCGCACGGGAATTCCGGTGAGCTTGGCCTTGCTGCCCCAAAGCTTCGTTGGCGCTTCGTAAGCCGTGGCGATGCGCCTCGCCATGCGCGCCAGCACGCGATTCGTGAATCCGGGCTCCGCATTCGGCTCGAACACAACCGTCGGCAATCCTCGCAGCACAGCAGCGAGCATCATGGGGCCGGCTGCGTATCCTCCAACGCCAAGCGCCGCGACAAACCGGTGCCGGCGCAGAATCCCAAACGAATCGAGCATGGCAGGAAAAAGTTTCGCGGTGTTGCGTGCGAGTTTCATCCCGCCCATGCCCTTCAGTCCCGCCGAGCGAATCGTCTCCAGCGGGAAGCCCGCCTCGGGCACAAGGCGCGCTTCAATCCCGCGTTTTGTTCCGACGAACACCACTTCCCTCTCCCCTTTTCGCGACATCCATTCCCGGGCGATCGCAAGCGCCGGAAAGACGTGCCCGCCCGTGCCGCCACCCGCAATCAGCAGCTTTCCATTCCATTGCTTCGCATCCGTCACTCGGCACTCCGAGCCGCCTGTTCCACGAAATCCTCATTTTCCCCGGCAATAGATTCAATCGAAAAGCCGTTTTTAGTGGCGCCGGCGGGACGCCGGCGCCACAAAAACTAATCCGCCTGCCGGCTGATGTTCAGTAGAACGCCTGTCGCCAGCAGCATCACGAGCAGACTCGATCCGCCATAGCTGATGAACGGCAGCGGGATACCCTTGGTTGGCATCATCCCGAGCACCACGCCGAGATTAATCATGGTCTGACTCAAAATCATCACCGTGATGCCCAGCGCTGCGAAGCGGCCAAATTCATCCTGAATTTTGAACGCGGAGCGAATGCCGCGCCACCCGTAGATAACAAACAGAGACAGCACGATCGCTCCGCCGATAAATCCCAGCTCTTCGCATAAAACCGCGAAAATAAAATCAGTATGGGCTTCCGGCAAATAAAATAATTTTTGCTTGCTCTCCATCAAGCCGACGCCGGTGAAGCCGCCGGACCCGACCGCGATCAGCGATTGCAGAAGCTGAAAGCCTCGGCCCTGCGGGTCGGCTGTGGGATTTAGGAACGCAATCACGCGTTCGTAGCGGTAGGACACGCGCACAATCAACAAGTAAACGATCGGCAACGCGGCGAGGCCCGCTCCGATAATGTATCTCCCGTTCAGGCCCGCGACATAAAGCATGGCCACCGCAATGATGAAAATCTCCACGGCCGTGCCCAGGTCCGGCTCGATCACCACGAGGCCAACCAGCACCAGCACGGGGCCGAGCGCCGGAATGATCGTGTGCTTCCAGTCGTTCATGCCGAATCCATCCGGCCGCCTGCGCATCTCGAGAAACCACGCCAGGTAAAAAATCACCGCGAGTTTGGCAAGCTCGGAAGGCTGCAGGCTGGCCGGGCCAAGCCGAATCCAGCGATGCGTCGCGTGCGATTTATCGAGAAAGAAAACGCCGGCCAGCATCGCGAGCACGCCGAACAGCGCCGTGAAAATTACTTCGGGGCGCCGCAGTTTGCGATAATCCAGATTCATCACGGCCATCATTCCGCCAAGCCCGAAAGCGAGCCACAGAAGCTGGCGCAGAAGAAAATGCGAGCCGTTGCCATATTCGTCGCGCGCCGTCACGGCCGACGCGCTGAACACCATGATGGCTCCGACCAGGCACAAGGCCAGCGTCGAGCCGAACATCCATCGGTCGGTTTGAAGTTCCCTTGGCATGCGTTATTGGAAAAACCTTTCGCGCGGGCTTTCAGGCCGCGTGTTTTTTTTCAAGATCGCGAACGAGCTGCTTGAAAACGCGTCCGCGGTGCTCGTAATTCTCAAACTGATCGAAACTCGCGCAGGCCGGAGCCAGCAGAACGGTGTCGCCGGGTTGCGCACGCCGCGACGCCATTTCCACGGCCCCCTCCAAGGTGTCCGCGCGCTCCACGGGAACGACCCCGGCAAGGTCCGCTTCGATCTTGTCCGCCGCGCTGCCGATCAAGAGCGCCAGGCGCGCGCGGCTGCGCAGCGTTTTGCGAAGAATTTTGTAATCGCTTCCTTTATCCTTGCCGCCAAGAATCACCAGCACGTTTCCGGGAAAAGCATCGAGCGCCTTGAGCGTGGCGTCCACGTTCGTAGCCTTCGAGTCGTTGTAATATTCCACTCCGGAAACTGTGGCCACATATTCGATCCGGTGCTCCACGCCCGCGAACGTGCGAACCCCCTCGGCGATCGCCGCCGGTTCCGCGCCGGCAAGTTTCGCTGCCGTGACCGCGGCCAGGACATTTTCAATATTGTGGCTCCCGCGAAGGCCGATCATTTTGCGCTCGACCAATACCGATTCGACGCCGTTGCACCGAAAAACAATTTCATCGCCACGAACGTAGCAGCCGCTCGCCACGCGTTTCGTCCGGCTGAACCAAAACGCGCGCGGCTCAGCGGGCGCGTATTGCGGAGCCACGGCATCGTCCGCGTTGATGACCGCTGCGTCTTCCGCGGTTTGATTTTCGAACATGCGCGCTTTTGCGGCGCTATACGCTTCCGCCGATCCATGGCGGTCCAGGTGATCCGGGGTAATATTGAGGAGCACGGCAATGTCCGGCCGAAACGTCGAAATCGCTTCCAGTTGAAAACTGCTGGCCTCAACCACCGTGAAACTCGAGTCGCTCGAAATATCCACGCGCGAGATCAGCGGCGTGCCAATGTTTCCGGCCACCTGCACCGGCATTTTCGCGGTTTCCAGAATGTGTCCGACCAGCGAGGTCGTCGTGGTCTTGCCGTTCGAGCCGGTGATGCAAATGAGGCGGCCGCGCAAAAATCGCCAGGCCAGCTCGATTTCACTCCATACGGGAACGCCGATCGCGCGCGCGGCGGCAAGCACTGGCATCGTTGGAGACACGCCGGGACTCGGCACGATCAAATCCTGCCGCACGAAAGTGTCTGGCCGGTGCCCGCCCAATTCCAGAGTGACGCCTGCGGCGCGCAACTTCGCCGCGGCCTCGGCGATTTGCGGCTCAGGCCGCTCCTCAGTTGCCGTGACCCGCGCTCCGCGCTCCGCGCAGAACAGCGCCGTGGCAATGCCGGTGCGAGCCAGCCCCACCACCAAAACTTTTTTCCCCGCAAGTTCGATGACCGGTTTCAACGATTACCTCAATTTCAGCGTCGTCAGCGAAAACAGCGCAAACACCAGCGCCGCAATCCAAAACCGCACAATGGTTTTCGATTCGCTCCATCCCGCCAGCTCGAAATGATGGTGCAGCGGAGACATCCGAAAAATGCGCTTCCCGGTCAAGCGAAACGACAGAACCTGCAGGATGACCGAAAGCGCTTCGAGCACGAACACTCCGCCCACAAAAAACAGCAGAATCTCCTGTTTGATGGCCACTGCAATCATCGCAATCGAGCCGCCCAGCGCGAGAGAGCCTACATCACCCATGAACAGCTCGGCGGGATGCGCGTTGTACCAGAGAAATCCGAGCGACGATCCGACCAGTGCGCCGCAGAAAACGGTGAGCTCTCCCACCTGCGGCAAATGTGGAATATCCAAATATTCCGAGAAGCGCGCGAAGCTCGTCACGTAGGTCAAAACCGTGAGCGCGCCAGCGGCTACTACAACGCAGCCGATCGCGAGCCCGTCCAAGCCGTCCGTGAGATTCACTGCATTCGAAGAGCCCACGATCACGAGCGCGACAAATATAAGAAATGGAATATAGGAGAACCACCACAAATAGTGCGTCGAGAGCAGCGAATGAATGACCAGGTCGGGATGAAAATTCTTGAAAAATGGAACGCTCAGTTGCGTGGAGTAAGCGCCGGTGGACGTCAGCATGAGCAAAGCGACGGCGACGCCGCAACTCGCGATTATTTGCAGCGCGAATTTACCTTTCCCGCTTAACCCAAGATTTCTTTTCTTCATCACCTTGCTGTAATCGTCGATGAATCCGATCATCCCGAATATCAGCATGGTAAAGATAGCGAGCCACACATAATCGTTTTCGAGGTCGCCCCACAACAATGTGGGAACAACGGTTGAGCCCACAATCAGCACGCCCCCCATCGTCGGCGTTCCGGCCTTGGCCTGATGACTTTTCGGACCTTCTTCCCGGATAAACTGGCCAATCTGCAAATCTCGCAGCCGCCGAATCACCCATGGGCCGAGCACGAGTGTAATCGAGAGAGCCGTCAGGCTGGCGAGCGCCGTGCGCACCGTGATGTAGCGAAACACATTGAGCGCGTGAAAGTAGGGCTGGAGCACGTGGTAGAAAAGGTAGAGGAGCATTTCAGGAACGCTCCTTCGGCGTGCCACTCAGAGCGGAAACAGCCGGATCGGCACTCGCGCGCGCGAATCGCGAATCGAGTGCTTCGACAATTCGTTCCATTTTCACGCCGCGCGATCCCTTCACCAACACCAGGTCTCCCCGCTGCAACAAATTTCCGACGAATGCACCAGCCTCGGACGACGACGCAAAAAATTTCGCCTGGGCAGACGGATGCCCGGCATCGACAGCTCCGCGAACAAAATTCTCCGCGTCGCCTTGCACGCCGATAATCCAATCGAGCTTTCGCGTCGCAGCAGCAGCCGCGGCGCGTCCCGCCTCTTTATGCAGGTCGGCAGACGTGGGACCCAGCTCCAACATTTCGCCGGCCGCAAGGATGTGACGGCCATCCGCGGGCGTGCTGGTGAGCAACCCGACCATCGCCGCCAGCGCCACGGGATTCGAATTGTAGCAATCGTTGATTACCGTAAATCCCGCGTCATACTGCAGCACGCGGCCGCGCATCCCCGTGGCTTCCAATTTCGGAAAAATTTCCCGGGCCTCCGCCGCTCCCACGCCCCAGATACTCGCCGCGGCGAGCGCGGCCAGCGCATTGGGAATATTGTGGCGCCCGGCAAGAGCCAAACTCAGGCGCGCGCAGCCCTCCGGAAACAGAAAATCAAATTCGCTTCCGTGCAATCCGCGGTCTTGAATATTTTCGGCGCGGAAGTCGGCGTGTTCTGCGACGCCATACGTTACGACGCGGCCCGGCGCAACTTCCGCGAATCGAGCCACGCGCGGATCATCGGCATTCAGCACGGCGACGCTCTCGCGTTCCGCGAGCCCCTCGATCAATTCGCGTTTGGCTAGCGCAATTTCATCCACCGAAGCGAAAAATTCCAGGTGCACCGGCGCGACGCGCGTGACGACGCCCACGTCGGGACGCGCAATCTCCGCCAGCCGCTTCAGCTCACCCGCATGCGACATCCCCAGTTCCACGACCGCCGCTTCGTCCGTCTCCTCCAGCCGCAGCAATTGCAGCGGAAGCCCGAATTCGTTATTCAGATTGCCTTCGGACTTCAATACGCGGAACCGCGCGGAAAGCAGCGCCGCCAGAATTTCCTTCGTGGTGGTCTTTCCGGCCGACCCGGTAACCGCTGCCAAACGCCTGCACCACCGGGTTCGAACGGCTTGCGCCAGGTCCTGAAGCGCGGCGAGCGTATCCGGTACAGCAAGGAGTTTTGAACGGTGCGGCTCCGCATATCCGGATAGTCGGTCGCCCGCAACAACGCCGGCCAGCGCTCCTGCTTCCAGGGCCGCCACGACATAATCGTGTCCATCGTGACGCGGTCCGTGTATCGCGACGAATAGCTCGTCCCGATCCACGGTGCGAGAATTAATCGAGACACCGGCCAACCGGGCCAGGGGATCGAGGCCTCCGGGCGGCGTAACACCCAGAGCGCGAGCCACTTCTTCAACCGTCCACCGCATAGCGTCCTCAAGGAGCTGGGCTTCACGGGTCTGGGGTCACCCCTGGATCAGCTTCCCTTACGATTAGAGAGCACTTTCACTGCCGCCCCGAAGTAGCACAGCCACTCTTGGCTGTGCGCCATTGGCGACCGCTGCTAAACCCACACAGCTAAGAGTCGGCTGCGCTACAAAAACCGAGCGCCGTAAGCTGTTTCCCAGCAAGCCAACGACCATCAATCCTCGCGGTTCAATCCCCGCCAAATCCATGACGGCGCAGAATGGCGCGCGCAACCTCGCGGTCGTCAAACTCGAGTGTGCGATCGCGCAGCACCTGATACGTTTCATGACCTTTGCCGGCGAGCAACACGATGTCCCCCGACCGTGCTTCGTCGAACGCCACTTCGATCGCCTTCTGCCGGTCCGGCTCGATGAACAGCTTGGCCTTGGTGCGCTGCACGCCGACAATCACGTCGTTAATGATCAGCAGCGGATCCTCGCTGCGCGGATTGTCTGAGGTCAGCACCACAATGTCACTCGCGTGGCCCGCAGCTTCTCCCATAAGGGGCCGCTTGGTGCGGTCGCG
>Ga0207040_1248_pt1 | contig 14206 bp, 12 predicted proteins | sample Alteio_BWMinCont_72_FD_153279 | JGI IMG/M metagenome (GOLD analysis project Ga0207040, IMG submission 153279) | Enriched cells from forest soil in Barre Woods Harvard Forest LTER site, Petersham, Massachusetts, United States -... | ecosystem: Environmental > Terrestrial > Soil > Temperate forest >... | reverse complement strand
CGAAATCGGCACAGTAACCCCTCATTCCCAGTCCGGTCAGCCGAAACCCCGTCTTTTTCGCCTTCCGCGGAGCAGGGCCCTGATCAATCGGATGGGTTTTAATAACGATGGGGCGGCAGCGATCGCCCGGCTCCTCCGAGCCTGGAAAAGTGCCCCTGTCCGCGGCAGCCAAATGCTCATCGGTGGCAATATTGGTAAGAATAAGGATACCCCCAATGGGGAGGCATGGAAAGATTACCTGCGCTGCTTCGAGGAACTGGCCGACTGCGTGGATTTCATTGTGATCAACGTCAGTTCCCCCAATACGCCAGGTCTCCGGGAATTGCAGGAGACCAAGGCCCTGAGTGAGATCCTGCTGCCGCTGGAGGAGGCGAACGCGCGAAGGGCAGCCAGCAACGGGGCGGCCCGCAGGCCCATTCTGCTGAAATTATCACCGGATCTCGATGAGCCGGCAATGCAGGAAATCATGGGATTCATCGGGGGTAGGCAGATCGACGGTCTTGTGCTGACGAATACCAGCAGCAGCCGGGACCATTTGGACATTCGAAGTCGGCGCCAGGCAGACCGTATCGGTGCGGGCGGCTTGAGCGGGCAACCCCTATCGGCAAAATCCACTCATTTACTTCGGCAAGCCCATGAACTGGGGCGTTCGGGAATGCCGCTGGTGGCATCCGGCGGAGTATTCACGGCAGATGATTTCGCGTCCAGATTGCAGGCGGGTGCCAGTTTGGTCGAAGTTTGGACGGGCTTTATTTATGAAGGACCCGGCATAGTTCGAAAGATCCTGGAGCCATTTTCCCGGGACAATCCCTAAAGCCCGATCCCTAACCGGGGGCCAACATACCAGGTTCGATCATATTCTTGGTACAGGGCGGCCCGAATGCCCAGGGAACAATTGCTGGCTGGAAAAACATACGCGTATTCCGCGATCAGGCTCGGGCCAGCATGCCATCCGGAGCGAAATTGCCCTTCCCATACGACCGGATCCTCCAGCGACCCGCCGGGCCAGGTAGGATAAGCCTGTTTTTTGGAATAAAACGACACGGCATACCCCAGTCCCAGCCGCAATACGTGGGGACCCAACTGGAACGGAACCCAATATAGATTCAGGTCGATGGTGAAGGCTTGCAGGTATTCGTCCACCTGCTCTGTCTGCGGATAGCCATTCAGGTTTACGAATTTCGCGCCGAAACCTGCCTGGATGCAGTGATCAGTCGGGGTTAGGAATTCAGTCAGCAAGCTATAGCCATCCAGTTTGGGATAATCGTGCGTATATCCGCCTCCGATCAGCAGGGTCCCGGAATTGATTTCCGGTTGGGCAGTGGTAACAAGAAAAGAGCAGATGAATGCCAGTAGGAGCAGGGGTTTCATGTCGGTAGGGATTAGGGTACCTCAATGATGCCGATATCGTGCCAAACTGACCTTTCGATGCCTCGAATCGCAAAACTTAATGATTTTCAATTACTTCTGCGGAGTCAATTAAGCCAGGGCCAGCAGGCTTGCGGCTGCCACCCCAGCTGTTTCGCTGCGTAGGCGGGTTTCGCCCAAGCTCACGGCCAGGTAGTCCGCTTTTGCCGCAAGCATCAACTCAGCAGGGCTAAAATCGCCTTCCGGGCCAATCAAGATCAATCGGGAATTCAGGGAAGGGTTCACGGCCTCCGCTAGTCGCGCGCGGGAGCCGGAGCCACAATGCGCGATAAATCGTTGGTCCACCCGGGAGCTGGCGCTTTCTATGAATTCGGAAAATTGCTGAGGAGGATGGAGCTCGGTTAACCAAGCCTGTGTCGATTGTAACAGGGCGCTGATCAGAATGGATTGCAGTCGTTCGGAGCGGAAGCTTTTCTTTTCGGTGCGTTCGCACAGGAGCGGAATGATCCGGGCGATGCCCAGCTCCGCAGCCTTTTCCAGGAACCATTCCCAACGACTAGGCTGTTTCAACAAGGAGATAGCGATCAAAACCTGAGGATTGGGCCGGGGCTGGTAGGCCGAGGAAAGGATCTCTACCTGGCATTGACCTTGGCGGACGGATCGGATCAGTCCCTGAAACCGGCTGCCCTTTCCGTCGGTAAGGGCCAATTCCTGTCCGGATTGCATCCGCAAGACCTGAGCAATATGTCGTGAGCTCTCGGTGTCCAGGACGACCAGGCCTTGACCGGGCTCCCTCCGGGGAAGGTAAAATAGCGGAGCAGGCATAATCAGGGCTCTTCGTCTTCCATGGGCAGGTCGTTCATCTTACTTCCCGCCTGGATATACAGTTTCGCGCCTCCGCCTCCATCGTCCTGCAGCGGTTTCCAGCTCCCGGGCGGCAGGCCGCCGCCTTCAAAGTCTGAACTATCGTCTTCAATGAATTTTTGAATATGGAGCAAGGCCTTGAGCCGGATTGTGTCCAGGGCGCCGTTGCGGTGCTTGGCGATCCGCACATGAGTTTCTCCCTTGTTGCTTTCTCCATACTCGTTGGAGGTGATATCATAATATTCCGGGCGGTATAGGAACATGACCAAATCCGCATCCTGCTCGATAGCACCGGAATTATGGGTGACGATGCCTCCATTGACTAACCAATTGTGCGTATGGTTTACCGTAAGATCATAAACCAATTCTTCACCGCAAGGCGTCACGGAAATCACCTGGTCCCAGAAAATATCACTCGGAGAAACGGGCTTACGTTCATCGCCTGCTAGTATAGCGCCATATTCCAATACACCATCACTAGACAAAGCGCTGGAAAAGGTTGGATTGCCCAGGTAAGAATTGCCGCGGGACCTGCCGATAGAATCGATCGTTTGCTTCCCACTCAAAAAAACATCCGAAGGCATGGCCTCGTCCGGCCGACGGGTAAATTCACCGGCTAATGCGGTATTCGATTTTTCCGGCCGCCTATTTTTTGGCCCGAATGGAGCTGGAGTTCTCCTAGATACGGCCACCCCATCCCAGGATTTTATCTGCACAATGGTTTTCCATCCGTCAAAACATAAAACCCGATGTTCAGCGGATGCCTTTAAGGTCCTTCCACTCGTCAAAAGGAGTTCATATACCGGTTTTATGCCTACCGGCCAAATGAATTCGCTGGTTGATCGGGTCAATTTACGGGTTTGATCCAGGGTCCATACCTCTGCGGATTTGCCCACGAGATCTTTAATGGGGATCCTGCTTCCATTGGATAGCCAAACCAATGAATCCCCGGTGACGCATTCTCTTAAGTCGCTCAGCTGGGGCATCTTATTGCCTTCCTTTCTTTTCTCTACTTCCCGGCTGAGCTGGGAAAGGGCAATTATGGGAACCTGCAGCTCCTTGGCCAGTCCTTTCAGGTCCCGGGAGATCCGGCTGATTTCCTGCTCCCGGTTGCTATTGCGGTTTTCTCCCGTTCCGCTCATCAGCTGAAGGTAATCGAGGATGATCAGGCCAACATGATGCTTATTTTTCAAGCGCCGGCATTTGGCCCGGAGTTCGAAAATATTGAGGGCTGCCGTATCGTCGATGAAGATGGGCGCTTGAGAAAGCCGTTGGATCCCTTTGGCATATAGCTGCTTCATTTCGTGCTCTTCCAGCTTTCCCCGGGCGATTTTCTCCAGCCAGATCTCGCTTTCCGCTGAAAGAATCCGCTGGACTAGCTGACTGGCGCTCATTTCCAGGCTGAAAATGGCTACCGGCGTCGATTTAGTCGGATGGAGGGCGGCGCTGCGCGCCAGGTTAAGGGCAAATGCTGTTTTTCCGACAGATGGCCGGGCGGCCAGGACGATCAGATCCGTGGATTGCCAGCCGTAGGTGATCCGGTCCAGGGAGGCAAAACCGCTGGGAACTCCGGAGATATCTTCGTTTTTGTTCCGCAGATCCTCAATCCGCTGGATCGTCTTGACGAGTACCGTATCGATGCTGTCGAAGTTTTTGCGCAGATGATTGTTCGTGATCTCGAACAATTTGCTTTCTGCATCGTCCAGCAAATCAAAAACGTCGGTAGAGTCCTCGTACGCATCCCCGATGATCTCGCCGGAGATCCGGATGAGCTCCCGCTGGATGAATTTCTGCAGGATGATCCGGGCGTGGGCCTCGAGGTTCGCCGTGGAAACCACCGCATTGGTGAGTTTGGTCACGTAGTATGGCCCACCGACGATTTCCAGTTCCTCCCGGAGCTTGAGCTCCTCGACGACGGTCAGGATATCGATCGGCTGACTTTTCTGCGCCAACCCCTGCATGCTGCGAAAAATCCGTTGGTGGCCTTCGACGTAGAAACATTCCGGCTTAAGGATCTCGACAACGGTGTCAAACGCACTTTTTTCCAGGAGAATAGCGCCCAACACCGCCTCCTCCAGGTCTCTGGCTTGGGGAGGGAGTTTTCCATACACCATGGTACTCAGATCGATAGAAGGCTTGCGCCTCAATTTGCGATCTTTGTTCAGGTTAGTAAGTTCCATGCATTGAGGGACAAAGAAGCGTGAATAATTTTTTTTCCAGGTTATTCGGTAACCGGGCTCATCAGGGGGTTATTGTTCCAGCCTTGTATTAAGAAATTGTTACAGCTCTATGAACGGAATGTTATCCCTTTGAGTCAGGACGGCGAATATAAAGCCCAAATTTCCGTCCGCGGGACTTTTTATTTTTAATATTTTCCCTTTAGTAATCCACAGGCTTATACACCTATCTCCCCGGCTTATCCACTAAACCCCATAAGCTCTGCACAATTTAGAAAAGTTTTTCGCCTCTTCCCGTTTTAAATACACACTTCTTGTGCAGAAAGATTTAGACCAAAAAATTTTGCCAGAGGCTGCCAATAGCGCATAGGCATTTTGCCCCGGGCCGCTGAATATTCACGCGGGTACCCATACCATCCAAACCCTGGAAAACAAAAAACCCTGCCGGATGAGGCAGGGTCCCGGGTTTCCTCCCCGGACTAGGTATTCTTATCCTTGTCTTTGTTGTCCTTGGCGGGCGCGGGCTTCGCCTTCTTGACGGGTGGCTTGTTGTTGGCCGGCTGGCCGGTGGTTTTATTCTGAGGATTTGCCGGTTTTCCGCCAGCGGTGTTTCCGGAACCCTGTACGTTAGCGCCGGAACCCCCTCCATTGGGAGGAGGCGGGTTGTGAACCACTGCCGGATGAGGCGTTTGGGAAGCTGGCTTGTTCCCGGATGGATTGCCGCCTGCAGGGTTACCGGTTGCACTAGTTGTCGTTCCGGAAGGATTGCCGCCAGGGTGGGCATTCCCTCCATTTCCTAAGCTAGTCGGCGCGTTTGTTGCCGGATGGTTCGGTGAAGGATTGCTCCCGGTCGGTCTGGCCGCACCAGATCCTCCGGCGGATCCATTGGCTGGCGGCGTTCCTGCAGTATTTGCCGGTATGGGTTCGGCATGCTGGCCGCTTTGGAATCCCCGGTTGCCCGCGCTGCCGGCTGGGGTTGAAGCAGGCGACTGGGTCGATGCATTGTTGTTGGTATTGCGTGGTTTCAGCTCATGCAAATTCTGCACGTGGGTCGGCGCCGGCGCGTTAGCAGTCCTTGCGGTGGAGCTTTCGTTCGCGCTGATGCGGGGACGGTAGATCCCCAGTTGACCTCCGCTAACCTGGGCCGATCCCGGTTCATTCGTCGTACGTAGGGCGAGGGGATGGACAGGCTGCCCCGTTACCCTAGCCACTTCCTGTGGATCGGGCCCTGCGGCATATCCGCCCCTCCCTCCGTTATTGTTGTTGATCACGGTAGTATTCGAGACATTATTGATGATGACGGTCCGATTGATCACGGTGGTATTGTTTACAATCGTTACGTTCTTGGTCTCGTTTACGTAGTAATTGGTTATATGCGGGCTGCTGACGTATTGGCTCGGGACAAAGTTCCAGTAGGTTACGGGGGGACGGTAAGTCGACAGGTCGGCGTTTGCAGATCCGTAGGAGGGTCCCAAGGGGGCCCAGCCATAATACTCGGGACTGCTTCGCCAGGCGACCCAGGCCGGCGCCCACTCCCGCCCCGGAATCCACATCCAGCCATAGGAATCATCAAAGAACCACCGGCCATAGTGGAATGGCGCCCAACCCCAGGCGTATTCGGAGGACCAGGTCCATCCGGCGTCAGTATATACCCAGTTGCCTCCAGTAGCATAGGGTTTGAAATCCGGGCCCGCGTTGGGCATCCAGACATATCCATACCCAGGATAATCGATCCAGGTGCCGTAGGGGCTTAGGGCATCGTAAAAAGTTTGGTAGCTCAGCTCGGGAGCCGGTGGTGGCGGCGGAGCCGGGGCAGGATCCGATTGAACGACCACATGCGTGGGGCCGCAGGAAATCCAGACCATGCTGAGGAGGACGAAAATGATGGATGTGCTTTTCATTCTAACTAAGGCAAGGATACCGCAGATGCTCGCATCGCGGAGGAATTGCCAGTCCTTTTTTGTTTGAAAAAGTAATTTAATTTGATGTCAGTTCTTTGAGGATAGGCGGTTGGCCATAAACTCTTTTGGCCGTAAAATCCCAAAAGTCTGCGCAAAGGCACGAACGGAGAATTTCTCCTGAAACAGTTTAACAGTCGCAAACAAAAATTCAAGTGGGGGCGTAAATAAACCGCCTCGAAAAATCGAATATGTCTGGCTATGCTTTGCATGTTCAGGTTTAAAACCTCGTCAGCTTGCTGCGAGGTAGTTTATATCTGGGTTTTGTGTTAGCAAGATACACAATAACCAAAACTGTACCGATCCCGCGGCATTGCCTTCCTGTCATTGGGCCGCCCATCTGCAGGGCTAACACTTATCTTTGCGCATTCATTGAAAATCGAGCACCCTTCATGATCCTGAGTTACCGCTGGCTGGGCGAATATTTTCCCCGGGAATTCACCGTTCCTCCAGCGGAGGAGTTGGCCCGGGTCCTGACCTCGGTCGGCCTGGAAGTGGAAAGCCTGGAATCCTATCAGTCCGTCAAGGGCGCTCTGGCCGGGCTGGTCGTCGGCGAGGTGATAGCCTGCAATCCGCACCCTCGTGCGGACAAGTTATGGCTTACGCAGATCTTCCTTGGCCCATCCACGCAGCTCGACATCGTTTGCGGAGCATCCAACGTGGCCAAGGGTCAAAAAGTGGTGGTTGCCCCGCCAGGCACAACCCTATTTCCCTACGGAGCGGAGCCGTTCCAGATCCAAAACCGGATCATCCGGGGGGAGACGAGCCAGGGAATGCTCTGTGCGGCGGACGAGATCGGGTTGGGAGCCGATCATTCCGGAATCCTCGTTCTCCCGAATGAGGCTGTGCCCGGGAACCCGGTCACGGACTATATCCCCGTGTACACCGATCGCCGGTTCCATATCGGCCTTACGCCAAATCACATGGACGCCATGAGCCACCTGGGCGTGGCCAGGGATCTTTGCGCTTTCTATTCCCATCAGCAAGGCAAAACCTATGCGGTGCGGTGGCCAGAGCTGCCTCCCTTGCAGTCGCCGACAGGCTCCTTGCCATTTCGGGTCAGGATCGAAAACAGCAGGGATTGCCGGCGATATTCTGCAATCGTCATGGATGGGATCCGGGTGGCCCCCTCCCCCCAGTGGCTGCAGGACCGCTTGTCGGCTGTGGGCGTACGCCCCATCAACAATATTGTCGACATCACCAATTTCGTGCTGGGCGAGCTGGGACAGCCCCTGCATGCATTCGATGGGGGCCGCCTCCGCCGAGGAGAGATCCGGGTCAAGAACCTTCCCGAGGGGACGCCATTCGTTACGCTGGATGGCAAGGAACGGAAGCTGAGCGCCGAAGATCTGATGGTCTGTGATGGCGAAGTTCCCATCTGTATGGCCGGAGTATTTGGGGGCCTGAATAGCGGTATCGCGGAACAGACGGAACGAGTCCTCCTGGAAAGCGCCTGGTTCAGCCCGCAGTCGGTGCGCAGGACCGCTTTCCGCCACGGCCTGAGAACCGAAGCAGCCAATCATTTTGAAAAGGGAATGGATATTTCGGGGACCGTTAAAGCCCTGGAACGGACTTGCTCCCTGATCCGCGAATTGGCGGGAGGCCATATCTCTTCCGGGTTGACAGACGAATATCCGGGGCGCGAAGATCAAAAAAAGGTCAGCCTCCGCTGGGACTACCTGCAAAGACTCAGCGGGAAATCCTACACACCCGGGCAAGTACAAGGAATCCTGGAAGGTCTTGGTTTTCACGTATTAGACCAGGGTTTCGAGCAGATCCGGGTCGCCGCTCCCTATCACAAACCGGATATTTCCATTCCTGCCGACCTGGTCGAAGAAGTGATGCGCATCGACGGACTGGATTCCGTTCCCATTCCCTCTCGTATCCGGATTTCTCCATCTGTGGAGGCCTCAGCGCAGCGTTTTGCCTCCCGGGAAAAACTAGCCGGCTGGCTCGCCGGCCAGGGCTTTCAGGAGATCTTGACGAATTCCATAACCAACAGCGCATATTTCGAGGAACCGGACCTGGTTCATGCCGTCCGGCTGATCAACAACCTGAGCAGCGAACTCAACATCCTCCGCCCGCGGATGCTGGAGACGGGTTTGGAAGCCATTGCCTATAACCTGAACCGCAAAGCTACCGAGCTCAAGTTCTTCGAATTTGGCAAGACCTATGAGGACAAGGGAACCGGGGAATATCCAGAGACCCTCCACCTCGCCCTGTACGTCAGCGGGCGCGCCGGCGCCAGCTCCTGGCGCATCCATCCCGTAGCTGCTGACCTGTACTATCTCAAAGGGATCTGCCAGGGGATCCTGCGATTGCTGAACATTGCTCAGCCTCAATTCGGGACCAGCCCTTCCAACTGGCTGAACCCGAACTTTTCCTTTCGCCTTTCGAATCAACTCCTGATGGAGGCAGGTCAGGCACCGGAACGCCTTCTTCGCCGGTTTTCTATCCGTCAGCCCGTGCTATTCGCCGACTTCCACGCCGAACTACTCCTTGGCGAAAGTCTCCGGAGAAAGATCGAATTCCAGGAGCTCCCCCGGCAAATGCTGGTTTCCAGAGACCTGGCCTTGGTCCTGGACAAAGGCATTTCCTACCGGGAAGTGGAACAGACTATACAAGGCGCGGGAATCGATAAATTGCTGGGCCTGCAATTATTCGATATTTTTGAGAGTGAAAAGTGGGGGGCTTCCAAAAAATCCCTGGCCGTGAGCCTGGAATTCATCGACCAGGAAAAAACTCTCACCGACAAGGAGGTGGATGCCATGATGCAAAGCATCCGGGAAAACCTGGAAAAGAAGCTTGGCGCGGAAATCAGGAAATAATGGGCTCCCGGCTAAAGAAAAGACAGTTATGACGCAATGGGATCAGCAAATCACGAGGTTGCAAGAGAAGCTACAGCAAATCCTGAAGCAGTATCATAATCTGCAAAAGGAAAACGAACGGTTGAGGCAGGAGACCCGGGGCCTGATCAGCAGCCAGACCGCCCTGGTCTTAGAGACGGAGCGTTTGCAGCAGCAAGTGGAAATCCTGCAGGCATCGCGGGACGGAATGAGCGAACCGGAAAAAAAAGCATTTGAAAAGAGAATCAACGGCTATTTGAAGGAAATCGACCGTTGCATAGCCTTGCTCAATGAATAAGGGATCAGACCCTTTTGACCAACCGCATCTTAATCTCATCCTCTCCCTGCGACACTTCCAAGGTGTACACCCCGTAAGGCAGGTCATTGAGGCCTTTCCAATCGAATACCTGCGGACCGCGCTTGACTTCGGTCTCCAAGGCACTGCAGACGCTTCCTTTATCGTCTTTTAGCACCGCCTTGAGCATTGATTTTTGGGGTTGGTCGAGTTCGAACGTAAGGTGGTCGATAAATGTCGGGGACTTGACACGGAGGTACATCGGGCAAGCAAGGGGTTTTGTGTTCATCTTAGGAACTTGGATACGGAAATTGGGTGCATCGGCTTCGCAAGTAAAACTTGGCCTACCTTTATGGCCAGTTCATACTATGTTGATAACCTGTGGATAAATTTATAACAAGAATTTGAACTATGCAAGATTTGATCGCAATAAATGTGGTTATCGGAGACCGGACCTACCGCATTAAGATCCGACCAGCGGATGAGGAAGCCCTGCGCGCGGCCTTGCGCACCATCAATGACCAGATCCTGGAATACAAAACCCAGTTCGCCGGGAAGGATATGCAGGATTACGTAGCCATGGTCCTGCTTTGGTTTGCGACCCAGCATTCGGGCACTTCGCTGAACGCCCAGGAGGACAGCGCCCTCAGCTCGGCCCTGCAAAAAATGGAGGAGCTGATGGACAAGGCGCTTTGAAGGCCTCCGCTACGTAAAATGACTTATCTTCGTCAATTGGCAGATTTTCATGCGTTCATGCAGCAGAAATCAATTCATACGATTCTGAACAACTTAAATCTAACGCGCAATGGATCCATTGTTCCTGTCCATAATATGTGCCGTTGCCGGCCTGGTCGTAGGGGTCATAGCGGGTAAATTTCTATTCGCCAAGAACACCAAAAAGCAGATCGACGAAGCCCGCCAGCATGCACAAAAGATCGTCTCCGAAGCCCAGAATTCATCCGAAACCCTGAAAAAAGAAAAGATCCTCGAAGCCAAGGAAAAATTCGTTCAGCTCAAGACCGAATATGACCGCGAGGTCCTGGAAAGAAACCGGAAACTGGGTGATTCCGAGACGAGGGTCAAACAGAAAGAGCAAAGCATCAATCAGAAACTAGAGAACCTGGACCGTCAGGCCAAGGAAACCGAAGCCATCAAGGAAAATCTCAACCGCCAGATTGAGGTGGTCGCTCAAAAGAGGACGGAACTGGAAAAGCACCAGGAAGAACACATCCGCCGCCTGGAAAAGATCGCGGCCCTCAGCGCCGACGAGGCCAGGGCCCAGCTGATCGAGAGCCTTCGCCAGGAAGCCCATACCCAGGCGCTTTCCCTGCAACAGGAGATCATCGAAGATGCCCGGCAGAAAGCCAATAAGGAGGCGCGGAAAATCATCATCCAAAGCATTCAGCGGACAGCTGCCGAGCAGGCAATCGAAAATTCCATAACCGTCTTCAATTTGGAAAGCGACGAGATCAAAGGCCAGATCATCGGCCGGGAAGGCCGGAATATCCGCGCCATTGAAGCTGCCACTGGAGTGGATTTGATCGTGGACGATACCCCGGAGGCGATTGTTCTTTCTTCCTTCGACCCCTTGCGCCGGGAAATCGCGCGCTTATCCCTGCAAAGGCTGGTGGCCGATGGTCGGATCCATCCCGCCCGCATCGAAGAGATCGTGGACAAAACCCGCAAGCAGATCGAAGAGCAGGTAGTGGAGATCGGGGAGCGAACGGTCATCGAGCTGGGCATCCACGGGCTGCACAAAGAGCTGGTGCGGATCATCGGCAAAATGCGTTTTCGTTCATCCTATGGTCAGAACCTGCTGATGCACAGCCGCGAGGTGGCCAATCTCTGCGCCATCATGGCGGCTGAACTTGGGCTCAATCCCAAGCTGGCCAAGCGGGCCGGTTTGCTACACGATATCGGCAAGGTTCCCGACGAGGAAACGGAGCTCAGTCATGCCCTGCTAGGGATGAAGCTGGCCGAAAAATATGGGGAGAACCCCGCCATCGCCAATGCCATCGGGGCTCACCACGACGAAGTCGAAATGCAGTACGTGATCGCTCCTGTGGTCCAGGCCTGCGATGCCATCAGCGGAGCCCGCCCGGGCGCGCGGCGGGAGATCATGCAGCAATACATCCAGCGGATCAAAGACCTGGAAAATCTTGCCTTGACCTATCCGGGCGTGGAAAAAGCCTACGCTATCCAGGCGGGGCGCGAACTCCGGGTAATCGTCGAAGCAGACAAGGTAACCGATGGGGACAGCGACAAGCTCAGCTTCGATATTGCCCAGAAGATCCAAACTGAAATGACCTATCCCGGGCAGATCAAGGTAACGGTGATCCGAGAGAAAAGGGCCGTAAACGTGGCGCGCTAGCCAGCAAGCCCCTCGGAAAAGACGCGGCAAAATTTGACGGTTCCGGCGACAAAGCGTAATTTCGCGTCGCTAAAATCAAAAGCCATGAACGCGGCCATTGCCTTTGTGCACGAACAACTCACCGGAAAAAAGGAATTCCCCAAGTTCAAAGCCGGAGACAATATCACGGTGAATTACCGGATCATTGAAGGAAATAAGGAACGCATCCAGAGCTTTAAGGGAGATGTGATCAAGCGGCAGGGATGGGGCCATACAGCCAGTTTCACCGTCCGCAAAATTTCCGATGCGATCGGAGTAGAAAGAACCTTTCCCCTGTATTCTCCCAATATCGAATCCATTGAGATGAACAAATCAGGTCGCGTGCGGCGGGCAAAGCTCTATTTCCAGCGCGACCGGAGCGGAAAAAGCGCTCGCATCAAAGAAAAGCGCAGTATATAATTGGTTGGTTAAGAGGATGCCAAAAATGGCCAACGGCTTTTTTGGTATCTATATTGTCTCTACCTTTATAGTGCACAACTAAATTCAAGGTTATGGGAGATTTATTCAGCGGTCCGCACATCATCCTGATCGCCTTCATCGTACTCATTTTATTCGGCGGTAAAAAAATTCCTGAGCTGATGCGGGGCCTGGGCAAGGGCATACGGGAATTCAAAGACGCGAAAGACAACGTCCGCAGGGAACTGGAAGATCAGATACATAGCGACCCCCCTTCCAAGACTACCAATTCCACCGTTAGCACTACGACGACGAAACAGGCCACATCGGATTCTTCCAATTAGCACCGATCTTCGCTTCAGATTTTTTTCCGGGTAATTGCATTGCAACCTCGCATATTGGTTATGGCGGGGTTTTACTTTATTTGAAATATTTTTATGGCTTCTTGCATCCTGCACGCTCATGAAACTATTTAAGAGAAACCAAGGAGAGGGTTCCCGGGCCGAGATGTCTTTCATCGAGCACCTGGATGTGCTGCGGGTTCATCTTTTCCGCTCAGCCGTTGCCGTGGCACTCGGAGCAGTGGTGGTGGCTATTTACAACAATTTTATTTTCAAGAATATCCTGATGGGGCCCACAAAGGCCAGCTTTCCGACCTACGGCATTCTTTGCCGCATCAGCCGCCGCCTGGGCCTGGGCAGCCGGCTTTGTATGGGGCAGGTGCAACTGAAAATGCAAAGCAATACCGTTGCCGGTCAATTCGGGGTATACTTCAACGTCATACTTATCGGGGGATTCATCATTGCCTTCCCTTACGTATTCCGGCAATTCTGGATTTTTACCAAGCCCGCCCTGACTCCACGGGAACTGAAGAACACCCGGGGTGTGATCTTCTGGGTTTCCATGCTTTTTTTTCTCGGAATCTTTTTCGGCTATTTTGTTATCGCTCCATACACGATTAATTTCTTTTCCCGCTTTAAGCTGGATGAAGCGATTGAAAATCTCTGGACCGTGAACAGTTATTTCAATACGATGGTACCGTTGATCTTGGGAGCCGGCCTGGCGTTCCAGCTTCCTCTCGTGCTGTTTTTCCTGGCCAAAGTAGGCGTAGTGAGCTCCAGCTTTCTGCGGAAAGGCCGTAAATATGCCATCGTTACGATGCTCGTCGTTGCGGGCATCATTACCCCGCCAGACATGCTAAGTCAAATCGTATGCACCATTCCGCTGATCCTCCTGTATGAAGTCGGAATCCTGCTTTGCGTCAAAGTGGAAAAAAAGCAGAAAAAAGATGAGGTGGAAGAATGGAGCTAAAATCTGCGGGCCCTCCCGCTTCGGAAAAGCCCCCTGAATTGTTTTCTTTCCGCACCATAAGACATTTTAACGATTTCCTCGCGGCCAATCCGGAAGGTTGCCGCATCGCTGTTGAACACTACCTGGCCCGGATTGATCAATCCGGAAACCTCAACGCTTTCCTAGAAGTCTTTGGCGATGAAGCCCTCGCGAGGGCCAGGCAACTCGATCAAAAGAGAAAATCGGGACAGGCTCCGGGAAAATTGCAGGGCGTCGTGATCGCCATCAAAGACGTAATCGCCTACCAAGGCCATACCCTGTCTGCGGCCTCCAAAATGCTGGACCATTTCACCTCACTATACCATGCCACGGTGCTGGAACGGTTGCTCGCCGAAGAGGCCATAATCATTGGCAGGACCAACTGCGATGAATTTGCCATGGGCTCCAGCAATGAGAACTCTGCCTTTGGGGTAACCCGCAACGCTTTGGACACGAATCGTGTTCCGGGAGGCTCCTCTGGCGGTTCGGCGGTTGCCGTCCAGGCCGGTCTTTGCATGGTAAGTCTGGGTAGCGACACCGGGGGCAGCGTTCGGCAACCAGCT
>Ga0207040_1237_pt2 | contig 14266 bp, 14 predicted proteins | sample Alteio_BWMinCont_72_FD_153279 | JGI IMG/M metagenome (GOLD analysis project Ga0207040, IMG submission 153279) | Enriched cells from forest soil in Barre Woods Harvard Forest LTER site, Petersham, Massachusetts, United States -... | ecosystem: Environmental > Terrestrial > Soil > Temperate forest >... | reverse complement strand
TCGCCCGTCAAGCGGCTGGCTGGACGAACCCGATAAGCAAAGACCTCAACGTTGCGACGTTGAAGAAGACTGGGGAGTTCACGACTGCTTACCTGCCGGGGAACGACACAGAAGAGGGGCTTGTCCCAGATCTCATAACTCCGAGAGGAGCGACCACTCAAGGAAGGATAGAGACAATTCTGTCAGGCGATGAGGTCTCTGGGACATTTCGAGCGAAGGGTCTCAAGCGATGACATCACAAACAAAGACAATTCTTTCTCTCTAAATCATTGAGTCGCTCCGTTTCGTGGACGAGAAGAAGCTATGGTTTGAAGGGAAGCTGCTGTGTGACATTCTGCGAATGAGCCGTCAAATTGAAGTTGAATACCTGTATATCCGAACTCGAAAAGAACTGTTTGCGTCACTTAATCCCCCAATCGACATCCCCGCACATGTCCGCGTTATAACCAGGCAACTCACTGCCGCCTACCTCGGGAGCCGCGCCAGACCCGGGAAGGAAAGGGAGCTTTCTGGTCCAGGCTCCCAAGTTTTTTCTCGCACACGGGAACTTTTCTGGGAGCAGCAGGTAATCATGGATATCTATGTTTGAGCGGCTGAGACGCAAGCCACTGGAGAGCGAGTTGACCGATGAGGAGTTGCATCGATCTGCGCTCGCCGGCAGAGGGGAAGCGATTGCAGCGCTCTACAAGAGGCATGGCGGTCTGGTGTACCGGTTCACGCTGCGCATGAGCGGAAATGCCTCGATCGCGGAGGAGATTACACAAGAGGTCTTCCTCGCGCTTCTGACCCAGATCGATCAATTCGATGCCGCGCGCGGGAGCCTGTCCACGTGGCTGTGCGGCATCGCCCGACGGAAGCTCTGGAAGGACCTGGAACACAGCAAAGATGCGCTGTTTGATTTTGATGAACACACCGCGGCGGAACTGCCCTGCACAAACGATGGGCCCGCGGAACTGTTGCTGCGGCAGGAAGCCGTTTTTGCAGTACGCGCCGGAATGGATGAATTGCCGCCCCTGCTGCGCGAAGTGGTGATTCTGTGCGTGCTTGAAGAGATGAGCTACGAACAGGTCGCGCGCATACTGGCGGTCCCGGTTGGCACAGTCCGCTCCAGACTTCACCGGGCCAAAACACGGCTAGCCCGCCTGTTGCGTACGGAAGTGGCGGATACGGAAGGAGAACGTCGATGACTGACAAACAACTGGACGAAGTGCTGGAAGAACTCGGGCGAGAGCATCGGGCCATTGATGCCCCAGACTCGCTGCAACGCGTGCTGTACGCCGCGGCCGAAAGCAGAAAATCTGCCATTGGAGAGCCTCGCATGCAGTTCCCAGGGGCGTGGGCCGCAGTCGCCATCCTGCTGACTGTCGTCACGGTCGCTGGAGCCATATGGCGGTCGCTCCAAACGCATCCACCGCAAACGGAACAGGCGCATTCTCTACCGGCGCCCAAAGTCAGTCCTGGGCCATTGCATTCATCGCCAGTCACAGCGCGCCAGAGCGTTGAGCCAAAAGCTGAACCGGCACGCGAAGCCGTGAAGGCCCGTGCCCCCTTGCGCCATTCCTTCCCGCCGGATGCACCAACCTCGAGTTCATTGGATGCTTTTGTGCCCCTGCCTGCAAGTGAAGGTCTTCCCACCGCGGCAGAGTTGAGCATCGTGCGGATCAGGTTGAGAGGGAGTGATCTTCAGCAGTACGGTTTGCAAACGCCTGCGGATGCCCTGGCGCAAACCATGCTGGCAGAGTTTGCGGTTGGCGAAGACGGCCTTCCCCGCGCCATCCGCATCGTTCGTTAACCCTTCAAAACCAGACTTCAAATTCTGACTTTCAAATTGAAAAAGGAGATGTGATGAAAACATTGGGTGGAAATCGAGTGGTCGTGGTGATGCTTGCGGCTGCAGTGGGTTCGGCCAGGGTTGGCGGGGCAGAGGAACCAATAACCTCCATCCAGCCGGAACCCGGCCAGAAGCAATTGGCCATGATCCAGCGGGAAAACGACGAGGCCGATGGGGGCCAGCAGGCACAGCAAAAAGTGACGCTGGAGATCGCCGGTGCGGAGGCACGGGTGGTCAAAGGAAAGCCGTATTCGGCTGACACTTCCACCGAGTCCGTGCAAACGCTGGCCGACGGCAATCGCATCGCCCATCGCACCGTGAGCAAGTTCTACCGCGATAACGAAGGCAGGACCAGGCGCGAAGAAACATTCGGCAATGTGGACCCCGAACATCCTTCGCCGCACGAGGTGAAGGTGTTCATCGATGACCCCGTGAGCGGAACGGCTTTTGTGTTGGACCCCGGCTCGAAGACGCTGGAAAAGTTGCATCGTACCCGCAATTTCCTAGACGTGCCACGTACTGACGCTCATGGAGCGCAGATCATGCTCGATTTGGTGAAGAATGACAGTGAGACCAAAGGGCAGGCGGCGCCGGGGAAGGTGTTCTTCAACGGGGATCACTCGAGCAATCCCGACGACGGCGTGTTGGCGATGGTGATAGCGGACGAAAATCGCGATATCGTGAAAGAAGACCTGGGAACTCGCAACATCGGAGGGGTCGACTGCAGTGGCACGCGCCAGACCAGCACCATCCCCGCGGGGGCAATCGGTAATGACAAGCCCATCTCGATCGTCACCGAGACGTGGTTCTCGGAGGCCATCGGCGCTGTCGTAGAGTCCATTTCCGACGATCCTCGCTACGGAAAAACGACATATCAGCTCACCAACTTGCAATTGAGTGAGCCGCCGCGATCGTTGTTTGAACCGCCTGCGAATTTCAAGGTAAACGTGCCAAAATAGTCCTCTATTTCTGGACGATCGGGGGGGAAGGTCAATCAGCCCTTCCCTCTGTTCTGTTGACTTGTGCAAAAGGAAAACGTTGCAAACCTCTGGCTCCGCGATTCCGACTTTGAGTTGGGACGAGGCAACGGCAGCGTCAATCCACTGGCCTGGTAAGTCTCTTGATCGTCGCCCTAATGGTTCTCGATAAGCGGTAAATCCCCATATCGCGTGCGCCGTGAAAAGGCGCTGGTCGACTGCGGGTGAAAGTAACGCCCGGGAACTGGGTTCGCTCCACCCGGAAGCAATCGGAGCGGCGGTGGAGGAAACGAAGCCGTTGAAGCCTCCGGTGTAGAGGGTCACTTAATCGACTTGGCGAGCATGCAAGCCGTAACGTGAAGTGAACTCTGAGCAGGCCTCGAAACGATTAACGCAGGAGCCCTCCCCCCGTGTTTTGTGGGCGGGCCGCCATTGATGGAACAGAACGAGCGAACGAGTTCCATCAGACCTGCCGGGGTAATGGCGACGGCAAGCAGGCAAAGTTAACCAGGAGCAACACGGGAAGCACCAACGGTGCCGTTGCACCCGCCAAAGTCCAGCGCCTTTCCCGGCGCACTATTATGCCAATTGTAGGTAATGTTACATTTGCAGCGTGCGTAGTCTCATTCTCACGGTTGCCGCGATGTTGCTTTCAGGGAAGTCAACTGCGCAAGCGACCGTGTCGTTTCCTACTGAGGACGGAGGCGTGGTTTACGCCAACGCTTTTGGAAAGAGCGATAGAGCCGTCGTGCTGGCCCACGGGGGTCAGTTCAACAAAGAGAGCTGGGACAAACAGGCTCACGCTCTGGTAGCGGCAGGATTTGAAGTGCTGGCGCTCGATTTTCGCGGGTACGGCAGGTCGAAAGGCCCGGGCGATTCCGATCCGATCAGTGCCCCGTTGTACGTGGATGTGCTGTCCGCTGTACGGTTTCTGCGAAAGAGAGGTGCGAAGACCGTGTCGGTTGTTGGAGCCAGCATGGGAGGATGGGCGGCCGGCGACGCATCAATTGCTTCGCGACCGGGCGAGATAGATCGCGTGGTATTCCTCGGTGCCGCGCCCAACGAACCTGCCGACAAGCTTAAATCAGCCACCCTGTTCATCGTGGCACGCGATGACGCAAGCGGCGACGGACCGCGTCTCCCCGGGATCAAGGCGCAGTACGAGAAAGCTCCCCAACCAAAAGAGCTAATCGTGTTGGATGGTTCCGCTCACGCACAGTTTCTCTTCCAAACGGATCAAGCAGACCGCGTGATGCGCGAGATCATCCGGTTTCTCTCCGCGCAGTGAACTGAAGGCTGGATGCCTACCCGCCCAACCGCTGAAATTAGTCGATTTCGCGTTTTGACCGCTAGCGAGCGCTAAGGCGATTTTCGTCAATTGGCTTCCATTGCTACCATAGAAGGTTGTTTGTGAGGTGAATTATGGCCGTTGCGACCGTCACGAGCGTGAACGTTAAGCAGGCTGTCCCGTTTTTCGGCGTCACCAACATGGAGTCTTCTCTACGGTTCTATGTTGATGGGCTTGGGTTCAAAATGAAGAACTACTGGATTCCCGACGGCAGCGAAGACCATCCTGACGGGAGAATTCGCTGGTGCTGGCTTCAGCTTGGCGACGCCGCGATTATGCTTCAGGAGTTCCGGCCGCAAAATCGGCCAACGGAAACGCTTGGGACAGGTGCTTCGGTCTCGTTCATGTGCGAAGACGCGCTCGCCCTTTATCGCGAGTTCAAATCGCGCGGAGTTCAGACGCGGAAACGCCCCTATGTGGGAAACCGTTTGTGGGTTGTACCGGTTACCGATCCCGACGGCTATCGCATGGAGTTTGAGAGCCCCGCCGATGCGCCGGAAGAAAGCGAGTTAGAAGAGTAGGGCTTGGTGCGGCCTGATAACTGAAATAAGGCGGCCAAGCGCTCAAACCCCAGTCATGGAGCACAATGGCGATGTTACACCAGTCGAAAACAGCTTCAGCGCAACCCTGAGGTCTTCGAGGGAGGCTCTAGCTCTATGTCCATCACTCTTCGTTTGCCTGACGCGAGTCTCACCACGCGCTGTCCAGGATTGGAAGCATCGGTGCAAACCCACCCTTTGTATCCATTTGCCGTCACCTAAATCAGCAGGTTGCTCCCTGTCGGAGCGGCTAGCGAAAATCGACCGTCGACTGTGCGACGGTTACTGCCACTGCCTGCAGTCAATCGCAATGTAGCTTATGTAGCACCCGGGTAGCTCCCTCGCCTGCTTTTCCGATTACTCGGTCCGTGACCGAACCGGTTAATTTAAGACGCCACTCATTGGCTCCTGCAATCGAATGATGAGGTTCTACGATGGATTTTCCGGCCTGACAGTGACTTTCATGCCGGGGTTGGCTCTCAAGCGAATACTCCTCCTCTTCGTTGGTGGCAAAACTGCCGCAGCTTCCGAACTTTACATCCCCAATCTGGCCCGGAGTTTTCCCTCCTTAGAATTTCGAAATGGGGCAGAATGGAAGCATGACTTCTTCCCTCCGTTGTCTGAGCATTTGCCTTCTGGTTGTCCTGATCCCGGCTGTCAATGCAGTCTCCGGCCATCCAGTCTCTGGGCAGACTCCCGCGCCGGCGCAACCAACGGAACGCGTCGCGCCGCCAACGCGGGACCCGAACACTGCTGGCTTTGTCACAGCGAAGGAATTGCCCGACGGCTCAAACCCGACCGTGAACGCGGACGGCAATTTCATCCTCGGGCCCACGCATGAGGTTCCTATCGATGCGGCTGCCCAGGATGGCAGCCCTACCGGCACCGTGATCGAGTTCACGATGAACTCCTCGGACAGCAAAATCTATCCCGGCATCGCGCGGGACGCGGGCACGTTCGGGACTCCAGATCCCGCCGACCCGGCGAAGCTGATGGTGACGACAAGCCATCCCGCTGCTTATACGCGGAAGGTGGCCGTCTATGTTCCCAAGCAGTACGTCGCGGGCAGCGTCGCGCCTTTCATTGTGGGGGCGGACGGGCCTGACCGGTTGCTCTTCTCGACTCTGGACACGTTGATCGCCCAACACCAGGTCCCGGTGATGATTGCGATTTCGATCGGCAACGGAAGCGGGGACGCGCAAGGGAGTGAACGCGGTCTGGAGTACGACACAATGTCGGGAGTCTATGCCGAGTTTGTGGAAAAGGAAGTGTTGCCTCTGGTGGAATCTCAGGCCCATGTGAAACTGACGAAAGATCCCGATGGCAGGGCGACCACGGGTGGCAGCTCTGGGGGCTCCTGCGCGTTGATCATGGCTTGGTATCACCCTGAGTTGTATCACCGTGTTCTCACCTATTCGGGAACATTTATAAACCAGCAGTGGCCTTACCGTTCGCAAACACCGCATGGCGCCTGGGAGTTTCACGAGCATCTCATCCCGGAAAACCCGGTGAAGCCGATACGACTGTGGATGGAGGTGGGGGACCGGGATTTGCTCAATCCCAACGCGATGCGTGACCACATGCACGACTGGGTTCTGGCCAACGAGCAGATGGCGAAGGTACTCGCGGCCAAGGGATATCACTACCAATTCGTGTTTGCCCGCAACGCTGGGCATGTGGACCGAGCGGTGAGACAACAGACGCTTCCCGAGGCGCTGCAGTATGTCTGGCAGGGCTATCCGTCTTCGGTCGGCAAGAAGGAGGTCAAGAACTGATCCGCAGCTGCGGGGGAATCGAGTGATGGCGCAGCGGAATGGCGCTCTGGTTCGGGTGCTGCCGGTAGCAACATTCCTTCTACAACGCCAAATGCTAGACTGACTCCGCGCCGGTCTTGTGGTGTGTGGCGTCGACTTCATGCCTTCGCAAACCGAAAAGCTCGGCCTGATCGCCGGCAATGGCAAGTTTCCCTTTCTCGTTCTGGATGCGGCGCGGGCGCAGGGATATGAGGTCGTGGTGGCGGCGATCAAGGAAGAAGCCTTTCCCGAGATCGAATCGCATGGCGCGGTTTCCGTTCACTGGCTCTCGCTGGGGGAACTATCGAAGCTCATCGAAACTTTTCAGCGCGCAGGCGTGCGGCGCGCGGTCATGGCGGGGCAGGTCAGACACAAGCAAATCTTTTCCAGCATACGGCCAGACTGGCGCTTGGCCAAGCTTTTGCTTTCGCTCACCACGCGCAACACCGATTCGCTGCTGGGTGCGATCGCGAAATTGTTGGCCGATGAAGGCATCACGCTGGAAAATTCCACCTGGCTGCTGGAGCCCCTTCTAGTGAAAACTGGCGCGTTGACACCGCGCGGACCCACCGAGCAGGAGCGCAAAAACGTCGAGTATGGACGAGCGATAGCTCGCCAACTTGCACAGCATGATATTGGCCAGACCGTAGTCATTGCCGAATCCGCCTGCGTCGCGGTCGAGGCGATGGAGGGTACCGACGCCACCATCGAGCGCGCGGGCGAGATCATGCGTTCGCTGCATGGCGAAGCGTCTACCCTGAGCCGGACGTTGACCGTGGTTAAGATCGCCAAGCCCAATCAGGATATGCGCTTTGACGTACCGGTCATTGGAGTGAAGACAATCGAAGTCATGCAGGCGGCGGGAGCGTCCTGTCTCGCTTTGGATGCAGGAAAGTGCCTGCTGCTCGATGGAGACAAAATTGTTGACACGGCGAACGCGGTGGGAATCGCGATTGTCGCAGAGGGAAATGAAGGAAATTGAAATTAAGGTTCGATTCGATGAAACCACCACCTAGAGAAACCCGATCGGAAGCTATTCGCATCGCCGACCAACTTCGCCGCGCCTTTGACGGCAGTGCGTGGCATGGGCCTTCGCTACTCGAACTGTTGGAAGGTGTGGATGCGGCCATAGCCGCGGCCCGGCCCCTGCCCAAAGTTCACAGCATCTGGGAGCTGGTCTTGCACATTGCGGTGTGGGACAACGCGGCCTCCCGCAGGTTGAGCGGAGAAAAGTGTCAACCTACCGGCCTGGCAAATTTTCCACGGGTGTCCGCGCCTACCGAATCAGGGTGGCGCAAGGCCGTAGCCGAGACCAGACGCATACACGAGGCTCTCGTCAAAACCGTCGCGGCTCTTCCCGACTCGCGCCTCGGCGAACGCGTTCCCGGCAAGCGCTACGACTTCTCTCACATGCTCTATGGAGTTGTTCAGCACGAGCTTTACCATGCCGGGCAGATTGCTTTCCTGAAAAAAGCGCAGGGTCGCTCGCGCGGATAGCGGCTTTTCAAGGCAAGTCTTCCGCGTTAGAGTTAGATTTAGGTCTTGGATTTATGGCATCGAACCTCAGACCTCGACTTCGGGACCAACCCGAACATCCCAGGCCTTGGCGTCACCATTTCTTAAAGATCACGGCCACGGCGGCGACGATCAGCGCGAACCCTGCCAGGTAATTCCACCGCAGCGGCTGCTTCAGATACAGCACGGAGAACGCGGCGAAGACAGCAAGGGTAATGACTTCCTGCATCGTCTTAAGTTGGGCCGCGGTGAACTCGTAGGAGCCGATGCGGTTTGCCGGGACTTGGAAACAATATTCAAAGAACGCGATCAGCCAGCTGACCACAATTACTTTGTAGAGCGGTGCCTCGCGATATTTCAGATGTCCATACCAGGCAAACGTCATGAAGATATTGGAGATGGTGAGCAGCGCGATCGTCCTCATGGGGCGATTCAATCCTTTCCGCGGTTGATTTTCCGAACCTTGGAATGCCCGAGCCGGGAACGCCCAAACCACCGGAGCTAATCCAAGATGCTCTTTCTCTGATTTACGTTTACAATTTCCTTCCGGCAACCGGCCCTTGAGAATTTCTCTGCCCGCGCAAAATCCGATTTCCGTCGCCGTGGTCGGCGTTGGCGTCTTCGGACGCAATCATGCCAGAGTCTACAAGGAACTTGAAAAACAAGGGGAGCCGGTACGCCTGCTGGGGGTGGTTGATCCCGACATTCACCGCGCCGATGCCGTAGCCAGCGAGTTTGGCTGCAGGGGCTTCGGATCAGTCGAGCAGATGTTGACCACACGTAGCGAGTTGCAAGCCGCCTCGGTAGCGGCTCCCACGCTGCATCATCTTGCTGTGGCGCGCCAGTTGATGCAGGCCGGAGTGGACGTGTTGATCGAAAAGCCGCTGGCGGCAACGCTGGCGGAGGCGGAGGAGCTGGTCTCGCTTGCGGCCAGGCACGAGCGGATCGCCCAGGTCGGGCATCTCGAGCGCTTCAATCCAGCGGTTCGCGCGACCGTTCCTTTGCTGACGCAGCCCATGTTCTTCGAAGTGCACCGGCTCAGTGTGTTTACGCCACGTTCACTCGATGTGAACGTGGTCCTCGATCTGATGATCCATGATCTCGACATTGTGCTGGCATTCGCCAAGTCGCCGGTCAAGGAGGTTCGGGCCGTCGGCTTGCCTATTTTGTCGGGCAAAGTGGACATTGCGAATGTGCGGCTGGAGCTCGAATCGGGCTGCGTTGCCAACTTTACGGCCAGCCGCGTCTCCACCGAGCGGGTGCGCAAGCTGCGTTTTTTTCAGCCGCGGCAGTATGTTTCGCTCGATTACGGACGTCAGGAGGTGCTGGTCTTCACCGTGGGAGAGGATGGAGCCGCCGCGGAAGGAAAGTCCGGAGCAATGTCCGGATCGCCTTCGGTGAATCCTCAAATTGGCGTCACGAAACCTCCGGTCGCCTCGGAAGAACCGCTGCATGCCGAGCTCAAGGCTTTTCTCCGCGCGGTGCGAGAACGCTCCACCCCCGTGGTTCCGCTCGAAGACGGCCGTCGCGCCCTGGCGTTGGCGCTGGAGATCGTCGATGCAATTCGCGACCACGGAACCAAAGTTAACCTGGCAGGCATCGCCAAAGCAAAACCCTGATTCGTCTCTAAAAGATCCGCTCTAAATCTAAAAAGATCGCGTCAGACCCTACCCCGTGCTGAACGAAGCCCTATCGCAGGCGGAGGGAAGGATCTCGCGCGCAGACTGATGCTCTCATGCCAGATCCCCTGCGACTGGCTCAGGGAAGGCTCTGGCTCGGCCGAACCGCGCCGGCTCGGGATTTGGCCCTCCTGAGAGCCTCCCAACCTGCACACCTCCCAACCTGCACACTGGACAGCTTCAAATCTCTCATTTACATATGTTTACACACCGAAGTCGTGGCCCGTTTGTGGGAGAGCAGAATCCCCGGAAAGATGCGAAAATAGAAGCAACTTGGTTGTAGGGCATCGTGCGCGCATTGCGTTTCTTCCTGCCAGGCCGGGATGCAACGCCGCGAGTGTATCCTGTGTCTAACGAGTGGCGGATACAGCTAAGCTTTTACAGCTAAGCGTTCTCAGTTACGCGTTCTCAGTGACGCCCAGCGCATGCCGATCACGCAAATTCCATTCCAGGATCCGGTGGCTCCCCCCGAAAAGCCGCAACCGGAACAACTCGGCCTCTACGACCAACAGGATTGGGAAACCGCCTACCGTGATCTCGATGCGCATGTGCCCCACCTGCTCATCCAGTTGCAGGACGATCTCGAGCGCTCTCGCTGGCGCGAAGCGATCTGGATTTCGATCATCGTGCACCTGGTGCTCACCATTGTTCTGTGGAACTTAAACCTGATCGAGAAGTTCGTTGGCTGGCACACTGCAGTGGTTGTGCCCATGGCGACCCAGGACAAGAACCTCACCTTCCTTGCGCTGCCGCCGGATTTGCAGAAGCCCACGCGCCGACCGAACACCAACATTGCATCCGACAAGGATCGCATCGCGACCTCGCGTCACCCCGCGCTCGATCCCAAGGAATTGCGCAAGATTTTGGCGACGCCTCCGCCGGGCGCGCCTGGAATGACGGGTCCGCGCGCACCGCAGCCTGCCCCGCCCCAAGCGGCAGCGCAGAACCAGCAGCCTGCTCAGCAGCCGCAAGGGCAGCCCCAGCCTCGTCCCCAGTTCCAGAGCGATCAGCAGGCACAGTTGCAGGCGCCGGCCCGGCCCAATAACTCTTTCCGCAAGTACGCGGGTGCGATGACGCCGGGGGAGGCGATTCAGCAGGCTACGCAGGGAGTGGCAGCCAACCGCGCGGCCGGTCTTGGTCAGGGAGGCGACTTCGGGCTTGGGACTGGCGCTCACGGCGCGCAAATGGGTCCCTTCGAGATTCTCAGCGACACCCAAGGTGTAGATTTTGGACCTTATCTGCAGCGTATTTTGGAGGATGTGCGACAGAACTGGTATCACCTGATTCCGGAATCTGCCGAGATGAAGAAAGGGAAACTCGCCATTGAGTTTGCCATTACAAAAGATGGCAAGGTCGCGGATATGCGTCTGATAGCCACCTCAGGCGACACCGCCCTGGATCGCCCGGCATGGGGCAGCATCACCGCTTCCAATCCTTTCCCGCCACTACCCAGCGAATTCACCGGGCCGTATCTCGCGCTCCGCTTCCGTTTTTATTACAATCCGGACAAAGCTGATTTGCAGTAGCACCGCGTCCTCCGCCTCCTCATCGGCAACGCCCTTCCTTGCCCTGGATGTACCTGCTACATTTTTAGCCAGTGCTGCCCTCCGAAGAATACGTTCAGCGTCGAGACGCTCGTCAGGCGCGCGTTGCCTACTATCAGAAAATTCACGTTCGCCTGGGGAACGTCCGACTCCTTTTAGCTGTCATCGCCGTATTCATGGCATGGGCCTCATTCCGAGGGCACTATTTCTCACCCTGGTGGCTGGCCGCGCCCCTGGCGGCGTTCGTGGGCATCGCGGACTATCATTCGCGAATTCTTCGGGCGCGCGAGTTGGCTCAACGGGCCGCCGGATTTTATGAAAAAGGGCTGGCACGGGTTGAAGATCGCTGGGCCGAGTTCGGAGAAACCGGCGCTCGCTTTGACGATCCACGTCACGCGTACGCGAGCGACCTCGACCTGTTCGGGAAGGGAAGCTTATTTCAACTTCTTTCGACCGCGCGCACGCGCATGGGCGAAGACACGCTGGCCCAGTGGCTACTCTCTCCCGCCACTGCGGAACAGATCCGCCAGCGCCATGCCGCAGTGAACGAACTGCGCGATCAACTGGATCTGCGAGAGGATGTAGCGGTGCTGGGCGAAGATGTTGGCGTGGGCGTGCATCCCGCCGCGCTGTTGCAGTGGGCGGAATCGCCGAACCAGATGAAACCGTTGTGGATCCGATGGCTGTCGCCGTTTCTGGCTGCGCTGGCGGTTGCGGCCGCCGTCTGGTGGGCGGCGCGGGGAATGGCAACGCCGCTGGCGCTGATCGTAGTGATCGAAGCCATACTCACCTACCGGCTCAAGAAACCACTGGAGGAAGTGCTGCGGGAAACCGAGCACGCATTCCGCGACTTGGATCTGCTTTCAGGCGTGCTCGCCCGAGTCGAAGCGCACCCGTTCCAGTCGCCACCATTGCAGGCGCAGCAGCGCGAACTGTTGTCGAGCGGCGTCCCCGGGTCTCAGGCGATCGCGCGCCTCAGAACTTTAGTAGACCGGATCAACTCGCGCCACAACATCTTTGTGCGGATCATCGACGCACCGCTCATGTACTCCGTGCAAGTAGCATTCGCCGCCGAACGCTGGCGCAACGCGCATGGCAGTGCGCTGCGCTTGTGGGTGAATGCCGTCGGACAGATCGAGGCTCTGGTTTCGCTGGCCGGTTATAGCTTCGAGCATCCCTCCGATCCGTTTCCGGATTTTAGCGGTGGTCCGGCCGCGTTCGACGCCCAAGAACTCGGACATCCGCTGGTTCCGGCGGCAGCCTTCGTGCGCAACAGCGTCGACATTTGTGGAAAAATGCGGGTTCTGCTGGTGAGCGGTTCCAACATGTCGGGAAAAAGCACGTTGCTGCGGGCGGTGGGAATAAATGTTGTGCTGGCCATGGCGGGGGCGCCGGTGCGAGCCCGCCGCCTGTCGCTTACCCCACTGCAAGTGGGGGCCAGCATTCGCGTCAACGATTCTTTGCGGGAAGGCAGCTCCCGTTTCTACGCCGAGATCACCCGTCTGCGACAGATCTTCGATTTGGCAAGTGGCGATCCGCCGGTGCTGTTTCTATTGGATGAACTGTTACAGGGCACAAACTCGAAAGATCGCCGCATCGGCGCGGAAGGAATCGTAGGCGCGCTGGTGAAGCGCGGCGCAATTGGGCTCGTGAGCACGCATGATCTGGCGTTGACCGACATCGGCGGTCCGGTCGAGATCCAGTTGCGCAACGTCCATTTTCAAGATGAGCTTGCCAACGGCCGAATGACCTTCGACTATAAGCTACGCGATGGCATCGTTACCAAAAGCAACGGCCTTGAGCTGATGCGCTCCATCGGGCTTGAAGTGTAGGTGTCGGCGGTTGTTCCCCATCGGTTACCACACTTGGCAACGGTTCTGATTCACCATAGGCGCGGCCGCCTTGCAGTGAAATGCTTCCTGGAATTGCGGCATATTGGAGACGACGCCATTGGTACGATATTTTTCCGGAGAATGAGGGTCGACGGTGGCCCGCATCCGCTTGGTCTCATCCCGGGTCTCGCCGCACCAACTCTGGCCGTAACCCACAAAGAAGCGCTGATCGGGGGTGAGGCCATCGATCGGCTCCGGCCTTTGGTCTTTGGTGTCATCCTTCCACGCCGCGTAGGCCAGAAGCAGGCCGCCCAGATCGGCCACATCTTCCCCCAGAGTCAGCTTGCCGTTGATTTTGATGTCATCGATGATGGTGTAGGTTGAATACTGGTCTGACACGCAACTGGCGCGCTTCACAAATTCCTTGCCGTCCTCCGGAGTCCACCAGTCGCGCAGGTTGCCATGGGCATCGAACTGCCGCCCTTCGTCGTCGAACCCATGGGTCAGTTCGTGTCCGATGGTGCCGCCGGTGTCGCCGTAGTTGGGCGCAGCATCGGAGGTCGGATCAAACGCCGGAGGCTGCAGCACGCCCGCGGGGAAGTTGATGTCGTTCATCTGCGGATCGTAATACGCGTTCACCGTCGGCGGCGTCATGTCCCATTCGCCACGATCCACAGGCTTGCCGATTTTGGCCAACTGCCGGTTGAATTCGAACTCCCGGGCGCGCTCCACGTTGCCCAGTTCGTCTCCGCGCACGATCTCAAGTTTGCTGTAGTCTCGCCACTTGTCGGGATACCCGATCTTGTTGGCCATGCCTTGCAGTTTGGCCAGAGCCTGTTGTTTGGTGGCCGGAGACATCCAGGGCAGGCTCTTGATGTCCTGGTCCATCGCCATCTGGATTTCCTTGACGATTTTCAGCGCCTGCTGCTTGGCCTCCGGAGGGAAATACTTTCCCACGTACGCCTGGCCTAAATCCTCTCCCAAATAGCGGTCGACCGCTTCCGTGCAGCGTTTCCAGCGCGCCTGCAGTTCCTGCTGTCCGCGCAGCGTCTTTCCATAAAATGCGAAGTCCTCGTTCACAAATGGAGCCGAAAGAGAGGGCGCATCCGCATGCACCAGATGCCACCGCAGGTAGGTTTTCCAATCCGCCAGGTTTTCCGTTTCCAGTTCTTGGTTCATGCTTTTGAAGAAGCTGGGCGAGGCGACAT
>Ga0207040_1243_pt1 | contig 14541 bp, 9 predicted proteins | sample Alteio_BWMinCont_72_FD_153279 | JGI IMG/M metagenome (GOLD analysis project Ga0207040, IMG submission 153279) | Enriched cells from forest soil in Barre Woods Harvard Forest LTER site, Petersham, Massachusetts, United States -... | ecosystem: Environmental > Terrestrial > Soil > Temperate forest >... | reverse complement strand
CTATTCCCTACGACAACCCCGTACACGCAGAACGTTGCGATCGGAGCCACTGCAAGCCTTACCGTATTGATGGCGTCACAGAATAAAACGGTGTATCCGACCGGGACAATCACGTTTAGCAGCGGGAATGTAGTCCTGGCTGGCCCTACCCCATGCACGAGCACGAAGGACAGCTTAGGCGACTACGCGTGCCAGGCCGTAGCGAGCTTTACGGCAAACACCGCTATGTCAGTGCTCGCGCAGTATAGCGGCGACGCCAACTACCCGGGGGCATCTACGGACGCCATCGTCAATGTGAACGATTTCGCCATTGGGATCGACTCGTCTTCGATCGTAACCATGGGACAAGGGCAGTCGCAGACAGCGCAGCTCGACGTTTCTGATTTGGGTGCCTTTTACGGCACCGTGAGCAACTTCACCTGCTCGGGCTTCCCTGCGGAAACGACGTGCAGCTTCAATCCGACACAGGTCACAGGGTCAGGCGCGACGATCCTGACGATTACTACGACGCCGACCGGGCAACTGCGGCACCGAGCTGCGAGAGAAAGCCGCCAGATCGGATGGACGGCCACTGCGATGTTTCCTCTGCTCGGGATTTGCCTGATCGGGATTCCGGCATGGCGGCGTGGCGCGTTACTGGCGTTCCTGATGGTCGCATTGTTCCTAACCATGCCAAGTTGCGGCGGTGGAGGTGGCGGAGGGCAAGTTATCAACAATCCCGTTCCGTCGATTACATCGTTATCTCCTACCCAACAGGCAGCCGGTTCCGGGTCGCAAGCCCTGACCATTACGGGATCGGGTTTCGTAAGCGGCTCGACGGTCACTTACAACAACGTGGCTCATTATATCGACAGCTACTGGACCGCGACGCAGTTGGCAATTTCGCTGACGCCGGGTGACCTGGCCACAGCGGGCAGCTTTCCCGTGGTGGTAACAAATCCGGCACCGGGCGGGGGAACGTCGAGTGCCGTGGATTTCAATGTCGTAACTGGAACGCCGACCGGAACTTTTAACGTCACGATCACCGGTACCAGCGGATCGCTGACGCACACCGCGAACTTCACACTGATTGTTCAGTAAGAGTTAGTCGTAGACTCCGGGTCCGGATGGACTCCACGATCGTCCGCCTCCGCTCTCCCTCTTTCCTCTCCGCGCCGCGCGCCAGACCCTTCGTGCTCGCCATCAACGCGTCTGGTGTACGATTGACTCGCATTCCAGTCATCGCCATGAAACTTTCTCAGATCGCTTCCGCCCTCGACGTGCGCCTCGAAAACGGTTCTCCGGACATCGAAATTACCGGCCTCAACGGCATTGAACAAGCCGGACCCGGGGAACTCACCTTCGTGTCGAATCCCAAGTACGCAGCGGCGGCGCGCTCGACTAAGGCTTCGGCTGTAATTGTGGGCGAGGACTTCCCCGCGATTCCCGCCGCCATGTTGCGCGCCAAAGATCCTTACCTGACGTTCGCTCGAGCGCTCGAACTCTTTCATCCACCTCGGCGCTATGCGCCCGGAATCGGGGCAAACGCGCACATCGGGCCCTACGTGGTCATCGACGAGAATGTCGAGATGGGGGCGAATGCGGTGCTGCTGGCGCATGTCGTTCTCTATCGCGGAGTGAAGATCGGAGACAATTTTTTCGCGCATGCGCACGCCATCGTGCGCGAGTACTGCCGGGTCGGTAATAACGTGCTGCTACAAAACGGCGTGGTCATCGGGGCCGACGGGTTCGGATTCGCGAAAACGGCGGAAGGACGCTGGCACAAGATTCCGCAACCCGCACCGGTGGTGATTGAAGACGACGTGGAAGTGCAGGCCAATTCTTGCATCGATCGCGCTAGCGTCGGCGAAACCCACATCGCACGCGGCGTGAAAGTCGACAATCTGGTGCAAGTAGGGCACGCGTCGCAGGTCGGCGAAGACGTGCTTCTGTGCGCGCAGGTAGGACTTGCGGGATCGACCGAGATCGGAAACCGGGCGATTCTTACCGGGCAGGTCGGCGTCGTCGGGCATTGCAAGGTCGGGGAAGGAGCCATCGTCACGCCCCAGAGTGGAGTTGCCCATGACATCCCGGCAGGAGCGCTGGTCAGCGGCGCTCCCGCCGTCGATCACAAGTTGTGGTTGAAATATTCCGCGATCCTGCCGAAACTTCCCGACATCGCGCGCGCGGTACGGGCCCAACATCCAAAACGATGATTCCAGAGGCAGCCTTCGACTCCGCTCCGGGCCGGCTACGATTCACGGAGAAACCTTCAGGCGTATGCTGTCCCGCCCTGCGGCTCCCTGCCCTCGGCGGGCGCCGATAGTGGCTGACGATATTGTTCCGGCAAGCCGCTGTCGATCGCGCTACGCACTTTTTCCATCAGGCAATCGCGGCTGCCAAAATCCTTCGGATCGATCGGCGGATGAAAGATTACTTTCACCATTCCCGGCCGAATGGAAAATCTTGCCTTCGGCATCGTGTAGTGCGTCCCCACAATGGTTACGGGAACGACCGGAACCCCGCACTCCATGGCCAGATAGAACGGACCCTTCTTGAAGGGCAGCAGCTTGCCGTCGAACGACCGTTTGCCTTCCACATAGATGGTCATGTTGAGCCCCTGCCCCACCGCTGACTTCGCGGCGCGGACGGCCTCGATGCCGGCGTCGCGATTCCCGCGGTCGACGGGCACCATTGATCCCATTCGCATGGCGCGACCGAGAATTGGAACTTTGAACAGCTCCTTTTTCGCCATGACCGAGGTGCGGCGCGGAATCAGGGGGATTTGAATCGGCGGGTCGAGGTTGGAAACATGATTCGTCATGAAGATGTAGCTGCGCGAGTGGTCGAACTGATCGAGGCCGACGGTATCGACTCGTACGCCCGTGATCCAAACCCCAGCCCATGCGCCCCACATGAACAGGCGATACAGCACGCGGACATCGCCCATGATGAAGCTTGCAGGGAATCCAATGATCGCCGCCACCGGAGCAGCCACCGCCCAGAACATCAGCATGAGGATCGTGCGGATCATTTTGCGGTTCCCGCCACCCCTGAATTTTCCCTGGCGCTCTGCGCTTCACCTTTCAGCCACGCGGTGCAGCGCGCCCGCTGCTGGTCGGTGACATCTTCGAGGCTCTTCACCTCATACGAGACTTCCTGGCCGCTGCCGACCTTCCACTTCAGTTCGCGATCACCGCCGCGCCGGGATTGAACCGTCACGGTGAGAGTGTCGCCAGGCCTCAGCCGGGTTAGCGCCTGCCGAGACTCCTGCCCGGCAGGCTTGCCCTCGAGTTCAACAATCGTGTCGCCGACTTGCAAACCAGCGTGCTCGGCCTCGCCGCCGGATGTCACTGCGTTCACCGACATGGGGCCATCGAAGTTGCGCGATGCGGTGAAGCCCGCATCGGCCACGGTATTCGGGACAACTACCACTCGCAAACCGACGGAGCGCAAGAAATCATTCCACGGAATCTCCTCAGTTCCAGCTACATACTTCGTAAAGAACGATCCGAAATCGGAGCGGCTGACAGTCTCCGCGGCCTCCTGAACGCCTGCCGAATCGTTGTAGAAGCGTCCCTTCTTCGCGTAGTTGGCATTCATCCATTGCAGCAGTTCCCGAAGCGAGGCCTCACCGTGACTGGCTTCCCGCACCGCAAGGTCGAGCATGATGCCTAGCAGTTCGCCTTTGTTGTAGTAGGACACGCTGCGATCAGCGCGGCGGTAATAGCCGTAGCCCTCGAGCCAGGCATCCAGGCTGGACTCCTCCGCCGACTGGGTGAGATGCGCTGGTCGCCGCTCCAGTTCTGTGATCTGTTCGCCGATCCGGTGCAAATATTGCTCTTCCTCAAGCAGGCCGGCCCGCAACCGAATTGTCCCTTCGGCGGTGCTGGTGACTCCTTCCGCGAACCATAGCGCCCCCGTGTAATTTTCTTTGGTGTAGTCGATCGGTTCGAGCGTCTGCGGGCGAATGCGCTTGACGTTCCACAGATGGAAGAATTCATGCGCCGTAACGCTCGTCAGGGCGTCCAGAGATTGCTTCATCAGCTCGGCATTCACATCGATTGCCGTCGAAAAAGCGTGTTCCATCCCCCCACCCGCCGGCCCGCGCGGGAAGTGATACAAGAACATGTAAGTCTCGAAGGGCCGGTCATTCATCCAACTGGTGGCTGCGGCCACAATCTTATGGAGCGCGGCCACAATCTTTGCCAAGTCGTAATCCCCGGAGTCGGCGTCGACGATGACGCGATAGTGTCCGCCCCCTTCGTCGAAATCAGATTCCTGAAACTTGCCGATCTCGACCGGAGAATCGACCAGGCGATCATAGTTCGCCGCGGTGAACTCCTCGCCGGACAAGGAAGACGCCAGCGGAGTGGCAATGCGCCATCCCTCAGGAAGATGGCTAAAACGCACGTTCAGCGGGGCCCAGCGCGCATCCACCGGATACATCAGAATTTGCGCCAGATTGAAGAAGGCATGATGAGTGTTCAACTGCGCGTTGAAGGGTCCCGGCGCGTCGACATACATTTGATACTCGAGGACCGCTCCACGCTCCGCGCCTTGAATCTGCCAGCGGCTGTGATTGAGTTCTCTTACGGCGAGCGGATGGCCGGAACGATCTTTGGCGCGAACCCAGTTCAGGTACTGGGCAAACTCGCGAACCTGATAAAGCGCATTCCAAACCGGAAGCTGTAGTTCGCTCACGGCCGTTCCCTCCGGTAAAAAGATCTGCACTTCGACCAGATGCTGTTCGGGGGATAACAGGGAGATGGTATAGGTGAGCGCGGCGGGTGACTGCGCCCTGGACGCGGACGGCAGCGCAAGTATTGCCAGGCACAGCGCCAGCCGCAGAGTGCGGCCCAGTCTGGAAAACAAATTCATCGCTTCCCCGCCAATTCCCGCAGGCGCGCCGGCAGCTTTTCATAAATTCCTCCGAAACCGCCATTGGACAGAATCGCCACCACATCGCCACTTCGCATTTCCGAAGCAAGAGTCGCGACGATTGCGTCCGCATCTGCCAGAAGTCGCGCCCGTCGGCCATGTTGCTCGATCTCTGCGGCAAGCGCCGGCAATTCCAGGCGTTCGTTTTCCGCGACCGCTTCCGAACGGAACACTCCGGCCACGACCACTTCGTCGGCCTGGGCCAGGCTGCGCGCCAAATCACTCTGCAGAACGCGGCGACGCAGGGTGTTGGAGCGCGGCTCCAGAATCGCCCATAGTCGCGCTTCCGGGTAGCGAGCCCGCAGCGCTTTCAAGGTTCCGGCAATCGCGGTGGGATGGTGGGCAAAGTCGTCGATGATGGTAATGCCGTTCACCTGCGCCTTTACTTCGAGTCGACGCTTCACGCTCTTGAAAGTTTTCAATGCCTGGGCGATTGCGTCTTTCCGAACGCCGCAGCCAGCCGCGAGCGCGGCCGCGGCCGTGGCATTCCACACGTTGTACTCTCCGGCCAGAGCGAACTCCAACTCGGCCCAGGGTTGGGCGTCGTGCACAACGGTCCAGGAAGTGCGCTGCGGTTCGAGGCGCAGGTTCGCGACCCTCCAGTTTGTACGCGGTCCGGCACCGTAGCGCTCGACGGGGCAGAAGGCCTTCGCCAAACAACGCTCCATACTAGGGCTATCCGCGGCCTCGCCGGCAACGCCGTCGAAGGCCACGATGCGTCCGCGGCGCGGAATCAGGTTCACCAGGCGCTGGAATGCAATTTCAACCGCATCCAGATCTTTGTAAATGTCGGCATGGTCGAACTCGATCGAAGTCAAAATCACTGAGTCAGGAAAGTAATGCAGGAACTTCGGTCCTTTGTCGAAAAAAGCGGTGTCATATTCGTCGCCTTCCAGAATAAAGTGTGAACCCGCGCCGAGCTGAAAGCTCGAACCAAAATTTTCGGCAATGCCCCCGATTAGAAACGAGGGCTTCAGCCCGGCGCAGTGGAAGATCCACGCCAACATAGACGTTGTCGTGGTCTTGCCGTGGGTTCCAGCCACCACCAACACTTCCTTGCCGCGTAGGAATTCATCGTGCAACAACTGCGGCAAGGAACAGAAGGGAATTCGTTGGTCGAGAACTTCCTCTAGTTCCACATTGCCCCGCGACATGGCGTTGCCAACAACCACCAGATCCGGCCGCGGGTCAAGATTCTGCGCCGCGAACGGCTGGGCCACGGCAATGTCCAACTGGCGCAGAAATTCCGACATTGGCGGATAGGCTGCGGCGTCGGAGCCGGTGACATGAAATCCGCGCTGCTTCAGCATTCCCGCCAGGGAAGCCATAGCTGTGCCGCATATGCCAATCAGGTGAATGTGTTTTGTTCTGTTCATCTCGCTAGCGCAGCGAAAAGCCGCAGCGCAACCCTGACGCCATCTTCGTGGTTAACCGAATGATGGGTTAACCGCATGATGGACTAACCGCATGGGTTCACCGCTGATTCCAATATACCGAGGGCTACTCGACCATCCCGCACCGCCAGTTTTGCCCGTACTCCAAAGGGAAGCGTGATGTTGTTTGCGGAGACGTGCCCGGAGCGAACGCCAAACGCAACCGGCACTCGCAACTCACCGACGATGCGGGTAATCACATCCTCGAGAGTGTAGTCCTGATGGACGGTCTGCAGGCAGTCGATCATTTCTCCAAAGACCATGCCGCGTACCGCATCGAGATGCCCGGCCAGTTTCAATTGCATCAGCATACGATCGATCTGATAGGGCTTGGCGGCGAGATCTTCCAGGAACAGAATCGTGCCGGCACTTTTGACTTCGTATGGCGTGCCCAGCGATGCGACCAGGATCGAGAGGCATCCGCCATACAAGACACCCTCGGCCTCGCCTTCGACTAATCCCTTGACTTCCGCGCCCACAGCCACATCCCACGGCACCGTGCCTGAGACCGCCGCCTGCCACGATGCCGCGTCCACGCCGTCTGCGTGCGCCCAATCCTTGGCCGCCATCGGACCATGGAAAGTGACCAATCCGGCGCTATCGCAAAAGTACGTCAGGAGTGTGGTGATGTCGCTATAACCAACAAAAATCTTGGGATGCGCTTTGATCTTTTCCAGATCAAGAGCCTGCAGCAGATAGTTCGCACCATATCCGCCGCGCGCACAGACGATCGCTCGCACATCGTCGCGCAGGAACATCTGTTCTAACTCGCGCGCTCTTCGCTCGACCGATCCGGCAAAGTAAAGATCTTTTTCCGCAACCGAGTCGAAATAAAACGGACGGTATCCTGCGCGCCGCAAGGCCTCGCATCCCGCGTCCAAGTCCGTCCGCTTGATGTTACTGGCGGGTGCGATGATGCCCACGGTATCGCCGGGGCGAAGAGCGGGTGGCTTGACGGGCTTAAGGTAGGACGAAGACATTGGTGTTTTGACCAAGCGCTCAATCCCGCAGCCGTCCTCGATGTTCACCTGGTCGAGAGTGACAGCACTGAGCGCACGCCGCGTCCCCTGCGGTTTTCATTTCGTTCTTCCGCCTTCGACCTGCAGCGTTTCCACCGCGGCCGCCTGCGCCGCCGCCAATCGGGCCGTCAGCACTCGGAACGGTGAGCACGATACGTAGTTCAAACCTTTGCGGTAGCAGAATTCCACCGATGAAGGCTCGCCCCCGTGTTCTCCGCAGATTCCGACCTTGAGCGAAGGCCGGGTTTTTCTCCCCCGCTCCGTCGCCATCTCCACCAGTTGTCCGACACCCTCCTGATCGAGCGCTGCAAACGGATCCTGTTTCAGGATGCCCTCGGCCAGATAGGTCGGCAGCACCTTGTTCACATCGTCGCGCGAGAAGCCAAAGGTGGTCTGGGTCAGATCGTTCGTACCGAATGAGAAGAACTCCGCCTCTTTGGCAATCTCGTCGGCGACCAGGGCCGCGCGCGGCAATTCGATCATCGTTCCAACCATATACTCGACCTTCGTTCCCTTCTCCTGGAATACTTCTTCCGCCACGCGACGAACGATGGCCGCCTGGTTCGCCATCTCCTTCACCGTGGCCACCAGCGGGATCATGACTTCGGGCAGCACCTTCACACCCTTTTTCGAGACTTCGACCGCGGCTTCAAAAATAGCGCGCGCCTGCATCTCCGTAATTTCCGGATAGGTGATGCCGAGCCGGCATCCGCGGTGCCCGAGCATGGGATTGAACTCGTGCAACTGCTCCACCCGGGCCAGCAGCGTGGACAAGAGCTTCTTCAGATCGCCGACACCCTTCGCCCCGTAGTCGGAATATCTTGCCACCAGCGCTTTTTTCTCTTTGCCATCGGCGTGGGGAAGCGTGGCAATTTCCACCATCAAGTCCTCGCGGCGCGGCAGGAACTCGTGCAGCGGCGGATCGAGGGTGCGGATCGTAACTGGCAACCCGTCCATCGCCTTGAAGACTCCGGCAAAGTCTTTACGCTGCAGCGGCAACAGTTTCTTGAGTGCGGAGCGCCGGTCTTTCTCGTTATCCGCCAGAATCATGGCGCGCATGTGTCGAATCTTGTCTTCCCCGAAGAACATATGCTCGGTGCGGCAGAGTCCGATCCCTTCCGCTCCAAAAGCCCGCGCCTGAATTGCGTCCCGAGGAATATCCGCGTTGGCCCGGACTTTCATTTTGCGATGCGGATCGGCCCACTGCATGAACTTTTGCAGCTCGGGATCGTCCGGCGAAGGGTCCAGCGTGCCCAGTTTTCCTTTGATCACCCGGCCGGTCGTGCCATCCAGCGACATCCAGTCTCCTTCTTTGAAGGTCTGGCCCTTCACCCTCATCTCGCGAGATTTTTCGTTGACATCGATGTCGCCCGCACCCGCCACGCAGCACTTCCCCATGCCGCGCGTCACCACGGCAGCGTGACTAGTCATGCCGCCGCGCGAAGTCAGAATGCCCTTCGCGACTTCCATGCCATGAATATCTTCGGGCGTCGTTTCGGCGCGCACCAGGATCACCGGATTTTTGGCAGTGTCGTGTCCCGCCATCTTCACCGCTTCATCGGCGGTGAAGACAATTCGCCCCACGGCGGCTCCGGGCGAAGCCGGCAATCCGGTGGCAAGGACTTCCACCTTCGTGCTCTTCTCATCGAGGCGCGGCACTAGGAAGTCATACAGCTGATTCGGTTCAACGCGGAAGATCGCTTCTTCCTTCGTGATCAGCCCTTCTTCTACCATCTGAATCGCGACGCGCACGGCGGCTAGTCCGGTGCGTTTGCCATTGCGGGTCTGCAGCATGTAGAGCTTGCCGTCTTGAATGGTGAACTCAAAATCCTGCATGTCTTTGTAATGCTTCTCCAGCCGCGTGGTGATTTCGCGAAGCTGGTCGTAGACGTCCGGCATGATCTTCTGCAGTTCGAGAATCGGCACCGGCGTACGCACACCCGAAACCACATCTTCGCCCTGCGCATTCATCAAAAATTCGCCATAAAACTCTTTCGTGCCCGTCGCCGGATTACGCGTGAACCCCACGCCCGTTCCGCTGGTGTCGCCCAGGTTGCCATACACCATGGCCTGCACATTGACCGCGGTTCCGAGCATGTCGTCGATGTTATTGATACGGCGATAGTGCTTGGCGCGGTCGTTCTGCCAGGAGCGGAATACCGCGTCACGCGCCATGACCAGCTGTTCGCGGGGATCCTGCGGGAAGTCACGCTTGGCATGCTTCTTCACCACCTTCTTGTACTCGACAATCACTTCCTCGAGAGCCTTGGCGTCGAGATCGGTGTCGAGTTTGGTCTTCTTCTGTTTCTTCTTGGCGTCGAACACTTCATCGAACGCCGCCTTCTCGATGTCGAGCACTACGTTGCCGAACATCTGGATGAGCCGGCGATAGGAATCAGCGGCAAACCGCGGATTGTTGCTGCGCCTGGCCAGCGCTTCCACGCTCTTATCGTTCAACCCGAGGTTGAGAATCGTGTCCATCATCCCCGGCATGGAGAACTTCGCGCCCGAACGCACGCTCACCAGCAGCGGGTTTTCGCCCGTGCCCAACTTCTGCCCTTGCAGTGCCTCCAGCTTCGCCAGCGCCTCGTCCATCTGTCGATCAACTTCTTTCGACACGCTGCCCGTTCGCATGTACTCACGACAAGCCTCGGTCTGAATCGTGAATCCCGGCGGCACGGGCAGTCCGGCATTCGTCATCTCGGCCAGTCCGGCGCCTTTGCCGCCGAGCACATCCTTCATCTTGCCGTTGCCGTCGGCCTTGCCGCCGCCGAAAAAGTAAACGTACTTGGTTGTGGTCTTCTTTGTTTCCTGCGCTTCAACCTCGGGGAGAGTAATGGTCGCCATAGATGAGTCCTTTGCGTCGGGATTTGCGAATTAAGTTCAGATCTTTTCCTGCTATTTTTGGGTGGTTCAGCGCTGCAACGCTGCGATTCATACTCAGAAATACCAGAGCCTCAATCAATCTCCGGGCTTCAACCCTTCAGCCCGCAGGAGTTTGGAGAAACGAGCCCATTGCTTCAGCGTGGACAATAACCACCAAATCAGAAACTCAGAAACAAGGACCATAAGGACGGCCGAGTTTCTTACGACTTTGCTTCGGGAACGATCTCTGAAAAATCCGCGATCGTCGAGAACTCCTTCAGCAAGGTTCGCAGCAAGGCCAACCGATTCGCCCGCACCCGCCGATCTTCGACCATCACCATCACCTTGTCGAAAAAGCTGTCGATCGGTTCCCGAGCCGTAGAGAGCAGCAGCAACGCCTCCAAGTATTGTTTATCAGCGCGAAGCGCTTCCACCCGCGATCCGGTCCGTTCCAGATAGGCCATCAACGTCTTTTCTTCGTCGGCAGATTCCGGTAAATATTCAAACTGCGCGGCGGGCTCAATTCCCTTCTCCGCAGCTTGCCTCAGTATATTCCGCATGCGCTTGCAAGCCGCGCCAATTGCCTGGAATTCCGCCATATGCAGAACCTGTTTCACTGCCTCAGCCCGCTCGACCGCATCCCCAACATCTTCTGCATCCGCTCCCAGCACCGCTTTCACCACATCATAGGCATATCCGCACACGTCCTTCAGGTAGAACTCCAGGCGCTCATGGAAGAACGCGGCAACCGACGCAGAAAACTTTTCTTCGCCTACGAACTTCTTGCCGGCTTCAGAGCGCTGATATCCCGAACGCGCGTCCCGCATGAGTTCACCCAAGCGCAACGGCAGCTTCTTCTCCGCAATTACCTTCACGATCGCGTTGGCCTGCCGCCGCAGCGCAAACGGATCCTTCGATCCGCTGGGCACCAACCCCAGGGAAAACATCCCGGCAATTGTGTCCGCCTTGTCGCCGATGGAAAGTAGTCCGCCTTCGATTGACCTCGGCACATCGTCGTCGGTCGACTCCGGCTTGTAATGATCGTAAACCGCATCAGCAATGGCAAGCCGTGTGGCCTCGGGCAAGGTGGGATCCAGTTGCTGAGCGCGCGCATACAGCCCGCCCACAATTCCCTGCAGTTCGGTGAATTCTTTCACCAGTTCCGTCGTCAGGTCGGTCTTAGACAGGCAAGCCGCCTTGTGGATCACCCCCGGCCGCACCGTTATCCCCCCCTGCTTGAGAATCTCGCTCAGCCAACTGCACAAGCGCTGTACGCGCTGCGTCTTATCAAAGTAACTCCCTAAATCTTTTTGAAAGGTCACATTCTTCAACGAATCCAACCGTTCCAGCAAGGACTTCTTTTGATCGGTTTCCCAGAAGAACCGCGCATCGTTGAAGCGCGCCCGCAATACACGTTCGTTTCCCTGGCGGATCAGCCCCTTGGGATCGCTATCGGTATTCAGCACGGCCAGAAAATACGGCGCCAGTTTGCCATCCGCACCTGCCACCGCGAAATATTTTTGGTGATCGCGCATCACGGTGACCAACACTTCCTCCGGCAGCGCCAGAAACTGCGGATCGAAACCTCCCAGAATTGCCGAGGGAAACTCGGTTAGATTCACCACCGTATCGAGCAGCCCCGCATCCTCACGCCAGCGTGCGCCCGGGATGGTGCGGGTCGCCGCGTCGAGCGCTTTGCGAATCTGGTGCTCGCGCTCCCCACGTCCCAAAACCTTGACCGCTCGCAGAGACTCCACATACGCCGATCCCGCCCGCGGTATGGTCACGCCACCGTCCGACAGAATCCGGTGCCCTTGGGAAATCGTTCCCGCCCGCATCCCGTCAAACTCCACAGGAATCGTTTCCTCATCGAGCATGGCGACCAGCCAACGCACTGGACGCACGAACCGTTCGTTCGGCTTCCGCCAATACATGTTCTTGGGCCAGTAAATCGTGGACAGTTCTTTGGGCAGGCCTTCAGCAAGAATCTCGGCCGCGCGGCGGCCTTTTTTTGTCACCTTCGCCGCCAGGTACTCGCCCTTGGCGGTAGTAACTTTCTCCAGCTTGGTCACGTCCACGCCAGCTTTCTTCGCAAAGGCGTGCGCCGCCGCCGTCGGCTGACCATCTTGATAAGCGACGTTCAGCGAAGGTCCGTTGACCTGTTCGACCACATCGGCCTGCGCAGAGGCGATACCGGACGCCATCACCGCCAGACGCCGCGGGGTATCAAAATGCGTTATCTCACCGTCCGACAGCCGCTCGCGACGCAGCAGCGCCGCGACGCGTTCGCGCAACTCCTGGGACGCCGTGGCGATCATTCGCGCCGGAATCTCTTCGCATCCGATCTCAAGTAAAAAGTCTGGCATGCAGGAATTCTTCTTGTGATCCCGAGTCTGAAGTTGCGGCGTAGTGACCGCAATCACGAACCAAATTGTCATCCTGAACGGAACCGAGTCGAAGGACCCTTCAGGAGGACAGACCGTTTAGGGTTAAGCGGTCGCCGGAACCAATTTCTCCCTCTTGGACCGCTTCGCGCTCCCAGGTTCAGGCTCGTCGGACTTCTCCGACGAGGCAGCATCGTCACCCTTCGGCGGATCGTTTTTCTGCTGATCCACCCAGGCTTTCGCAATGCCAACGGCCAGCGCCCGCACGCGTGCAATCACCCCGACGCGCTCGGTCACCGAAATCGCCCCGCGCGCATCGAGAATGTTAAACAGGTGCGAGCACTTCAGGCATAGGTCGTACGCGGCCAGCAGCGGAAATCGCAACTTATCGCGAACAACATCTGGGTGACCCGTCTCTGCGTCGCTGGGAGAGACCGGTTGGGGACTTTGATTCCCCATCATCGCCCCATACTCTTCCACCAATGTCTTGCACTCGGCTTCGTACAACGCAAAATGCTTCCAAGCCTTCTCGACATCGGCTGCCTCGAAGTTATACACCGAAAACTGCAGCTCATCGGCCAGCCGCACATCGCCATACTTCACCACACTGCCCGACTCCGGATCGCGCGCCCAGACAATGTCGTAAATCGAATCCACGTCCTGCAGAAACGCGCCAATGCGTTCCAAGCCATAGGTTAGTTCCGCCGAAATCGGAAACAGATCGACGCCGCCGCACTGCTGGAAGTAGGTGAACTGCGTGATCTCCAAGCCGTCGAGCATGACCTGCCAGCCCACACCCCACGCGCTCAGCGTAGGAGCTTCCCAATTATCCTCTTCGAACTTGATGTCATGCTGGCCGAGGTCGATCCCGATCGCTTTGAGCGACTCCAGATACAACTGCTGCACGTTCTCCGGCGGAGGCTTCAGGATCACCTGCAACTGCATGTGCTTGAACAGCCGATTCGGATTCTCCCCATAGCGCCCGTCCGCCGGACGCCGCGATGGCTGCACATACGCCGCCTTGTAAGGCTTCGGGCCCAACACGCGGAGAAAAGTTTCCGGCGCCATGGTCCCGGCACCAACTTCCACATCGTACGGCTGTTGCAGCACACATCCGCGCTGCGCCCAGAATGTCTGCAGGCGCAGGATGAGTTCCTGAAATGTCAACGGATTGGAGGAGGATGGATTCAAATTCGGCTCTCAGCTCTCAGCTTTTGGCTCTTAGCTCACAATCCCAGAATGCGAGTGGTTATTCGGACTCCTATAGCGCAGCCGGAGCTGGCAGGTTAATCCACGATTGTAATGGAAGCAGGCCGCAGCCGTCAGCTAACCGATTGCGGAAGGTTCAGCCAAGCCAGCGTAACCATCTACAACGCGATTGCCAGAAATGAAGTGGGCATTACTCCAGTGTTTTCGAAACCGGGGTGGGATTTGATCTGAACGCTAGAATCCGCCCTTCTCCAGCATCCCCGCCGTAACCAGCTTTTTCTCAATATGACGCTGCAGAATTTGAATCAGAAATTTCCGCAGGTCGGCACCCTGCGACTTCGGCCACCGCGTCGCAGCGAAACTTTCCACTGGCGCGCGAAACATTTGCGCGGCCAGCGTCCGTGACTCACGGGAAATCTCGGACGACGCCAGGCGCTTGTCGTCGGGACACATCAGCCCATCCGCCAGCGCGTGAAAATAGGCGCGACTGCCGTTCAGGCTGCGGCCGCAGACAATGCACTCCGTCAATTCTGGCTGAAAACTGACCGCCGAGACCCCTTCCACTAGAATCAAGCCTTTATCCGTCGAACGCCCATGGCCTTGAGAGAGTCGGAAGCGATCGTGCTGCGCAGCTATCCGCTGCGCGAGGCCGATCTGCTGGTCACGCTATTTACGCGCGCGGAAGGCAAAGTCCGGGGCGTTGCGCGGTCG
>Ga0207040_1239_pt1 | contig 14742 bp, 9 predicted proteins | sample Alteio_BWMinCont_72_FD_153279 | JGI IMG/M metagenome (GOLD analysis project Ga0207040, IMG submission 153279) | Enriched cells from forest soil in Barre Woods Harvard Forest LTER site, Petersham, Massachusetts, United States -... | ecosystem: Environmental > Terrestrial > Soil > Temperate forest >... | reverse complement strand
CCCGATAACGTTCCGGCGATTCATGGCCCGGGCCCTTTATGAGCCGGAAATTGGCTATTATGAGCGGGCCATTATCGGGCAGGCGGGGGATTTTCAAACGAATGTCAGCGTGAGTCCGCTCTTTGGGGAGCTCCTCGCCGGCAAATTTGGAATGTGGCTCGAGGCGATGGACTTTAGCGGCGGGACGGAGCCAACGATTGTCGAGGCGGGGGCACACGACGGACGGGCCGGGGCCGACATCTTGCGCGCCCTGCACAATTTGAGGCCCTCGCTGGCGGAAAAGGTGAGATATGTGATTTTGGAGCCCTCGATGATCCACCGACATTGGCAGCAAGCGGCGCTGACAAAATGGCGGGAACAGGTCGTCTGGATCAAGGACTGGAAGGAACTGGGGACGAAAATGACGGGGATCATTTTCTCCAACGAGCTGCTCGACGCCCTTCCGTTCCGCCGCATGGCATGGAGCAGGAGCGAGCGTCGGTGGCGCGAGACCGGAGTGACGTGGGAAAACGGCCAATTCGCCTGGCAGCGTCTTCCGGAGAATTCCGTCGAGTTTGTTCCGGACCTGTCCGGGGAACTACTGGAGTTGTTGCCGGACGGGTTCATGACGGAACATTGTCCCGACGCGGAGAACTGGTGGGGGGAAGCGGCAGGCGCGCTGGCGGCGGGGGTGTTGGCGACCTTCGATTACGGACTGGACGAGCCCGAGTTTTTCGCCCCGCATCGAGCGCAGGGGACGGCCCGGGGTTATTACCGGCACCGCCTGGTTTCCGATCTGTTGCACAATCCCGGAGAACAGGACCTCACCGCTCAAGTGAATTTCACCCGCGTCAAGCGGGCGGGTGAAGCAGCGGGTTTGTTGACGGTCGTGGAGGAATCGCAGGCGCGGTTTTTAACGAGGGTTTTGTTGGAGTTGCAATCCGCGGGGTTTTTTAGCGAGGCGTGGATCAAGGAACGATCGGGGGCGTTTCAGACTTTGACCCACCCCGATCATTTCGGGCGCTCGTTCCGAGTTCTGGCGCAGGAGAAAACCGCCGCATAGACGCGACGGATGGCGGCGCGCCAGACCGAAACATCGCCCAACAATTGCGGCGGCCCGGCATACCCGCAACGCAAAGCAACGCGCCGGAGCGCCGCCGGTTCGGACGGCAGAACCGATTCGCTTTGAAAGCTCCAACGGCGCAAAATTGCTTCCACGCGCCGCAAGCGCGAATAATTCTCGAACAGGCTCTTGACGTCTGAAGCCGGCAGCCAGTTTAAGTCCGCGGCGGCGGCAATGGCCTCGAGGGTATTGGGTTGTTGATACCCGGTTTCAAGGCAGAAGGTCTGCGCGACAAACTCGGCATCGACCAATCCGCCAACCCCGGTTTTCAACGCGAGATTTTCCGATCCGGGAGGAGTTCTTTCCTTTTCGATTCGAGCACGCATCTGGTGGATGGATTGCTTCCATTCGGAAGAATAACAGACCGCGGCGGGTTTGCGGAAATCCGTGAACTCACGCGTCATCTGATAAAAACGCTCGCCAAGGAGCTTATCCCCGGCCACGGGGCGGAGCCGGGTTAAGGATTGAATCTCCCACAGCGCGGCGCGGGACTTGTAATAGCTCCGGTAGGCCTCCAGGTTATTTATCAGCAATCCTTTTTCACCGTCCGGGCGCAATCGAGTATCGATCGTGAAAGCAATCTCGCCTCCGGCGGCCCGACCCAAAAGGTCGATGATTTCAGCGGCCAACTTCTGCAAAGCCGGTAATTCTTTATCCGCCCCGTCTGTGACAAAAACCATGTCGAGGTCGGAGCCGTAGTTGATTTCGCACCCGCCTAGTTTACCGAGGCCGAGGATGGCCACGGAAGCCCCGTTCCAACGATGACGGGCCGAAACGCAGTCCAGGGCGTATTGGAGGCAGGCATCGGCGAGGGCGGTCAGCTCGCGAAAACTTTGGTCGAAATCCGCGAGACCGAGAATGTCGCGCAGTCCGATGCGCATGAATTCGGCGCGCTGGTACTTTTGCAGCCACCCCGCCTCATCCTCGCCACGATTCCGGCGTTGCAACTCCTTGAGAATGACTAATTCCGTCTTTCGCAGGCCGAGGCGTCCGCTCGTTTCGATTTCGTCCACCAAATCGGGAGCGCGGATCGCGGTCTCTGCCAGATATTCGGAACGATCGAACAAAAGAAGAAGCAATTTAAAGACAGCGAGATTGCTAATCCAGGCCTCGAACAGGGTGGCGCGCGCGCCGTAGGCGGAGACGAAGGCGTCCAATCTCACGAGCACCCGGTCCGGGTCTGAAAGACGCTCGGCCGACGGCACCGCCGGGCCGCCGCCGGGGCAATGGTCGAGGAAATAAGAGACGAGTTCCCGGGCGAGGTCCGTGGTTCGGGACGAAACGTGTCCGTATCCCGGGCCGTGCGTCAAAATGCGAATAAACTGAAGGGCCTGGGCGGCGTCCTGGAATCCGCGCTTGGTGAGAAGTTCCACCCAGGCCAGTTTAAAGTCGTCGATGTTTCCCGGGAGTTGGCCGGTGGCCCCGGGTTTGTCGGCGCCCAAAACCTGCTCGTAAATGCGCCGGACATTTCGCGCGTGCTGTTCCCTCGCGGCTTCAAAGGAACGAAGGTCCCCGAAATCCATGAGTCGCGCCAGCCGCTCGCGCGAGCGGCGCTCGGTGGGGATGGTGTGGGTTTGTTGATAATCCTCCATTTGCAAACGGTGCTCGAGGGCGCGAAGAAACAGGTAGGCGGCGGCCAGGTCCGCCGCGTCCTGCGCGGGAAAAAGCTTGTACTGGACGAGCTTTTCCAGAGCGGCAAGGGTCTGCGTCCCCTGGAGAAAAGGCATTCGTCCGGCGTGGAGAAGTTGCAGGCTTTGCGCGACGAATTCGATTTCGCGAATGCCGCCGCGGCCCAGTTTGACGTTGCGCTCGAGTTCCCCGGCTTTGACAACTTCGAGTTCGATCCGGGTTTTGATGGCGGCGACCTCGCCAAGGATGCGCGCCCCGATGGCGCGCGGGTACCTGAAGGGCTGAATTGTCTCGAGGAAACCAGTCCCGAGTTCCTCGTTTCCCGCCACCCAACGCGCTTTGCCGAGCATGAGGCGCTCCCAGGTTTGGCCCCATTGCGCATAATAATTTTCGTAGCCGGGCAAACTGCGGGCGAGGGGGCCGCTCCGGCCCTCGGGCCGAAGCCGGAGGTCCATCCGGTAAAGTGATCCCCCGGCGCCAGCCTGTGAAACCTCGGCGATTAGGTTTTCGACCACGCGGCAAAAAAACTGATGACTGGTCAACCCGCGCGCGGCGGTTTGACGGCGCGCGGGTGGCGTTTTGAAGACGGTTCCCTCTTCTTCATAAACAAAAAGAACATCCACATCCGAATAATAATTTAATTCCTGTCCGCCGAGTTTACCCAGGCCCAAAAGGGCGAAGGCGGTGGAATGCCATTGGTCAGACGCGTCCTGATGATAAGGAAGACCCAGGCGTTCCGATTGACGCTGCCAGCAAATTTCCAGGACGAACCCGAGACAAACATCCGCCAGATCCGACAACTCTTGAGTCAAGTCGCCCACCGTCCCCAAATGAGCGAGGTCCCGCGCGGCGATTCGCACCAGTTCCTTTTGCTTAAACCGCCGGAGCAGATCGAGGGCGGACGCATAGTCCCGCTTCTTCAGAAGCGTGGACGTTTGCCGGGTGACTTCCTGGCGAAATCCTTCCTCCCGCCTTGGATTGTCTAAGACCCCGGGGCTCGTCAATTCAGCCACCCATTCCGGATTTTTGCAGAGGAGTTCGGCGGAGGCAATCGAACCGCTGAAAAGGGAGACGAGGATGCGCGCCGCTTCGGCTTTGACGCGGCGCAGCAACGGCGCGGCCTCGGTTTCCGTGAGCCGGGAAAGGTACTGGGCGGCGCGCTGGGAATCGGCGGCTTCCGCGATGGCCGCCTTCCAGATTTGGTCCTGGCTTTTCAAGGCGGTTGGAGGACGACCCGCTCGAGCGTGACTTCGCGCGCGGGACTTCCGGCTTGCGGTGCAAGCCGGGTGAACAGCCCCTGCCAAAAGCCGGCGCCGTAAAAAATATGGCACATCACCAAGAGCGGCGGCAACCGCAGGACCACTCCCGCCCCCGCGCGGGCGAGCAGCGCCGTTTGGAACAAGACCGCGGCCCCGTAGAGCGCCAAAGGCGCGAGGAGCCACTTGGAAAGCCACGGCACCAGAAGCAAATAAACGAGCAAAAGCGGAGGCGCGAAATTGGGGATCGATCCCGGGGTCGGGTGAAGGCGAAACTGCTCGGCGCGACCGCGTCCGTAATTTCGCAGCATGCTAATGAACGCGCCCAAGGTACGCCGGGGACGCCGATAGACCACGACTTGAGGATGATAGACGAGCTTGGCCCCGCGCTTTTGTAGCGTATCCATGAGGGCGTTCTCCTCGTTGGGATAGAGGGCCTCGTCAAACCCGCCCAACTCGAGGAAGCCCCGGCGGCGGACAACCATGTTGCAGAGGATTAGCTCTTTCTCGCTACTGGCGCGCACCCGGCCCACGCTCCGGTATCTGGCCGAGCTTGACCAGAACGCCAGGGGCGCGCCCATCACGAGGGCGAAGGCCTGTTCGAGCGGAGGCGCGTCCGCCGGACACAGATTTGGACCGCCGACCATGGCCACCGAAGGGTCCTCGAACTCTCGCACGGCCAGCCGGAGACTCTCCGGCGACGGGACTGAGTCGTCGTCCAGAAAATAAATCAAATCCCCCGTGGCGATGCGCGAGGCATGATTGCGCTGCACGGAAGGTTGCCGCCCCCGGGCAACCACGACCTCGAGAATCTCCCTGGGATAATCCAGTTTTCTAACGGCGCGAAGGGATTGGGGTTCGGTGTCCTCCGGACGGGTCGCAATGATTACCGTCACGGCGGGAAGTCGAGCCGGCGGGACATTGCTCACAAGCAGGCCTTCCGGGATTGCCGACGCGAGATTTGAATATGCGTCATGGGACGGCGTTGCCCGCCCGCAGGCCGGGAGGCTTGCGGGATACTTGGCCCTGGCGAAAGAGGGATCCGCGTCATCGATGGCAATTTAGAAATGAATGCCCGAACTGTCGAGTGCAAGCGCCTCGGTGTTGCGCCTCGGGATCAGCGCAACCCCGCCGCCCCGCTCGTTTTGCTCCTCGACGGGTCCGCGCGTTCTTGGCACCCTGCGCCCCCATGAATCGCATCGAAGAATGTTTCACCCGTCTGCGCGGCGAGGGCCAAAAGGGCTTTATCGTCTATATCGGGGCGGGCGATCCGAGCCTCGAGATGACCCGCCAACTGGCTGTCGAGTTTGAACAAGCCGGGGTGGACATCCTTGAATTAGGGGTGCCTTTCAGCGATCCTCTGGCGGACGGACTGGTAAATCAACTGGCGGCCCAGCGCGGACTTGAGTCGGGCACGACCCCGCCCAAGTTGTTGGAAACGGTGGCGGCCATTCGCAAAACCTGCGCGATCCCGATTGTTCTCTACGCCTATTTTAATTTGCTGCACCACTACGGCCTCGCCGCCTTCATTCGTGACGCGGCGGTGAGTGGAGTGGACGGGCTGCTCGTGCTTGATCTGCCGCCGGAGGAATCCGGGAACTACGAGAGTTTGATGAAAGCCCACGGAATCTGCGTCATCTATCTTGTCGCGCCAACCACTCCCGAAGACCGCGTCAGCCTCATTGTCAAACGCGGGTCTGGCTTCATCTATTACGTCTCCCGGGAAGGCGTGACCGGGATGCAGAGCAAGGTCTCGGAGACCATTTCCCGGATGACCGGGTTGATCCACCAGCACACCACCTTGCCGGTCGCGGTCGGTTTTGGGATTTCTACGCCCGAGCAGGCCGCCCTGGTCGCTTCGCACGCGGAAGCAGTGGTCGTGGGCAGCGCGGTGGTTGACCAGATCGCACGGCACAACCAAGACCCCCGGCTCCCCGCCAGAATCCGCTCGTTTATCGAGCCGATGATTCAGGCGGTGAAGCGCGGGAGTCCCTCCGCGCCACCCAAATGAACAAGTATGCAACCTGAAGATTATAAAAACCGATACATTATCATCATGGCGGGAGGCAAGGGAGAGCGGTTCTGGCCGGTGAGCCGCCAAGCCACGCCCAAACAGTTGATCACGCTCCTCGGCAATCGTTCATTTCTTCAACAAGCCGCCGATCGCGTCCTGCCGCTGGCGCCCGTCGAGAACATCCTTGTCATCACGAACGCTGTTCAGGCGGCCGCGGTGCGGAGACAATTGCCACAGCTTCCGCCGGAGAACGTCGTTGGCGAGCCTTGCGGTCGCGACACTTGCGCCGCCGTCACTCTCGGCGCCGCTTTGGTCGCCGGGCGCAATCCCGAGGGCGTCATGGCGGTTTTACCGGCCGACCACGTCATCCCGGATGAGGCGAAGTTTCAGCAAATAATCTCGGACGCCCTGGATTTGGCCGCGCAACGCGAGGTCATCGTCACCATCGGCATAAAACCAACGGAGCCCGCCACTGGCTACGGTTACATCCATACGGGCGCCCGCATCGAATTGCCCGCGGACGAATTTAAGACCGCCTTTTTTCAGGCGCTTCGTTTTGTGGAGAAGCCGTCCCACGACAAGGCGGTCGAGTACTTGAAGAGCGGCGAGTATCGTTGGAACGCCGGGATGTTCGTCTGGTCGTGCCGAACCATCACCGCGGGTTTGGCCGCCCACCAACCGGAAATGGCGGCGGCCTGTGAGCGCTGGCGTCAGACTTTGAAGGGGGGCGGCCTGAAACGGGTCCTGGCGCGCGAGTATCCCGGGATCAAAAAAATCTCCATCGACTTCGCTTTGATGGAGAAGGCGGCGAATGTCGTGGTGGCGGATGGAACATTCACCTGGGACGATCTCGGGGCCTGGACGGCGCTGGCAAGGCATGTCAAACCGGACCTTCAAGGTAATTGCGCGGTGGCCGATCTCGTCCAAGTCGATTCGGAGCGCAACATCATCTTTGACGCCCGCAAGAAAAGGCGGACGCCCATCGCGCTGGCCGGTATCCGCGAAACCGTCGTCGTGCAAACGGACGATGCCTTACTGGTCGCCAGCCTGGACCAGGCGCAAAAGATCAAGGACCTCGTCGCCAAGCTCGCAGCCGACGAACGATACAGACACCTCGTGTGACCCGCCGGCGATCAACCGGCTAACCATCCGACCACGTTCGCGGCTATTCGCGGCTGTCCAACCTGGCCGGTGTAATCTCGCGCAAAATGGTTTGCGCGGGCTGAAGATCCGCCAATCCCTTTTGCGCGCCCCCGCCTAATTTCATCAATCGCTCACCGCTGGGCCGCACGCTCCGTTCATAACTTCCCACCGCCTCGTTAAATGCGGAGTTCGCTTTCTCCAAGCCCTTTCGAATGTTCTCGACGTGCTCCGTAAACGTGCAAACCCGCTGGAAAAGTTCCTGCGCCGCCTCCGCGATGGCTCGCGCGTTATCAGATTGCGCCTGTTGCCGCCAGTTCATGCTGACGGAGCGGAGCAAGGCAATCAACGACGCCGGGGTGGCGAGCATGATTTTTTTGGCGGCCGCCCAAACGATCAGTTCGTGATCGCCCTCCAAAGCCGCGCTGAACAACGATTCCGCGGGGAGAAAAAGCACGACGTGATCCAGCGCGTTCGGGAATTGCGCCGGATAATCACGATCCGCGAGCGACCGAATGGTGGTCTTGAGCTTCGCCGCGTGTTGGACGAGGGCCTCCCGGCGTTTGAGCGGGTCGGCTTCGTCCAACCGGTCCAAGAATTCCAGATCTGGCACTTTCGCATCAACGATGATGACCCGGTCGCCCGGGAGATGCACGATGAGATCGGGCTTGGAATCACCCGCTTGAATCTGCTCCTCGAAATCGCAATGGGCGCTCATCCCGGCGGCTTCCACCACCCGGCGCAAAGTTTCCTCGCCCCAGCGTCCGCGGGCCTGGTTCGAACTGAGGATGCGGCGGAGCTGCAGCGTTTCCGAGGAAAGCGACTGGCTGTGTTGCGCGAGAGATTCCAGATGCTTTTTGACCTCGCCAAGAGCGGCGGCCTGGGTCGTTTCGCCCTGGGCGAGGCGCTGCTGGTAAGTCTCGAGTTGCTGTTTCAAAGGCGCCACCAAGGTCTCAATGGATTGCTGTCGCTGGAGGAGGTCTCCTTTGGCCGTTTCCTGGAGGGCGGCGAGGGAAGCCCGGGCCAATTCAAGAAATTCCGGCTGAGATTGCTTGAGGGCATCCGCGCTAAGCGAACGAAAGCTTTCTTTCATCTCGGCCAGCGCCTTTTCGTGGCTCTGGCGCAAGCTTAGGAGGCTCTCGGTCCAGCGCGCTTTTTGTTCTTCCAGGGCTCGCTCGGCCGCTTGCCGGTTGGCCTCCGCCCCGGCGAATCCGGAGTGCAATTGGGTGGCCTGCTCGCGCAGCGAGGCAGTCTCGCGCTCGCGGTTCGCAAGTTGGGCGCGCAACTCCCCCTCGAGACGCGCGTCCGCGGGATTGGTTTGCTTTTTACCTAGGAACAACCCGAGCGCGAGGCCGGCCAGCAAACCCATGGCCGCGGCCGCGAGCAAAATCACTGCGAGGGACCAGGTCATCAGTAGTGCGCGACCACTTCGATCTCGACCTGCGCGCCCCGGGGCAAGGCCGCCACCTGGACCGTCGAGCGTGCCGGATAATCCCCGGTGAAAAAGCGGGCATAAACCTCGTTCATCGAGGTGAAATCACCGAGGTTGGTCATGAACACCGTCGTCTTGAGCACATTCTTGAAACCAAGCCCTTCGGCAACGAGCAGAGTCAGAACATTTTGGAGGACTCTTTCCGTCTGCGCCCGGATATCGCCGGCCACAATTTGGCCGGTCGCCGGATCGAGGGGAATTTGTCCCGAACAAAAAAGCAGTTCGCCGAAACGTACCCCGTGATTGCACGGCCCCACGGCGGCCGGGGCGCCGGAAGGTTTTATGATGGACTTTTCAGGCATAGGATTTGTCGTTAGCTTCTCTATCGGGTTTAGAAGTATTTCTTCAGGATGGGGGCGAGATCATTTTTGGTTTGTTCCGGCCACAACGCTTTGTCGGTCATGATCGCGTACTTCAGGGCGGAGTGACAAGGCCAGTTTGGCTCGAGGGGAATGGAAGGTATCGCATGGGCCAGGACCGACTTGGCGAGAGCGGCGTTGCGGTGGAGATTATCAATCACCATTTCCACGGTGACATGCGCCTCGTCGGCTTTCCAAGCGTCATAATCGGTCACCATCGCCATGGTGGCGTAGGCGATTTCGGCTTCCCGGGCGCATTTGGCTTCGCCGAGATTGGTCATACCAATCACATCATAACCCAGATCATGATTGGTCTGCGACTCCGCCCGGGTGCTAAAGGCCGGCCCCTCCATATTCACGTAGGTCCCGACATATTGCGCCTGGGGCTTGAGGATGCGGCACGATTTCTCAAGGATTAGGCGGAGCTCCTCCGCCACCGGCTCGGCGAAGGCGATGTGGGCGACAATCCCCCGCCCAAAAAAAGTGTGCTCCGCCGATTTCTTTGTTCGGTCCACAAATTGGTTGGGCAGAACGATGTCCCTCGGACGATAGCGGGAATTCAACGACCCCACGGCGCTCACGCTTAAGATCCAATGGACGCCGAGCGATTTCATTCCCCAGATGTTCGCCCGATGGTTCAATTCGCTTGGCAAAAGCCGGTGTCCGCGGGCGTGGCGCGGAAGAAAAACGACCTCGCGCCCGGCGAATTCGCCGGCAAGGAATTGGTCCGAGGGAGCGCCGAAAGGAGTATCGACTCCGACCCATTCCTGCCGGGTGAACCCTTCGATCTGATAAAGCCCGCTGCCGCCGATGATCCCGATGCGATAATTGGACATGCCACCCGGACGGTGGGATAGAACGCGGAAATTGGCGAGAAATTTTTCGTTCGATCCCATTCCCGTACCGGAAGAAACTTTTTTTGAAATAAGTATTGACGCCTGAGCCGAGTCATCAGATAATCGCGCAAAGCTTAATCGGGGTTTGCCATGAACTTGATCTGGGGATATGAGAATCATGCATGGTCGTTGCCGTTTCGAACGATGACAGTACCGTCGTGCGAGAAGCAGCTTCACCAGTTCGTCCGCTTCGATAACGCTTGTAACAAGGAGGTAGAGCATGAAATCCAAATCGTCCGGCGGCACTACAAGAATTCTGACGGCGGTTTTTCTCGCAGCATTTAGCTTCGTTAGCGCAGGGTTCGCTGACGTGCCGAGTGCCAATCCGGCTCTCGCAGCCAAGTATGCCCGATTTCGACTGCCGCCAAATCTCAAAACAAACACCACGTCTGTCGCCCTTCCAAATCTTCAATCACAGACTCGGCGGCCCATTTCCGCCCCCCCGCCGCCGGATGAAATTGGGCCGCACCACCGCGCTTGGATCATTCCCGCCGAAGTGCCTGAGGGCTTCGCTCCAGTAAGCAACGGACCGAATCTTGGCCCCGCGAGATCCTTCCACCCGCCCGCGCAGCGAATCGAAGAGCGCGCCACCGGAATGAATTTCTGGGATGGGACCAACTGGAGTCCCAGCGTTCCCGTATTCGAACAGACAGCCGACGGATTCCTCGCGCAACGTGTCCAACACCATCTCACGCTCGCGAACGAGTTGAATGTGGCCGGCGCGGTCACCGTGACCCTGCAAGGGGGCCTTGTGATCCAATCGACGCCGCTAGCCATCGGGCTCTACGACGTGGCCAGCGGCAATTCCACGGTCATCGCCACCTTGACCAACTCCGTCGGAGTTCTCGTCAGCAGCAATTCCGTTCTCTACGAAAACGCCTTCAATCAAAACGGGGTGAAAGCGGACGTAATTTTCAATCTTGAACGCGGTGCTTACTCTCAAAACATTGTTTTCGGGCCAAAATCAATCCAATGGATTATGGATTCCCGACCAACAGCACGCGCATCCAAATTCTGACCGAGTTCTATGGAGGCGTGCAGCCTGATCGCGTGATCCGTCCGATTCGCATTGAGCGCTCACAAAAAGTCAGGAACAACATGGTGACTCCGGATTTGGTGGATGAAATGCTCGGCTTCGGAAAACTTGTCTTTCCAACCGGGCGTGCATTCAGCGGCATTTCGAGTTCGCCGGGGGTTCACGGAGCCGCCCCCGTGGTGAAGCAGTTTCTGAACATCTCAGGACGGGATTTCCTCGTTGAATCCGTGGAATACCCGTCCATCAAACCCGAATTGGACAAGTTGCCAGATCCGAGTTTGGCATCGGCGGTGCCGCGCAGGAAAGTCCACAAATCCAAGAACGCTTATGCGGTGATTCCTGCGCCTTCAAAAGGTCTCGGTCAGCGCCAAGGACTCGCGAATAAGAACAACAACGCGACAAGAATTAGCTTGCGGTCAGCAGACCCCAAGCGCCCCGGGGTGACCGTCGATTATCTCGCCAATATTGGCGGAAGCCTCACCGGAACCATCGTGTTTCAAGGCGACATGAATTATTTTGTCTCGGGTCCCGTATATTGCAACGGCCCCGTTGTCCTGGAGGGCGGAACAACTTTTAAGTTTCCAAATGCCACCGGCCAGGACGCCAACGGTGCTCAAACGACGGCGTTCATCTTGCTCAATAGTTCGCTCACTTGTCAAACCTCAAATTATCGACAGGCCACATTTACGGCGGGCGACGATGACACCATCGGCTACAGTGTTTACTGGATGTGGTCGGGGTACACAGGAACCCTGAGCGATTCCTCCGGTCCGAGGTCGTATGGCGCACCGCAACTTTGGATCTACTACCCGTCCGCCCCGGCGCTGAGCAATTTGCGATTCTGCTACGCCCAGGAAGCTGTTCAGATCGAGGCCGGCAACGCCAGCGCCACGACCATTTCCGACTCACAACTGGTGAACTGCGTCCGCGGGATCGTGCTCAATGGCCCGGGCAACTCGAGTGGGAGCGGCAGCGGCAGCGGCGGGCCCTTTTTAACCGTCAACAACAGCTTGTTTGCAAGTGTTGTCTATCCGCTCACGGTGTACACTCCCGTCACCGGCAACAATCTCTACAATTGCACCTTCGCGAATGCCAACTGGCTGATCACAGCCGATGCCTCGTCCGCGGGCTTTTCCTTTTTTAATTCGATTTTTGCCAATGTGACGAACTCGACGGTTTTGCCTGGGAACGTCTTGGGAAACTACAATGGATTTTACAACAGCCCGATCTTCGGAATCAACCCGCAGAGCGACACCGAATGGCCATTTGCCCCAACCAGTTACACCGATTCGGGCGGAAATCAGTTGATCTACATCGCCAATGGCCAGGGGGCCTACTATCTTCGAGAGGGCTCCCCCTTTTTCAATGTTGGCCTCGCACCCATCAGCGCGGCGTTGCAACTCGATCTGGCGCAGAGAACGACCATCCCCCCGGATACCCTCATGGACGATATTGTCTCGAGCGGTACCATCGGCCCATCGCTTGTTCGCGACACGGACACCCCGGATTGTGGGTACCATTATCCAGCGGTTGACTACGTAATAGACGGTGTCACCGTCAACTCAGCCACCTTGAACATCGATGCCGGAACGGTTCTGGCATTTGCCGCCCCGTACTATGATTGGGGGCTGCGAGTCAACCCGGGAGGGCGGCTCAACGTGAACGGCTCGCCCACGAACCGGGTGGTCTTCGCCTACCTTGACGCGGTCCAGGAGAGTCCTCTAGTCGCCTTTTCCGCAACTGGTGAGATGATCACCTTTGCCGGATTTGAGGCTGACGGACTCAGCGGTCCCGTGACCCCTCTTGCGGAAGCCCACATTCATTACGCGGACTTTCCCACGGTGGCCGGCGCATTGAACGCGCACTTTGGGCCGTACAACATGCTTTGGGACTATACCTACGATCTCGTCTCCGCGTTCGAGGTCGACGGATGCCATTTTCAGGGCGGGTTGCTGTGCTATTCCTCGAGCGGGCCCCAAGGGAGAACGGTAAGCATCCGCAACAGCGTCTTCGAGCGGACGGTCCTGGATGCGGAGGAGCAATGGGGCTTTGTCACGAGCTTTGGCGAGACGTTGACCGTCGCAAACAATCTTTTTTATCACGCTCAGATGGCGCTCTCCCCCGCCAGCGGAGTCAACTGGACTTTCATCGACAATATTTTCGATACCATCTCCTTCATTATCGACCCGGGATCGGGGAACCCGCTGAACGGGCCGATAAACGTCAACAACAATAACGCATACGCAGGCATGGGATCAAACCGCCTCTCTCCTCCAGCCCCAACTTCGACTGATCCACAGCTCTCGTCGATTTCCTACCAGACGGGGCCTCTTGGGAACTATTATCTTCCCTCGAACGCCAGCGCTCTGCTTGGAACAGGTTCGCGTTCGGCGGCGTCGGCTGGAGAATATCATTTCACGTCCTTGATCTCGAATGCCAAAGAGGCGGGAGGCCAGGTTAACATTGGGCCCGCCTATCTGGCCCTGGCAGCCGGCGCCCCGGTGGACTCGGATGGCGACGGCATCCCCGATTTCATCGAGGACTCCAACGGCAACGGAATCGCCGATCCATACGAGAGCAATTGGACCGTTGCGAACAGCGGCACTCCGGCCATCGTCAGCCCGGCGAACAATGCCACTGTGAGCGGCATTCTCGCCATAAACGTCAGCCCCGGACTTAATCCATCCATTTTGAACAGCATCGATGTGTGGGTCGATGGAAACTCCATTCCGGGAATCTTGCCGCTTGGCGTCCCCGTGCAATCAACGGGTAGAATCGAAATCGACACGCGGTATTTGGCGAACGGAACCCACACCATCATGGCTCGCTGCAATTCCGCCCTCTCTTTTGCGGGAACCGCAACCGGAGGCTCCACTTATGAATCGACGCCAGTGACGATCTCAGTTGATAATCCGATCAGTTATTCCTCGTGGCAAGGCATTGTCCAAGCGCTGGTTAACGTGCAGGCTCAATTCGCCTCGCCGGTGCCGAGTTACACAATCTACTCTTTTGACTCAAACCTCCCGAAAGAGTCCAATCCAGGAGCCCTTTATACTGGCTCTTCTCCCAAACGAGTGGGTGATTTTTGGGGAGGAACACGGATGTGAGCCTTTATTGACGGGCATTTTTTCACTTTTGTGAGCATGAGAAACTTGTTTCAATGAGCGCATGCCAAAATCCAGACGGCAGTTGCGTGACGCCTACCGGTTTCCCGGCTTCGTTCCGGCCACCCATGTGTATGGCGTGTTTGGTGATCCAAAGGCGCGAGTCCTACCTTTGCGTCGGCGCCGAAAAAAACAAAATGCGGCCAATGCGGGTGTTTGTGCCGCAGCTTTTACGACCGGCGACCGTGGTTGGCCCGCGATCTGGCTTGCGGTCCTTTGCGAATTTACTTGGAGATGGAAGTGCGACGGGTGGATTGTCCGAAGTGTGGCAAAGTGAAGCGCGAGGATCTGGATTGGCTGGCCGACAATCCGTTCTACACCAAACGATTTGCCTACTATGTGGGACGACGGTGCCGCGACACCACGATCACGGCCCTGGCCCAGGAACTGGCCTTGGACTGGAAAACGGTCAAGGAGTTGGACAAACAGTATATGCGCGAGCAGGTGCGCCGGGTCGGATGTCCCGCGCCGCTGGTGATCGGCATCGACGAGGTTTCGATTCGCAAGGGCCACACCTACCGGATCGTGGTGAGCGATTTGCTGCGCGGGCGTCCGATCTGGTTTGGAGGTCAAGACCGCTCGGAAGCCAGCATGGCGCAATTCTATGCGTGGTTGGGTCCCAAGAAATGTCGGCGGATTCGTTTGGCCGTGATG
>Ga0207040_1204_pt1 | contig 14838 bp, 16 predicted proteins | sample Alteio_BWMinCont_72_FD_153279 | JGI IMG/M metagenome (GOLD analysis project Ga0207040, IMG submission 153279) | Enriched cells from forest soil in Barre Woods Harvard Forest LTER site, Petersham, Massachusetts, United States -... | ecosystem: Environmental > Terrestrial > Soil > Temperate forest >... | reverse complement strand
TATTGCGTCAACCTTTTTCGACTCTGGGCGCAGGGTCCGGCTCAACCATGTGGATGGTGAGTTCATCCAGGCGCTCGGTCTCCACCTGGCCGCAGGCAGAAGTTTCCGCGCATTTCCCGATCAGGAACGAGGTGTTGCGATGGTCAGTGCATCGTTCGCCCGCGCTCACTGGCCGGGTGAAGACCCCATCGGCAAAACACTGAGCGGCTATCCAGGTCCGGCCACAGTTATTGGTGTCGTAACTAAGGCCACAACATTTGTGGCCGATGAGGAAGACACAGTCGCCGTCTACATGCCGCTCACCGCGAGCGATTACGGTGATGCGTCAATAGCGGTCCGCGTCACTGGCGATCCCGGTCGCTTCGCAGGCACCCTGATCGCGATAGCCGCGTCGCCGGATCCCAAACTCAGGCCTTCGTACAGTCTCCTCCAAAAGGTCTACGACCAGGCCGTCGCACAGCACCGCGTTCTTTCAACTGTAATGAGTTTGCTCGGCGGCCTGGCTACCCTGCTTGCCGCGATAGGGTTGGCAGGGCTGACCAGCTACACCGTAGGCCAGCGCATGCGCGAAATCGGAGTGCGCGTAGCGTTGGGCGCCGCGCGGCCCCGTGTGATTCGGGCAATCCTTCGCCCGCTTGTGGTGCCTGTGTCAATCGGCATCATGAGCGGCATGCTTCTCGCCGCGAGCATCTCGACCGTAATGCGCAACTTCATATCCGGCCTGCGCCCGGCCGATCCTGCTGCTTATCTGATCGCGATCGCGCTGTTCGCCCTGGTCCTCGCGCTCGCCGTATCCATGCCCGCGCGCCAGGCAATTCGCATTCAACCCGCCGAAGCGCTTCGGCACGAATGACATTCCATGAAAAATCTCACACGGTGTCTCGCCTTCTTCATCTGCCTCCGCGCAATCGCACAACCGTCAGCGCCGGCCCCGGCATTCGATGCAGCACCCGTTCACGCATCCGCCCAGTCGGGGAATGAGGATCCGCACATCCGGACATCTCCCGGCTCGCTCACCATTCGTGGCATGAGTCTCAAATTCTGCATCCAGTGGGCGTATAACATGCCGCCCTTTCAGATCGACGGCCCGGCATGGCTCAGAGACGCTGGCTTCGATATCGTCGCCAAGGCCGTGCAGCCCGCAGGCGATGACCAACTCCGATTGATGTTGCGTGCACTCCTCGCGGAACGTTTTGGCCTGAAGGTCCACACCGTTCAAAAGGAGTTGCAGGTATACGCTCTGACGGTCGTCAAAGAAGGGCCAAAATTTCAGCAGTCCACAAGCGAAGGTCCGCCGTCACACGGCAGAGACAAATCCGGTGCGATGTTTGCGGAACGCGTGTCCATGGCCGAACTCGCCCAGGAACTTTCTGGGCCGCTGAATCGCCCGGTGATCGACGCGACAGGGCTGAAAGGCGGATATGACTTCCGCATCAACACGCTCCCGTACGTGGAGGCGGCTGTCGCGTCCAACGGCGGCAAAGGCGATCAACTCAGCGAACTGGATATGACCAGCATCCTGATCACGGCCCTGCAAAAAGAGGTTGGACTAAAGCTCGAGCCGCGCCGGCATAATGCCGACATGCTGGTGATTGATCACGCCGAGAAGGTGCCGGTAGAAAACTGAGCGCCGCCTAATTCGCGTCTGGTTTCTCAACAGAGTCGATCATGATGACTTCAACCGGGCCCCTGGTCGATTCCAGTTTCAGCCCAAGCTGTTCCTGCAAAGCCGTGAAAAGCGAAGGCCCGTCAGTCGAGGCGCCTGTACAGGGACCGGCATCGGGCGTCCAGTCAACATGGAAATCATACCGGCCAGTGAGGTCAGTACGGTCCTGCACCGGGCGGCCTAATTCCCTGGACAAATAGGTCGCAAGGTTGGTGATGGAACTCCCCGTTCCGGTCATTTGACCGCAAGCCCGTTGAATACCCGCGGGGCCGTTCGACGTTTTTGCATCATTAAGCTTCGAACTGTTTTTCCCGATCGCGAGCGCATAGACAGGCAACTCTCTCGTCTCACGATGCATCTTGAGTCGGAATCGCTGACTCAACAACGTCTGTAGCTTCCGCCGAGTCGCGCTGATTTCGAGCGATCTGTCGCCCTCCGCACTCCGGGCGACGATGTTGAAGTGATCCGAGTCCGCCCACCCCGGAGCGCCCAGTATCTGGAAATCCCGAACCTCAAAGGCCGATTCGATGATTGCCATCAAAGTGCCGTTCGTGATTCTTACGCCTCCGGGCGGGAACTCAAACGTCGAGCCCCGAACGTCGTCGGGTGTACTGAGCCGGATCGATGCGGCATCGAACGCCGACGCAGGCGCCGCACTTTGGCCGAAGCCCGAAGCCGAAAAAACCAATGCCACGAGGAGTGCCATTACAAATCGAACGTTTGAAACGCGCCCAGGCTCCATGCCATGGATAACCAGCTCTGAAGCAAGAAGTTACGCAACGAATGCGGCTCGTCAATCAATATTGTATAAAAGGTAACTATCTACCGTTTATACTGTATAATCGAATTAAACGGTAGATATATGCCTACTACGAATCTGTCATTCAAAACGGCCGACGAACTCCAGGTACTCTTGGGCGAGCAGATCCAAAGCCTGCGCCTTTCGAGGAATCTGGATCAGCGCAGCATAGCGGAAAAGGCTGGAATCTCGGAGAAATCGCTGCGAAACCTGGAGGCAGGCCGCGGCTCAACAGTGGCCACTTTGCTGCGAACACTAAAAGCGCTGGACTCCCTCGAAGGGATCAGAACATTGGCGCCCGATTCCGCTGTCAGCCCACTCGCCCTGCTGAACCATCCCAAAGCAAGGCAACGTGCCCGAAGATCCCGGCAGGAAATCCAATGAAACCGATTTCGGCTATTGAAGTCGCGATCTGGGGGAAACAGGTCGGGGCGGTCGCGCCCGATCCAAAACTTGGATACTACGCCTTCGAATACACTCCCGCCTGGAAGCGCAATGGCATCGAACTCGCGCCCCTGACCGTTCCGTTAGAAGATCAGCGAAGGATCTTCCTGTTTCCGAATCTTCGCCGACCGACCTTTCTTGGGCTGCCGGCCATGCTTGCAGATGCCTTGCCGGATGACTTCGGTAACGCGTTGATCGACGCCTGGATGGCCAGGCAGGGTATTGAGAAAAATTCCATCACCATCCTCGATCGTCTGGCGTACATGGGCAAGCGCGGCATGGGAGCTCTGGAGTTCCGGCCATCCCGAGGCGCCCACAACGAGACTTCCGCGCCGATCGAAATGAAGTCGCTGGTGGAAGAGGGCGCGCAAGCTGGTAAGCGGGAATCTGTCTGTCGATCATGAGGCGCAGGCAGCGTTGGCCAACATCATCAGAGTCGGGACCTCAGCCGGCGGAGCGCGCGCCAAGGCCGTCATAACGTGGAATCCTGCAACCGATGAGATCCGAAGCGGACAGTTTGAAGCGGCGCCAGGCTTCGAACACTGGCTCCTGAAATTCGATGGCGTGGGCAAGGATATGGAGCTGGGTACCGGTGCCGATTACGGGCGAATCGAATACGCGTACTCACTCATGGCGAAGGCCGCCGGAATCAGGATGTCGCCATGCAGACTTCTTGAAGAGAATGGTCGCGCTCACTTCATGACGAAGCGCTTCGATCGCGATATCGTCGCCGGCCAGACCCGCAAACATCATCTGCAAACACTCTGCGGGATGAGTGAGCTCGACTTCCGGCAGCGCGGAACTCACGCCTACGCTCAGCTCTTCATGACGATCGCGAAACTGGGGCTAGGCGATGAGGCCCTAAGTCAGGCGTTTCTCAATATGGCCTTCAACGTCATGGCCCGGAACTGTGACGACCATACAAAGAACTTCAGCTTTCGGCTCAGACAAGGCGAGGCTTGGGAACTTGCTCCGGCCTATGACGTCACCCATGCCTACAACCCGAAAGGCGAATGGACATACCAGCATCTGATGAGCGTCAACGGAAAGTTTCGCGAAATCACCCGTGACGACTTGCTGAAAGAAGCGGATCGCTTCGGCATCCGCCGTCCGCAGGAAAAGCTGTCGAATGTTCGCGAGGCACTGAAGAGTTGGGGCGAATTCGCAAAGCAGGCTGGACTAGGAAAGTCTTCGCTCGATCGGGTAGCCGCGGATTTTCAGCTACTCTGATCAGCATTCGCCACTGGATCCCCGCTGGTAGCGCACAATCCAACAGGCGCGCGATTCCAAAATCAATGCAAATCCCGAAGCTCAAATTCCTGCACACCGCCGAGACTCTCAACCGCGTCAAGCTTGATTTTTTCCGGCGGCTCTCGAATGATGACCTGCGAGCCTCGCTATCCCCCGGTCAGCCGGGCTCGCTGAAAGTCCGCAGCGACGGGACGGTCCTTGACGGTCACCATCGCGCCAGCATCCTTGCCGAACGTGGCGAAAACATCGATGAGCTGAAACGAGAGATAATGGAGAAGCAGCCATGAAGCCCGATCTGTTTTGGATACCCGGTCCCTGGCGGGGGAAGCTCGCCGTGTCGACCCGACCCAGGGGAGGGGACTGGCTGGACGATGAAGTTACGGGTTGGCGCAACGCCGGCGTCGACGCCGTCGTGTCCCTGCTCGAAAAAGACGAGGCTATACAACTTCAACTCGAACACGAGCGCGATTCCGCCGAATCGAAGGGCCTTCAGTTCCTCTCGTTTCCGATTCCGGATCGCGGCGTCCCGGCCTCCACCCGAGACACGCTCGGATTCATCGCTGATATGACGGCCATCCTGAAAACGGGAAAGAATGTAGCAATCCACTGCCGCCAGGGTATTGGCCGTTCAGGGCTGCTGGCCGCCGCTTCGCTGATGACGTCGGGGCTGGACGCCCGCGAAGCCGTGTCCGCGGTGACCAAGGCGCGCGGCTTAACGGTTCCGGAGACCCCGGGGCAACTGCAATGGCTTGATCGGCTGGCGACCGAGTACGTGGCTCTAGCTTCGTAACTTGTTGCCGGAGACCGAAGCACTCAGAATGGCTTTTGGCTACGGTTTTGATGGAGTCACACTTTGGCGTTGGAGGAGCCAAGCCTCCCGTAGAACAGTCGAACATCCGTATCAACTAAAGAAAATGGCATTAGGAAGGTTTGTAGTTTCCCGCCTGTGGGTCAACGACGTAAAAAAGATAATCAAGCACTTCAAATGGGCTGATCAATATGGTGGGGATGCGTGTGGTTTCAACCGCGAGATGTAAGTGAGCCCGCGGCTCCATCAGCGGAAAAGCGTGCGATTCTGATCGCAAATCGAAGCGGAATACCGAATAATCAGCGCTATCTGCAAAACGGTAGTCAAAACGATACGAGACGAGCTTTGATTTCGCGCCGTCCTCTTGGACAGTCACGCCACAGCTCATTCTGGCTCCTGACCGAAATCGAAAATGATCCTCTTCACACACACCTTTATCGATCGTAGGGCCAAGGTTCAGCATTTGATAATTATTTGATTTGCGTAAGCGCAAATCATGCTCGATTCTTGCGCCTGGATGATCTGCCTCGTCTCTTTGGTGCAATAAGTAGGCCCGAAACTCTGTCAAAAAGTCGGTAGCCCTCGGTAGCCTCAGTTTCTCTAGGTATTCAGCAATCTGCTTGTCGCGTGCTATCGCTCTTGCCGTGGCAGCTTCGAAGGGCTTCAAATCAGATCCCCACGATCGATCAACATTAGCCATTCAACGAAGTGAGGGTCGGATGGAAGTGTGCGAGCTTCGGCTTTTTCGAGGACCTCTTGGTCAGATAGGCCGTAGAACTCCCGGAGGGCACCGAGTCGTCGCTCTACTTCGGCTTGGTTCATCTCGCTGGAACCAGGGATGACAAGATGGATGGCGCCGAGAAAACTACGAATGTTTGGTGCGCTGCGAGAGAGGCTCGACGCAGCGACTGTGTCAAGCAAGAATATAATCGGGCCCGAACGCTCCAGTGAGTTTCGGTCCTCATCCAAAGCGACCCAGCGCTCACTGTCCCACGACTCAAGTCCCGCAATAATGACGCATTCTGTGCCATCTGGCGCAACACGCCCGAGGAGTTGCGGGACCGTTAGGTCTTCGGCAAGAATGACGGCAGCGGGAATGCTCATTTGGGCTTCGAGTTCGGCGATCAATTCCTCGATCACCCGAACTCGAAGTGCTGTGTTGTAGAGAAGGAGTCCGATCCATGCGTTGTTGCCCCTTATCTCAAGCAAGCGCACGATTTCGAAAACCGAATCAGAAACGTGATCCGACATCATCTATCTCGGCAGGGGATAAAGAGTCGGGTGTACCTGAAAAACCCCGGGTGACTTATGGAGCACACGCCTCGTCAATAGTAGAAAAAGGTCCTGTGGCTCTGACGGCGAAAAATCGGAAGTACTTTGTCCGATCTGTCGGAGTCGTCGGATTTGGGACGGATCAAGGCCCATTGCATAGCTCCGGCCGAGGTTGGTTGCGGCCGACTTCACGTGGTGCAGTTCGATAGATGCCACACCGTCGCGGTAGGCAGCCTCTCCAGCATCGCGGGCCAGCGTAATCAAGTCGCGAATTATTCCTCCTGAGTAACTGGTGAGAGAGTCAATGCTCTCCTCGTTGATCAGTCTTGCGGAATCTCTGGTACTCAGAATTCCTTTAAGTATTTCGTCCCGCTGACTGCTGGCATACATTCGGATTTCATGAACTCGGTCAAACGTTTCGCTCAGCTTCTCGTCGGAGCGAAACGCGAGGCTCCATGGTGCGACAATCACGACTGAGATCTTTAGTTGCTTAAATAACCTGAGGTCCGACTCGACAAGCCGCCAAAACGCGTCTGGTTCTGCGATTCGATCCAGTCCATCGAACAAAAACACAGAATCTTCGAGTTCTAATGTTTTAAAAGCAGACTCTAAATGGGGAAGGAATGCCGCAACTTCGCGCGCCATCGGAGGTAAAGGCGGCTTCAACCTGCCAGGGATGAACACAAAGTCGTCAGTACCAATATCGGGTGGCTCAGGCTCAATCCACTGTCCGTGAGCAAATTCGCGGAGTTGGCTGAGTGTGTTGTTCGGAAGCAAACGGGCCGACGTCTCTATGAGTTGATCGGAAACGATGGCAGCCAAGGTGCCGGGGCCGGCCTTATTAAGATCCGTAAACCTGGATACCTCGGCAAAGAAGGAATGGGGACCTTCTGCTGCCAAATGCTGTTGTGCCAAAAGTAACTGCGTCGTCTTGCCAGATCCGATGCCGCCGAGCACCACTTGCGCACTACCAGGTTCGACTTCGGCGCGAACCGCAAGGATTTCATGCAGGTTCGACACTTGGGTCACGACTAGTCCCTCGGAAATTGATTCCCCCGCGCGCGCCGTCGGATTGAAGGCCGCCATATACTTCCGAAAGCAATTCTTGAGCTCCGACGGGCTTGGCGTGGATATCGATTTCATAGCCTAAAGACCAGAGTACCCGAAATCTGCTCCCCGATGTGCTGGCATTTCTCCGGCACAGTTGCACTCCCCTATTTCCCACTAACAATGTAACCTTCCTCCCGTCCAACAGTTCTACCCTGCATGGCAGACCTGTCTCAGGACCTGAAGTTCGCCCTCCGAACCCTGGCCAAATCACCAGCCTTCTGCCTCGTAGCCGTAGCCTCCCTCGCTCTCGGCATCGGCGCCAACACCGCCATCTTCACCCTGGTCGACCAACTCCTTCTCCGCCTGCTTCCCATCCACGACCCCCAGCAACTCGTCCTCCTCTCCGGCATGGGCTCTCACTACGGCAGCAACACCGGCCGGAATTCTTTCTCGTATCCGATGTACACGGATATCCGCGACAAGAATCAGGTCTTCAGCGGCATCTTCTGCCGCTACGCCACCCAACTGAGTTTCAACGCTCAGGGCAAGACGGATCACGTCTCGGCCGAACTCGTCTCCGGAAATTATTTCCCGGTCCTCGGAATCGGCGCCGCCGCCGGCCGTGTCTTCACCGCCAATGACGACCTCATCCAGAGCGCCAATCCCATCGCCGTCATCAGCTACGATTTCTGGCAAGCCCACTTCGCGGGCGATCCGGGCGTCGTCGGCATGAAAGTCCTGGTCGACAACTATCCGCTCACCATCGTCGGCGTCAGCCAAAAAGGTTTCGACGGCATCGACCCCAGCCAGTCGCCCCAGATCCGCATCCCCATGACCATGAAGAAGGAGATGACTCCCGGCCCCTGGTACAGCCTCAGTGACCGCCGCAGCCACTTCGCGCAGATCTTCGCGCGCCTCAAGCCGGGCGTGACCGAGACCGTTGCGAAAGCCTCGCTCCAGCCCCTCTATCACAATGTCCTGAACATGGAGGTCACCGACAAAGCCTTCGCGAAGGCGACGGACTACAACCGCCAGCAGTTTCTTCGCGGCTGGATCGACGTTCTGCCCGCCTCGCGCGGCCGTTCGTTCCTGCGCGAACAGTTTCAAAAGCCATTGCTCGTTCTCATGTGCGTGGTCGGCGCCGTCCTCCTGATCGCGTGTGCCAACCTCGCCGGTTTGCTTGTTGCGCGCGCCGCCGCCCGGCAGAAAGAAATCGCCATCCGCCTGGCTATGGGAGCCAGCCGCTACCGCATCGTGCGTCAGTTGCTTGTCGAAAGCCTGCTGCTTTCCGTCACGGGCGGAATCGCCGGACTTCTTCTCGCGATGGCCATGACTCACGCACTGATCGGTTTCATCCCCACCGGCACCACTCCGCTAGCCCTCTCAGCCACGCCCGATTGGCGAATCCTGACTTTCGACCTTGCCGTTTCACTGTTCGCAGGCATTCTCTTCGGACTCGTTCCAGCCCTGCAATCCACCAGGCCCGATCTGTCAACCACTTTGAAAGATCAGGCCTCTGCCGTAGTCGGTGGCGGCGCGGTGGGTTTACGAAAAGCCCTCGTCACCGCGCAGGTGACGCTGTCATTGTTGCTGCTGATCGGCGCTGGTCTGTTCGTTGGTACTCTCAGGAATCTCAAAAACACCAACCCCGGTTTCGCCACCGATCGTCTCCTGACATTTGAAATCGACCCTCCCAGTAACGGCTACACCGAAGCCCACACCGGCCAGTTCTACCGCGAATTAACTCAACGAATGGACGCTCTGCCCGGCGTGCGCGGAGGCAGTCTGGCGGTGGTCGCCCTCCTCGACGGAGACGAGTGGGACAGTTCCATTGCGATCGAAGGCTACGACGCTAAACCTGGCGAAGATCTCGACCCGCATATGAACTACGTCACGCCGGATTTCTTTCCCGTCGTCGGCGTTCCTATTCTCCTCGGTCGCAGTTTCACGGAAACCGACACGGCAAAGGCGCCCAAAGTCGCCATCGTGAACCAGAGATTCGTGAAGCGCTTCTTCGGGAATGCCGATCCGGTCGGGCGTCGCATCGGAATGGGCGGTGAACCCGGCACCGTCACCGACATCACCATCGTCGGAGTCGCGCGCGATACCAAGTATGAGGGCATCCGCGAAGACGTCCCCATTGAACTCTACCGGCCCTACGACCAATCCGGTTTTGTAACCGGCTTGAACGCGTACGTCCGCACCGATCGTGAGCCCACCCAGGAATTCAGCGCTCTTCGCGGTCTTGTGCACACCATGGATGCCGGCCTGCCGGTATTTAATATGCGCACTCTCGATGAAGAGGTAGATCGATCGCTCAGCACCGAGCGTCTCGTAGCCACGCTGTCCTCCATGTTCGGATTTCTCGCCACCTTTCTCGCCGCCATCGGTCTCTATGGCGTGATGGCGTATTCCGTCACGCGCCGCACGCGCGAAATCGGTATCCGCATGGCGTTGGGCGCTCGCGGGCAAAGCGTCGTCTGGATGCTGATGAGCGAAGTTCTGCTGCTGGCCGGTATCGGCATCGCCGTCGGTGTCGGTCTTGCCTGGCTGCTCGCCAAAATGGTGGAAAGCCAGCTTTACGGCGTAGCCGGACGTGATCCGTGGACCATTGCAGGCGCAGTGCTCATGATTGCCGCCATCGCCGCGCTTGCAGGCTACGGTCCCGGCCGCCGCGCCACCAACATCCATCCGATGGAGGCGCTCAGGTGGGAGTAGACATTCTACAGGCAATGGATGTAGAATACCTACAGCCTGATATGCCGTCAAAGAAAAACGAAATACTGCAAGGAACTCTCGACCTCCTGATCCTGACCACGCTCAAGCGCGGCGCGCAACACGGTTACGCCCTGAGCCTCGCGATCCGAGCCAACTCGGGCGATTACCTGCTGGTAGAAACCGGATCGCTCTATCCCGCACTACACCGTCTGGAGCGCAAAGGCTGGGTCTCCTCGGAATGGAAACAGACCGAGGCCAACCAAAGAGCCAAATTCTATCGCCTGACGCCAGCGGGAAGAAAACAAGTAATAACCGAGCAATCGCGCTGGAAAGAGCTGGTAGAGGCAATGGCAGGAGTCCTGAACCCAGCGAGGGAATCCTAGATGCCAACTGCTGCCCAAACCAACTGTTACCGAGCCGCGACTGTGAAGGAGCGGTACGCAAATTTTCGGACGCAGGGGTTTTAACCCAGGGGTTTTAACCATGGATATCCAGCGCAAAGGCGTAGCCAAAAAGAAAACCATCCGCCGGGTAATCTACCTCGTCCTGATCCTGGCCGCGGCAGCAATCGCAGGCTGGCGAATCAACCAACTAAAACCAGCCGCCCCATCCGTAGAAATGGCCACCTTATGGCCCGGAACCGTCCAACGAGGCCCCATGGTGCGCGACGTACGCGGCACGGGAACCCTGGTCCCCGAAGACATCCTCTGGATACAAGCCGCCTTCGATTCACAGGTAAGCACCATCCGAGCCCAATCCGGCGACGAAGTAAAACCCGACACCATCCTGCTCGTCCTCTCCAATCCCCAAATGGAAGCCGATGCCGTAGATTACGAATGGCAAACCAAACAAGCCGAAGCGAACTACACCGATCTGAAAGTCAGACTCCAAAGCCAAACCTTCGATCAGGAATCCGTAGTGGCCGTAGCCAGAGGCGATGTCAAACAAACGGAACTAGCCAAAACAAAAGAAGAGCAATTATTCGCCGCCCACCTGGAACCCCAATTCGATACCAATCTCGCCATCGCGAAATGGGAACAAGCCCAAAGCAAGTATGAAATGGAAAAGAAGAAGCTGGACATCATGAACCAGTCCGTCCAGGCGCAGCTTGACGCGCAAAATGTTCAGATCGAAAAGCTCCGCGCAACGTACTTATTGAAGAAGAAGCAAGTGGACGAACTCACCATACGCGCCGGAATTCCCGGTCGCATGCAGGAAATGACCCTGCAAGTCGGCCAGCGCGTGAAGGCCGGAGACATCCTCGCCAAAGTAGCCCAACCGTGGAAACTCATGGCGCGTCTGCAAATCGCCGAAACCCAGGCCAAAGACATCCTGATCGGCCAGAAAGCCGAGGTCGATACCAGAAACGGCGTCGTTGCCGGCCATGTCACGCGCATCGACGCGTCCATCGTGAACGGAACCCGCACCGTCGATTGCAAACTCGATGGGGCACTCCCCCCCGGCGCCGTGCCGGATCTCACTGTCGATGGAAATATCGAGCTCGAACGTCTCACCGACATCCTGTTCATCACCCGACCCGCATCCTCGCTGCCCAACAGTTCGTCCACTTTGTTTCGCGTCGATCCCGATGGCAAAGAGGCCTCCCGCGTCCCCGTAAAGTTTGGCCGCGCGTCGGTGAACGCCATCGAAATTACCGAAGGACTGAAAGAAGGCGACAAGGTGATCCTCACCGATATGTCGGCGCAGGACCAGTACCAGCGCATCCGCCTCAATTGAAAAGGAAAACAATCCCATGCCAGAAAGCCTGATTGATCTAAAAGGTGTCACCCGCGTTTTCGTGACGGACGAAGTCGAAACCCACGCCCTCGCCGGCATCGAGCTGAGCATCGACCGCGGCGAATACGTCTCCATTTCCGGCCCGTCCGGCTGCGGCAAATCAACGCTGCTGGCAATCCTCGGACTGCTCGATTCGCCATCCAACGGAACCTACCTCCTCAAAGGCGGCCCCGTGCAGGATCTCAAATTGAGCGAACGCGCCCGTATCCGTAATCGCGAAATCGGCTTCATCTTCCAGGCCTTCAACCTCATCGGTGACCTCACGGTATACGAAAACGTAGAGTTGCCGCTCACCTACCGCGGTATGCCAGGCTCCGAGCGAAAGAAGCGAGCACAGGAAGCGCTGGATCGTGTCGGCATGTCCCACCGCATGAAGCACTATCCGGCGCAGCTATCGGGAGGTCAGCAACAGAGAGTTGCAGTGGCCCGCGCCTTGGCCGGGGATCCGTCCATTCTCCTGGCCGACGAGCCGACAGGTAATCTCGATTCGGCCAACGGAGAAGCCGTCATGGAGCTACTGGCCGAACTGAACCGAGCCGGGTCCACGATCTGCGTAGTCACGCACGATCCCCGCTACGCCGCCCAAGCCGGCCGGGCGATCCATCTGCTGGATGGCCGGGTAGTAGACAGCCAGTGCCCGGCCTAGTGGGAAGTGTGGGGCAAGCTTCAGCTTTAGGTGGGCTTCAGCCCGCCTCCGTCACCTGATCGACAAAGCCGGTGTTGTCGATTTCGCAAGTCTATTTGCCCGCGTGTCTATCACTTGGTAAAAACAAGTCCTTTTCCCGGACCACCCGTGTGCTACGTTTCAATCGGACGAACATCCATGACGCAAGCTAAACACTCCGAATCCGCCCCACCAACCCTTGGTCACCACGCTCTGCAACCGCCCCACGACGCTCCCCTACCGAGCCGCGACCGTAAGGGAGCGGTACGCGAATACCGCAATCCTACTTCCGCCTACCGCCATGCAAGAAAACCACTTACCCACAAAACTGGCTTCCTTTTTTCGTTTTCCGTTTCCACCCCTTTTCGCCGCCATTCGACCAACGCCACGATGTGGAACATAATGGAAAGACACCTCCAGCAGCTCACCGTCCGGGCGATTATTTGCGAACCAGAAGCCCGATTGAACCGTTAGGTACTAATTAGATGAATAATCGAAGCAGTTTCTCGCTCCGCATCCTGATCCTCGCCCTCTGCGCCAGCCTTGCGAACGCCCAGACGGCCATACGCATCGATAATGCGCCCATCAGCCGTTTCAGTTGGCTGACCCGCCCGTATCAGGCGCGTTCCGTGCCCCCCATCAATCTCACCAATACCTCGCGAATCGGCGCGCTGGTCCGCAACGGCAACCTCTACCTCACGTCGCGCGACGTGGTGGCCCTCGCGCTCGAAAATAACATCGATATCGAAGTCCAGCGCTACGGCCCCCTGCTCGCCCGCGAAGTGTTGCGCCGAGCTCAGGGTGGCGGCGCGCTCCGCAGCGTTGGTGCGGGCGTCGCTGCCGGGCCCACGAGCGTCAGCCTCTCCGGAGTCAGTATCAACACCAATGGCGCGCCGTCGTCAGCGGGCGGTTCCGGCGTGAGTTCGGGCGGTGGCATCGTGACCCAGCTCGGTCCGTCTATTCCATCCTTCGACCCCACCATCTCCGGTCTGGTTGATTTCGTTCACAACACGTCTCCCCAGAGCAACACTATTCTCACGGGCACCACTTCGCTCGTCACCGGTACGAAAACGGTGCAGGCATCGTATTCGCAAACCTTCCCCATCGGCCTCACCGCGCAGTTGACGTACGCCAGCACTAACATCCACGTAAACAGCAACTTCTTTGCACTGAATCCTTACACCTCGGGCGATGTCGATCTCCAGCTCACGCAGAACCTTCTCAACGGAGGCGGCAGAGCCGTCAACACCCGCAACATCCGCGTGCAGAAAAACAATCTCAAGGTCACAGATCTCCAGTTCAAGCTTCAGGTCATCACCACCCTCTCCGCCGTGCTCAATCTTTATTGGGATCTGGTCAGCTTCAACGAAGAGGTGAAATCCCGCCAGCAGGCCCTCGATACGGCCGACCAGCTTCTGAAAAATAATCAGGAGCAGGTGCGCATCGGCACTCTCGCCGAAATCGAAGTGACGCGTGCGCAATCGCAGCTCTACACCGCGCGGCAGGATCTGCTTGTCGCCCAGACCAACCTGATGCAGCAGGAAACCATTCTGAAGAACGCTTTGAGCCGCTCCGGTGTCGCCTCTTCCGATCTCGCCGAAGTGCACATCGTGCCGCTCGACGTCATCGCAATTCCCGATAAAGATGACGCGCGCTCTGTCGGCGAACTCGTCGGCGTAGCCATGGCCAACCGCGTTGAACTCGAACAGGCCCGCATCAATCTCGATAGCAACCACGTGAATCTGGCTGGCGTAAGAAGCTCTCTGAAGCCGTCCCTCCAGGCCTTTGCCGAACTGACCAATAACGGACTCAGCGGTGTCGGCTCAGGCGGAGCGGTCGGCCAGTCCGGAGTCGGTTATTTCGAGGGTGGATACGGCAATCTCCTCGAAGAAATTTTCCGGCGCAATTTCCCCAACTACTCAGCCGGCGTTTCGCTCAACATTCCACTGCGCAATCGCGCCGCGCAATCGGATTACGTCACGAGTCAGCTCGAAATCCGACAGAACGAACTGAATCTCCAGAAGCAGGTCAATCAGATTCGCGTCGACGTGCAGAACGCCGTAATCGGCCTGCAACAGGCGCGCGCCCGCTACGTCGCTGCGAAGGAAGCCCGCGTTCTTTCCCAGGAGACCTTCGATGGCGATAAGAAAAAATACGAACTGGGCGCGGGAACGTCGTATCAGGTCGTGCAGGACCAGCGCGATCTGGCCAGCGCGCAAAGCTCCGAAGTGCAAGCCATGGCCAACTACACCCACGCCCGCATTCAGTTCGATCAGGCGCTCGGCGCCACCATGGATGTGAATCAGGTCTCAATTGGCGAAGCCATGACGGGCAAGGTGACTGCGCAGCCAACCACTATCCCGGTGGTG
>Ga0207040_1235_pt1 | contig 14890 bp, 12 predicted proteins | sample Alteio_BWMinCont_72_FD_153279 | JGI IMG/M metagenome (GOLD analysis project Ga0207040, IMG submission 153279) | Enriched cells from forest soil in Barre Woods Harvard Forest LTER site, Petersham, Massachusetts, United States -... | ecosystem: Environmental > Terrestrial > Soil > Temperate forest >... | reverse complement strand
AAGAGAGAGCGTCCCGTTATTACGTCGAAGTCACTGCGCCTTGATCCAATTATCCGATCCGGACAGCTTGACCGATACGTCCGTGAAGAACAGTCGAAAATCCTTTCCGTCAACTTTCCCGTGGTGATCCATCGCGACGACGAGCGGGCCGGCCTTCTTGTAGTCCGTGTAATTGGCCATCACCAGGTGAGGCGGCGGGGTGGGAGCGCCACGGTGATAGACGATCTCCTGGATCTTCTTGTCGGCGCCGACATAGAGTTCCCAGGTGTCGCCGGGCTGATAACCCGCTTCCGGGTATTTCACCGAAACCTTTTGTGCGGACCCATCACCAAGCGGAAGCTTTTGTATGCCGTCGTCGGTCCCCGTCACGCCGTCCCACGCGATACGGATCGCGAGGATCAGCCAATACTGATCGTTCATGAACTGCGGATCGAGCGCCTTGATGGCCTCGTTCTGGCTCTGGAGTTCCGAGCGCTTGTAAGTCGCCTTGACCTCTTTGCCGTCCTTGTCTTTCCCGTCATACGAGACGGTGTCGGTCTTCGGATTCCATTCCCAGCTGCGGGCAACCTTGATGACCGCGGAATCGATATTCCAAGTGTACCGAATGGCTTCGATTTGCCCAAATGAATCAAGGTTGTAAGCCTTGGCTATGTCGATCGTAGCCGATCTCTGCTGTGCTTCCGAAGGCGCGGGAAACGCCCACAAAATGGCAGAAACGAACAGGGTGACAAGCTTTGACAGGGTCGCATCGCGGCGTGGCGAGGTACGATTAATGCGCATGTTGAAATCCCTTGGGTTTGATCGCGCTGTATCGACCGTGAGAGCCCCAGTCTCCCTATAACATTCGCGCGGGAACCTGGAAATTGCTTGTTGTTGTTAAACTCGTTAGCGCGCAAAAATCCGTGGCCAAAAGAGCGCGGACCGAAAGCCCCGCGCACCCGAAGTCGTTGCTCGATTTTGAACCTTTAGTCCCCCATGATGACCCAAGCCGACCTCGTCGTTTTGTTGGTGAATGTCCGCTGTTGAGGGGATAGTGTTGCAAAACTCGTTTTGCAGGCGGTGTCAAAAATTCTGAGGGCCGTGGGCGGGTTTTTCGTGTAGAGATCTGAGGGACCTCATCGCCTCACGCAAAACTCATAGGCGATTTCGGCAACGCGACTGAGGCTATACGAATCGTCGACCGATTCGCATTTAGAGGTTTCACCAAAAATGCAGGCCGGTGCAACTTTCGACTTTTGCAACAGTATCGAGGGGAAAGCGGACGAGGGCAGGGCGCTGCTCGACTTCCGCTTTTGACGCGAAGCGGACATCGATCGGCTAAGTCGGCAAAGCGACTCACTTTCAGACGTGAGTTCCAACTTCGCTCCTTGCCTACCGCTTCGAACGCGAAGACACGGCCGGTATGCGTTGATCACGTCCGTGCAGCACTCAGCGATTTACCGAGTACGATTGTTTCGGTAATGTTGGCTCGGCACTTCGTGACCGATCGTACTCGGGAGGTGGCAGTATGAAAAAAGTTGGTGTTTTTGCATCGATGATTTTCGGACTCGTTGGCGCCGCCTACGCGACGGCTGGGTCGGCTGACGACATCATGGTGACGAAGGCTGCGCCCGCCGTGACCACGAAGGCTCCGGCGACGTGTAGCAGCTTTGAAGACTTCGTCGTCACGGCCTGCCCGTTGACCTGGAACGGCATTACGCTCTACGGCACGATCGACGGGGGTGTGACGTGGCTTAGCCACGGAGTGCCCTTCAATGGGACATCCTCCGTCGGAGCAGATTATCTCATCCAGAAATACAGCAATCGCCCGCAGTGGAGTCTTGCCCCGAATGGTTTGAACAATTCAAACATCGGGATCAAGGGGAACGAGCCGTTCGCTCCCGGATGGGCTTTTATCTTCGATCTGCAGGCCGGGTTCGATCCTTATTCCCTGCAATTCTCCAATGGACCGCACTCGGTGACTCAGAACGCCGGCGTGCCGCTCACCAGCCAAAATTCGGGCGCCGACTCCAGCCGAGCCGGGCAATTCTACAATTCCGTGGGCTATTTGGGCGTCAGTTCACCCTATGGCACCTTGACCGTTTTCCGGCAAAATTCGCTGACTTTGGATGCTGTTTTTGCCTACGATCCGATGGGCGCTTCGTACGCTTTCTCGCCGATCGGCTGGCAGGGAATTACCTGCGGCGTGGGCGATACCGAGGACTGCCGGTTTAGCACGTCGGTGAAGTATCGTGTCGACATTGGCCAGTTCAGGATTGCCGCGCTCTGGCAATTTGGCGGTTACGGTCTGAACAACGCTTCGACTGGTTCCTACCAGTTCCAGGTTGGTGGGGACTTTGCCAATTTAGCCGGCGGCACGCTTTCGCTCGATGCAATTGGCAGCTTCGTCCAGAACGCCGTGTCGGTAGCGCTTGCCGGTAACACGCTGCCGGCGGTGCTGCCGCAGGTTGTGACCGCTACGCTCTCCGACAACACGAGCATTATGTTGGTCGGCAAGTATAGCAACGGGCCAGTCAAGCTGTTTGCCGGGTACGAATTTATTCGATATGCGCCCCCCAGCAATCCTTATGCCGTCGGCACCGGCTTTAATGATATCTCGGGAGACTTCATCTGCGCCGGCTGCGCCGCGTTCAACAGCACAAACATCAACAACACGGCCTTCAGTGCCGGCGACAAGCTATTCAATGTATTCTGGGTGGGGGCGAAATACGCCGTCACTGACAAGCTGGATCTGATCGGCGCTTATTATCATTACGACCAGCCCGCCTTTGGTGCACCGGTCAACTGCGCTAACGCCGCGGCGTTCGCAAACTGCCACGGAACGTTCGACGCCGTTTCCTTTGTCGTCGATTGGCAGTTTGCGAAGAAATTTGATACCTACGCCGGATTCATGTTCTCGCAGGTCAATGGCGGTTTGGCGAACGGCTATCTCAATCGCAGCTCGATCGATCCCACGGTTGGGCTTCGCTTCCGCTTCTGAGAAAAACAGCAGGCGGGATGAGCCTTTCCCCGCTTGCCGTCTCGCGTCAGTCGAAGCGCCGGCGCGATCCAGCTACCGACCCAGCCGTCGAACGATTAAATGTTCCGGAAACTCGTTCCCTGACACATGTCTATGGTGTTCCAGTCGTTTGTCGCGGCGCGCGATCTGCCCCATAGGGGACATCCGCTACCTCCCATCCTCCGCCGAGGGCACGATAAAGATTGACGAGATCTGTTGCGATCAGCGTATCGCTAACGGCGCGGTTTATGCCGTCCGTCTCGCTGCCATGCCTTTTCTCGCGATGCAGGATGGGGCGCCTACGCTCCGTAACTGAGCTTATCGGACGGATCGTCCTTGTGAGACGCGAACCGCAATACCAATACGGCAAACGCCAGAACCAGAATTGCTCCTGCCACTATGAGAAGATCTTTCCCTGTCTTGTGTTCAGCGCCCCCAATCTCGATCAGGACCCGGCCCAGCGCTGTCATCGCGATATAGATCAGGTAGCGAACCGGAAGCCTCGTCGTCTTGAAATAGATTCCGACCATTGCGCCTATTTCAAGATATATAAACAGAAGAAGGATGTCCGGAAGTTCGGCGCGTCCCTTGCCCAGCATGATGATGAAAGCAGCAAGGGCTGACCAGACCGTTGTCGCTCCAATCGTGAAGAGCGCCAGATAGTGAAATCCATCAACCAGCAGTATGCCAACCGCGTCGGCGGTTGCCTTCATCCCGCGATGAAGCTTGGCGGCTGCTGGAACTATGCCGCTTTGTGCGTCCGGCATCTGAAGGCTTTCTCCGTAGTCCTCGGCAGACGCACGATCGACAAGTTGTGCAGTGGCCGGCCCCGCTCAATTCGAGCATGATAGGGGCAATTCCGGTATGCGCCTTCCTAACGAACACCTTGGTCCGCCATTGCGGATCGTTTGGCGGACCGCGGTCTTCAAGGCAATATACGTGGGAGCGACTGCTGTCTTGTCTGCGCGGGCGCTGGAGGGCGCTCAGTCAGGCGCGATGCGCGCATTCAGCCCCGGCCAGTTCGGGACCATCGTCGGATCGACGTTCAGATGCTCCGCCACCATTTCCGCGGGAGAGTGCTTAAGCCAATCTGACAAGGAGATTTCCTGGAAATCCGATGTCCGGAACACGGCGAAGAATTGCATGTCGGTGTCACCGATGTTCTGCACATAATGGCCGTAGTTGCGAGGGACGTAGCCGATATCGCCAGGATTGAAATCCATCGTGAGCACGTGCGGGCCGGTGTTGAACACACCCATGCGGGCCTTGCCCTTGATGTAGTATTGCCACTCGTCGGCATTGGGATGCCAATGCATGCTTCGCATCGCGCCAGGTGGAATTGTCTGGACCACAGCGGCAATGGTGGTGGAGACCTTGAAATTGCTGCTATCGGCAAGCTGCAGTGTGCCGCTCTTCGTCCCGTTCAGGTTGGGCGACGATGCGAGCGAGAAGGTGAACGGTTGGGGCGGCGTCTCCGCTTTTCCAGTCATGGCCTTCCGGACAACAGGCAGGTCTCCCGGCACCTTGCCTTGAAAGATCCAACGGTTGTTCAGCGGAATCTTCGCAAAAGTCTCGGTCGGAACACCAAAGTTGTGGGCAAGAACCGAAGGAGGCGTATGAGCAAACCAATCGGTCACCAACAGCGTGTTGAATTCGCTCGCTGCACCGTCATCGAAGCAGATGACAAACTCGCAGCCGTCCGGTCCCAGGCCCTGCAGGGAGTGCGGGTAGCCTGCGGGAAAATACCAGATATCGCCCTCCTTGACGTCGGCAACATAGGGGCGACCTGTCGGATCGATCACGGTAATCCGGCAGTTGCCGTAGGTCATGTATGCCCACTCGGCCGCTTGATGCCAATGCAACTCACGGATGCCGCCGGCCGTCAGTCGCATATTGACGCCGGAGATGGTTGTGGAAATTGCGAAGTCGGCCTGGGTCACTTGCCGGGCCCAGCCGCCGTTCTGGATGCGCCGTTGCACGGTGTTGAAGGAGGACCAGATCTGCGGCATGCCGCCAACGTCGGTCGGCGGCGGAGAAAATGCCGACGGCAGTTGATCCCTGATAGCCGGATCTTGGGGCCCCGGATCAGCGACGCTTCTGGGGTTTTTGGCGTTGATCGCGCCTTGCGGAGGCTCATCCGGATTGCCATAGGAGCCGGCGCTCGCCGCCGACACTGTCATTGCGCCCATGGCTGACGCGGCCAACAGATCTCGTCTCGAAAGCATGGATGTACTCCTTAGAATTGACAGTTTGGAGTCGTCGAAGTTTGGCCGGCCTCTACCACCACGCGCGCAACAGTTTCGCGCTGACAATCAATGTTATTCGCTTTCGATATTTTTCTCTTAAATTCGAGTTTACTTTTCCGGCAGAGGCGTCCGCTCGTGAATTCCGTCGATACGTTGTGGGCGCTCAACTCCGCACAGCCCACCGGTCTCTGATTTTCACGGCTCGCGGACCAAATCAAGATAGCGCTTTGTGGAGCTAGAGGACCAAAAAAATAAGCCTCAATCGGATTGTTTGCATCTTGTGTTTCTTCGCCACCGCCTATCCGGATGACTCTTAACTCCAAATTTAATGGGCAGCGCGGATCGCACACTCATAAGAGGATCGTGACGAAATATGGCACCCCGCCGCTTACTGCGGCAGTTGTCGCCGGTACCTCCGCGGTCGTCGCAATTCAAATGCGGCTGGCGTGGGGCCGATCAGCTTCGCAGACTGCGTTCGCCGTGGTAGAGGAGGAGGCCTCCGTGAGCAAACCGATCGTCAGGGCGGTCTCCGTCCGAAGAGAGGAACCATGTTCGGCCTGACCGCACTGGAACTCGCGCGGATCCAATTCGGATTCACGATATCAGCCCACATCATCTTCCCCGCGACCACCATCGGCCTTGCGAGCTATCTCGTGACGCTGGAAGGCCTGTGGTTGTGGAAGCAAGACACCACCTATCGCGACCTCTATCATTTCTGGTCGCACATCTTCGCGGTCAACTTCGCCATGGGCGTCGTTTCCGGCATCGTCATGGCCTACCAGTTCGGCACCAATTGGAGCCATTACTCGGCCTTCGCAGGAAGTATCACGGGTCCGCTGCTCAGCTACGAAGTGTTGACCGCCTTCTTCCTCGAAGCCGGATTTCTGGGCGTGATGTTGTTCGGATGGAATAAGGTCGGTCCGGGCCTGCACTTTGTAGCCACCATCATGGTCGCTACAGGGACGCTCATTTCCGCCACCTGGATTCTCGCCTCCAATAGCTGGATGCAGACACCGCAAGGCTTCGAGATCCTCAATGGCCGTGTCGTACCCGTCGATTGGCTGAAGGTGATCTTCAATCCCTCGTTCCCGTACCGCCTCGCGCACATGACGGTAGCGGCCTATCTCGCCGTGGCGCTGTTCGTCGGGGCATCTGGAGCGTGGCATCTGCTCAAACGACGCGACTCGCCGGCCGTGCGGACGATGTTCTCGATGGCCATGTGGATGGTGCTGATTGTTACGCCTGTGCAGATTGTCATCGGTGACCAACACGGGCTCGTAGACCTTAAATATCAACCGGCAAAAATCGCCGCGGTCGAGGGCCACTGGGAGAATAAGCCTGGGGAGAGCCTGCCGCTGATCCTGTTTGGCTGGCCCGACATGGCCGCTGAGACCACACGTTATGCCCTTCAGGTTCCGCACCTAGGCAGCATCGTCCTGACCCATAGCTGGAACGACCAGATTCGCGGCCTCAAGGATTTCAATCCCGAGGACCGGCCGAACTCTACGATCGTTTTCTGGACTTTCCGCGTCATGGTCGGGCTGGGCTTCCTTATGCTGCTGCTTGGAGTATGGGGTGCCTGGGCACGCTGGCACAACCAGTTGTATCAATCGAAGATCTTTCTGCGTTTCGTGGTGCTGATGGGCCCCGCTGGCTTGATCGCGATCGTGGCCGGATGGCTGACCACGGAGATCGGGCGCCAGCCCTGGGTGGTCTATGGCATCATGCGGACGAAGGACGCGGTATCTAACCACTCTGCGCTCGAGCTTTCGACAACGCTCATCGTGTTCATCGTCATGTATCTGGCCGTCTTTGGTACAGGCATCAGATACATGCTGGCGCTGGTGGCGAAAGGCCCCCAGCCGCAGGGCGAACTTCCACCTGAGCCGGAAGGTCAAAGCGGGCGACCGGCGCGTCCTTTGTCCGCCGTCCCCGACCGCATCGATCCGGCCGGCACGAGGAGATAGCGCGATGGGCATAGATCTTCCCGTCATCTGGGCAGTGATCATCGGCTTCGGGCTGATGATGTATGTGGTGATGGATGGTTTCGATCTTGGGATCGGCATCCTCTTTCCGTTCATCCGCGACCGCGGCGATCGCGACACCATGGTGAACACGGTCGCGCCGGTCTGGGATGGCAACGAGACCTGGCTGGTTCTGGGAGGAGCCACGCTGATGGGTGTCTTCCCGCTCGCCTATTCCGTACTGCTGAGCGCGCTCTACATCCCAATCTTCTCTATGTTGGCGGGCCTGATCTGGCGCGGCGTCGCATTCGAATTCCGTTTCAAGGCGGACGAGGCCCACAGGCCGTTCTGGGACAAGGCCTTCGCCTGGGGCTCCTACATCGCGACTTTCTCGCAAGGCGTCGCGCTGGGCGCCTTCATCAACGGTTTCAAGGTGACTGGCGCCTCCTACGACGGCGGCAGTTTTGACTGGTTGAGTCCATTCAGTCTCTTCACAGGCGTCGGCCTCATCGTTGCCTATGCGCTGCTCGGCTGCACCTGGCTCATCATGAAGACCGAAGGCGAGCTCCAGCACCGACTCAAAGCGCTGGCGCCTCCGGTGACGCTCGTCCTTGTCGCGACGATCGTCATCGTGAGCGTTTGGACCCCGCTCGCGCATCCGAACATCGCGGCACGGTGGTTTTCATTTCCCAACATCATCATCTTCTCGCCGGTGCCGGTGCTTGTCGTCGTGACGACTTGGGTCATGATGCGCGTGCTTCGGAACGAGACGCACGCATCGCCGTTCCTGCTTGCGCTCCTGCTGCTGTTCCTGGGTTATACTGGTTTGGCGATCAGCCTGTGGCCGAACATCATTCCACCGGCCATATCGATCAGGGAAGCGGCCGGGCCACCGGAAAGCATGGGCTTTACGCTGGTCGGTGCGCTTTTCGTAATCCCCTTCATCCTCGCCTACACGGCAATGTCCTATTACGTATTCCGCGGAAAGGTGAGAGCCGGCGAGGGGTATCACTGATGACTGCGCACCCATCCGCCGACGCACAGACATGGCTTCGGAGGGTCGGCTGGCTTGTTCTGATCTGGGCGGCCAGTGTCCTGGCGCTGGGCGTTGTCGCGGGCCTTTTCAGACTGTTGATGAATCTCGCCGGGCTGACCGTATGAAGTTCAAAAAAACTTCGCGCGCATTGCCGTCGTGTCTCGGCATTGGGTCAGCGTTTGGGGAACTATGCATGCCGGGAATGCTATCGCACTTGGGACGTCGATTGAAATACCGGCGAGTGAGGAGTAGATTGCTCATGCAAAATGGTGATCGAAGCCAGGCTGTGATGGCGGTGTGGCCACGGCCTGATTTAGGAGGGCGGCCTTCATGAAGGAGCGCCTCAAGACGATTATCCTCCGGCGCGATTTGCTTCGCTTTGCGATTGCCGGTGCTGGAGTAGCGACGGCGAGCACCCTGGTGCTGGAGCCTGCGGCCGCCAAGCCTGTCGATCTCAATAATAAGCGCAGGGCGCGCTATCAGGCCAACTCCGCCGAGGTTCAGGACTTCTACCGCGTCAATAGCTATCCCGCCCGATAAGGAGACGTTCATGCTGATCAAAAGGTCGGAGCGTCATCGAAACCGTGGAAGCCTCGGCGGCGGACCGTCAACTGAATCAAGTGGCGATCTGGATCGACGTGGCTTCCTGAAGCGTTCCGGTGTTGCTGCCGGTGCACTGGCGGCGCTCGGCAATCTTCCGCTCGGCGGCATACGCAACGCGGAGGCGGGTCCGCCACCTCCCGCCGGCGCGGCGGTTACGACGCGGAAGAATGTCTGCACGCATTGTTCGGTCGGTTGTTCGGTTATCGCCGAAGTCGCAAATGGCGTATGGATAGGCCAGGAGCCAGATTACGACAGTCCAATCAACCGGGGCTCGCATTGCTGCAAGGGTGCGGCGGTCCGAGACGATGCATTGAACGAGCGCCGCCTGCGCTATCCGGTAAAGCTCGTGAATGGCCAATGGACCCGCATCTCCTGGGAAACTGCCATCGACGAGATCGGCGACAAGCTTTTGGAAATCCGCCTGAAGTCGGGACCGGACTCGGTGTATTGGCTGGGCTCGGCCAAATTCACCAATGAAGCGGCCTACCTCAACCGCAAGCTCGCAGCCTTCTGGGGCACCAATAATTCCGATCATCAAGCGCGTATCTGTCATTCCACCACGGTCACCGGGGTCGCCAACACCTGGGGTTATGGCGCGATGACGAACAGCTACAACGACATCCGCAATGCCAAGACCATCATGGTGATGGGTGGCAACCCCGCAGAGGCGCATCCGGTTTCACTTCAGCATATTCTCGAAGGCAAGGAGCTCAACCGCGCCAACATGATCGTGGTCGATCCGCGTATGACGCGGACTGCTGCACACGCGACGGAGTATGTCCGCGTGCGTCCCGGCACCCACATTGCGACGATCTACGGGATGCTTTGGCACATTTTCGAAAACGGCTGGGAAGACAGGGAATTTCTCAAGCAACGCGTCTACGGCATCGACGAAATCCGTAAGCATGCGGCGAAGTGGACGCCGCACGAGGTCGAACGCGTCACCGGCCTGCCTGAAGCGCAAGTCAGGCACATTGCCGAGCTCTTCGCCAAGGAGAAGCCCGCGACGCTGATCTGGGCGATGGGACAGACCCAGTTCACGACCGGCACGGCCAATGTCCGTGCGAGCTGCATTCTGACTCTCGTCACAGGCAATGTGGGATCCGCCGGCACCGGTGCCAATATCTTTCGCGGCCACACCAATGTGCAGGGCGCCACCGATCTCGGCCTCGATGTTACGACGCTGCCGCTGTATTACGGTCTTGCCGAAGACGCTTGGCGGCATTGGTGCCGGGTGTGGGAGGTGGATTATGACTGGATGCTATCCCGCTTCCCGAACAAGACGCTGATGGAAACGCCGGGCATTCCGAGCACTCGCTGGTTCGATGCGACGTTGCTCCCGAAAGACCAGGTCAGCCAGCCCGACAATGTGCAGGCGATGTTCATCATGGGACATGGCGTCAACACCATCACCAGAATGCCGGAAGCCATCCGCGGCATAGAAAAGCTCGAACTGCTGGTGGTCTGCGATCCCTATCCGACGGCGTGGTCAGTGATCTCGCAACGCAAGAACGGCATATACCTTTTGCCGGCCTGCACCAGTTTCGAGATGGATGGGTCGCGCACCGCCTCGAACCGCTCGCTGCAATGGGGCGAGAAGATCGTGGACCCGGTTTTCGAATCGAAGAACGACTACGACACGATGTATTTGCTCGCCCGCAAGTTCGGCTTTGCCGACCGGATGTTCAAGAATATCAAGGTTGACAACAATAAAGTGTCGGCGGAGGACATCCTGCGCGAAATCAACCGCGGCGGCTGGTCCACGGGCTATTGCGGGCAATCTCCCGAACGGCTCAAGGCTCACATGAAGAACCAGGCCAAGTTCGATCTGGTCACCCTGCGGGCGCCGAAGAATGATCCGGAAGTTGGTGGAGACTATTACGGGCTGCCGTGGCCGTGCTGGGGAACGCCGGAATTCAAGCATCCGGGCACACCGATCCTTTACAACACCAGCCTGCCGGTGAAAGAGGGAGGTGGCACCTTCCGCGCCCGTTTTGGCGTCGAACGCGTCGTCAAACGCAAGGTGATGGAGAACGGGCAGGAGATCGAAAGGGAGGAGCACGATAATTTGCTCGCCGAGGGCTCCTATTCGGCTGGCTCCGAAATCAAGGACGGATATCCCGAGTTCACGTTAGGCGTACTCAAGAAGCTCGGCTGGGACAAGGATCTCACGGCGCAGGAAATGGAAATCATCCAGCGCGTAAATTCCGCCAACCCCGATGTCGTGTCCTGGTCTCTCGACCTTTCGGGTGGGATCCAGCGGGTGGCGATCGAGCACGGCTGTTCGCCCTATGGCAACGCCAAGGCGCGCATGATCGCGTGGAATCTTCCCGATCCGATTCCGGTTTACCGCGAACCGATCTATACCCCGCGTCCGGACCTCGTCGCCGATTATCCGACCTTGCCTGATGCCAAGCAGTTCCGCGTCCCCAACATCGGCTTTTCCGTACAAAAGGCCGCCGTTGACCGGGGCATCGCCAAGCAGTTCCCGCTGATCCTGAGCTCCGGCAGGCTTGTGGAGTATGAAGGCGGCGGCGAGGAGACGCGATCCAACAAGTGGCTCGCCGAGTTGAAGCAGCATATGTATGTCGAAATCAATCCGGCGGATGCGCGCGAGCGCGGCATCGAGGACGGCGGATGGGTTTGGGTCACAGGCGCGGAGAGCAATTCAAGGACCCGCATGAAGGCGCTGGTGACCGAGCGGGTCGGCAAAGGCCTTGCCTGGATGCCCTATCATTTCGCCGGCTGGTATGAGGGCGCCGATCTGCGCGCCAAATATCCGAAAGGCTTCGATCCGATCGTGCTCGGCGAGAGCGTGAATACGCTCACGACATACGGCTATGATCCCGCAACTGGCATGCAGGAGCCGAAGGCTACCCTTTGCCAGATCAGGGCAGCGTGAGAGGCGTAAACGATGGCGCGCATGAAATTCCTTTGCGACGCGGATCGGTGCATCGATTGCAACGCCTGCGTCACCGCATGCAAAAACGAGAACGAGGTGCCGTGGGGCATCAATCGCCGGCGCGTCGTCACCATTAACGACGGCAAGCCTGGCGAACGGTCGGTGTCGATGGCCTGCATGCATTGCACCGACGCGCCCTGCGCAGCCGTTTGCCCGGTCACCTGCATTTATCCGACCGAAGACGGTATCGTGCTGCATTCGAAGGACCTGTGTATCGGCTGTGGCTATTGCTTCTATGCATGTCCATTTGGTGCCCCGCAGTACCCCAAGGTCGGTAATTTTGGTTCGCGCGGCAAGATGGACAAATGTACCTATTGCGCCGGCGGTGGTGGCCCAGAAGCGCCCGGCAGCGCCGAGGAATTTGAAAAGTACGGTTCGAACCGGTTCGGCGAAGGCAAGCTGCCCCTATGCGCCGAGATGTGCTCCACCAAATCATTGCTTGCGGGTGACGGCGATATCATCGCGCAGATCTACAAGGAGCGCGTACTCAAGCGCGGCTACGGCTCCGGCGCATGGGGCTGGATGACGGCCTATCACCAGGGCATCGAGGTCTGAGCGGATGCACCTTGGTGATGGTCGCAGCATCGGAGGAGAATGATCGTCATGACGCTTGCACGCATTCGCCTCGCGACACTCATCGTGATGCTACTTGGGCTTGTAGTCTGCGGCCCGACGATCGCGCAGAAGCTTGATCCCGATGGTGCGCCAAATCCGACCGCGAGCGTTACCAGCGAACGAGATCTGTTCAAGCAAGTGCCTCGTATCGAAGGACGCATCGATATTCCCGACACCAAGGCACACGTATTGATTCAGCCGGTGGGGCGAACCTGGGATTACTTCCACGAGGTCCTCTTGCATTGGGGCGGCGCGATTGTGCTCGTCGGTACGATCGCCCTTTTAGGGCTGGCCTATCTGATCATCGGGCAGATCAAAATTGCAGCGGGGCGCTCGGGGCTGAAAATCCTCCGCTTCAAGGCCTTTGAGCGGTTCTCCCATTGGCTTACCGCAGTATCCTTTGTCCTTCTCGGGCTGACCGGATTGAATATCACTTTCGGCAAGATCTTGCTTCTGCCGGTCGTCGGCCCGGACACGTTCTCGGATGTCTCCGAGGCGGCCAAGTATGTGCACAACTTTATCAGTTTCTCATTCATCGTGGGCCTTGTCCTGATCACGGTGATCTTTTTCAGGGACAATCTTCCGGAAAGGGTAGACATCGAATGGCTCAGGGAAGGTGGCGGCTTCATCAAAAATAAACATGCGCCCGCGGGCCGCTTTAACCTGGGCGAGAAGCTCGTCTATTGGCTTTCCCTTGCTGCGGGCATCGCCGTTTCGGTATCGGGACTTTTGCTGCTGTTTCCCTTTTACGAAACCAATATCGCCGAGATGCAACTCGCTCAAGGCGTGCATGCCGTCGTGGCGATTTTGTTCGTCGCCTTGATTCTGTGTCACATCTATATAGGCACGCTTGGAATGGAGGGTGCGTTCGAAGCCATGGGCAGCGGCGAAGTCGATCTGAACTGGGCGAAGGACCACCACGATCTCTGGCTTGCCCAACAACTTGCAAAGGAGAAGCGGCAGGGAGAGCCCTCGGCGACCCCAGCGGAATAGATCGGCGGTGGGACTCACTCACCTTGATTGGACGGCTCATTGGTTTCCGTCGATGCGACAGACGTAACCTACCATTGCAATCTTGTTCTCGCGGAGGCGCCCGCAATTCAGCTCGGGTCCCTATCGGCGCGCTTCAACGCCTCGCGCTCACGCAAATAATCATCTGTAGTACGCAGCGTTTGGCTTGGCGCGCCGAAGGGATCAAAACCTTCTTCCGTCGTGAAAGCGACCCGGCAATCGTCGCACATCTTGATCACTTCGAGGCGCCGGGATGAGCCGGGATACATCCAGTGCTTGCCTTCAAGCTTCCCTACCACCCGGTCAATCGTGCTCTTGACGCCGAACGGCTTGCCGCAGCGGATGCAACAGAACGGCTCTTCCGCCTTGAGGATACGGGCAGGGGCCCTGGCGGCGTCGAAATCAATCTGGGGTTTCAGCGTAATCACGTGCTCAGGGCAGGTCGCCTGGCACAAGCCGCACTGAACGCAAGCATCCTCGACGAACCTCAGCATCGGCCGCTCTGGGTCATCCCGCAATGCCCCCGTGGGGCAGGCCGACACACAGGACAGGCACAGCGTGCACCCACCTGCGTTGATTTCGACGGCCCCGAACGGTGCGCCTTTCGGAAGTGCGACGACGCCGGCTCGCTCGGGCGCGGCGCGATGCAGTTCGCTCAATGCAAAGCGCAACACGCTTCGTTTCCCGCCGAGCGGGCGGAAGCTTGCCGGACGCGGCGCCGGAGGCATTGCGGGGATTGCCCGCAATGCCTCCAATAAGAGATCCGGATCGTCCGTTTCTATGGTTGCCACCCGCCCCGAGCCGAAGCCGAGCCCGGTGAGGATCGGATCAGCCAGTGCCATCGTCCGCAGCAACCCGGAAACGTCATGAAGCGGCCGCGCCCGAAGCAAGAAACGCATCGCCGATGCGCCATAGGCGAAGGCAGCAGCAATACTTTCCAGCCCGATCTGAGTGATTTCGTTGACCGCAAATGGCAGCACATGCGCCGGCAGTCCGTCGCTGAAACGCGCCAGAGCATCGATCAGCGGAGCACCGTGGGGATCATCGTGGATCAGCACAACAGCCTGTTCCCCGCCGGCTTCGCGATAGGCCATTAACAGGACGCGGAGCTTGCGCATGAGCAGATCTTCCGCAGGCAACGCGTAGGAGGCCGCCCCGGTTGGACAGGCGGCGGCGCATTGCCCGCAGCCCGCGCAAACGTTCGCATCAATAGCTACGTGATCGCCGTCCGGTGCAATCGCTGATGTAGGACAAAGGTCGAGACAACGTGTGCAGCCGACGAGTTGGGAACGTGATGAGACGGCAGTCGAGGCCGCCAACCTGCTCAGGGATCATCTCGACGTCACCGTTTTGATCGAACCGCCCGCCGCGATCGCGCCGCACCTGACGGATTTTCCGGTGGCAAAGGGAAAGGTCGCGAACGCCAGCGGCCATCTCGGCGCGTTCGAAGTCGTG
>Ga0207040_1234_pt1 | contig 14897 bp, 14 predicted proteins | sample Alteio_BWMinCont_72_FD_153279 | JGI IMG/M metagenome (GOLD analysis project Ga0207040, IMG submission 153279) | Enriched cells from forest soil in Barre Woods Harvard Forest LTER site, Petersham, Massachusetts, United States -... | ecosystem: Environmental > Terrestrial > Soil > Temperate forest >... | reverse complement strand
GGCGATTCGAGCGCAAATCAAAGGATGGTTGATGGTGGTTGATAAACTGGTGCTCTTATCTCCGACAATAAGTCACAAACTTGGGAAGCTCGCTCGCGAAGAAGGCGGACCGACAGCGGGATATGAACGATGTATCGACTTCCGCAGGACTCGGCTAGGGCTTCCGGCAAGGCTATTCTACCGCGGCCGTTACAACAAAATTCACAAGCTCGAGATTATCGGCGTCGCTCGACTGGGCCTTCCATATACACAGAAACTCGTCGAACGCATTTTTCCGAACCTCCTTCGTGTCAGGATTTACCGTATTGATTTTTGTGTGGATATTCTCGGATATTCACCTTGGTTTTTCGTAACAAATCTTCTTCTTGCGCGCCATCAGAATTACGCCCTGTATCGGTCCCGAGGGGCAGTTTCACTCTATTTGCAGTTTTCTAAACAACGAAAGCTCGTTTTCTACGACCGGTTGAGACTCCTTCGGAAGGAGCGGAACCCAATGGCCCGGCTGTATGCGTACCATGATCATCTGACGAGGATCGAGTTGCAGTTGTCTGGAGCAGCCGTTCCGTTCAAACGCTTCATGGATATTCAGCGATATGCAGAATTGCGTCCCGTGAAGCATGTGAGGATGATGAGATTTCAAGTTGAAGTTGATCATCATACCGCCGTGAAACGCTTAGCCGCATACGGGCTCCGCTGGCTCATTTCAAAATGTGGTCTGCAACCAACGGCGCGAATGTTTTCTTCCCCGGAGTGGGCAGCGCTGAGGAATACATATTTGAGAGAAATACGAGGAATTCGGGTCCCGAGAATTGGATATCTCATGCGCAAGAGTGTCCGGCGCTGGCTGAAGGGGCAAATATACTTTCCACGCGCTCGCAGTTAATTTCGTTTTTAGCAGGAGTCTGTCCCCATGGATTACGAAATTGTTGAGACTTCACAAATCAGATAGGAGTGTAGACGAATGCCAAAGCGCGAACAAATGAAATCGTATCAGACGGATTCTCTCAAATATATTTCGAATGAAGTTATTTCTAATGTCGACAGATCATTTGAAGCCCTGAAGGGTATTTCCGATGTTCTTCACCTAGAACGGTCGCGGCTTCATACCATAGCGGGAAAAAGAAACATGGTTGTTGACGAAAGCGGTCCCCTAAACGCCCTTTTAACAGTCTTCGCCATTGAGGTCAACAGTCTCTGCAGAGACGTCGATCGTGCTAGACGCGATCTACTTAAAGTCTTTTCAAAAGATGACATTACCACTTAACTCCAGAGGTTTTGGGGGCGGTCGAATTGTTGGCTATCGATTAGTATTCACTGTATTAAAGGAGCGATTGAGTTCTATGGACGGCAGAAAATGAAGACGACGGTTGACCGTAAATTGGCTAATGCCAAAAAAGTCTTGGGCACAGCACGTCTTCTTAGTATTTTGAAAACGCGCCGGTCAAAGCGCCCCGAAAGGCAGTTGGTTGGTACGACATGGGCACGCGTGGAGTGCTGCGATGGCTGGTGAGCATGAGGTGCGAAATAGAGAGGAGGTCAGGTTGCTCAACGTGCGAGAGGCGGCCAAATTTTTGGGTACGACCGACAAGACGCTGTACACGAGGATTTGGCGACGGGAAATTCGGTTTATCAAGATCGGTCGCAGCGTACGGTTTGACGTGAGGGACCTTGAGGCCTTAATCGACCAGTCTAGGGTTGAGGCGCAAGAAATGTAGGGACGCAAAAAGTTGTTAGGAGCTGACAGCATGAAAATCGTCAAACGAAACAAAAACTATTATTTAGATTTTTACTTTCGAGGACGCCGGGTTCGCGAGAAAGTAGGCCCCTCAAAAGGAGCAGCTGTCCGAGCACGATCAGTCCGAGAGGGAGAAATACTACAAGGCAGATTTAGAATCGTCGCGAAGAGGGGCGCCACAACGTTTGAATCACTCGCCGATAAATATTCGGCCTTGGTTTCCATCCACAAGCGTGGGCGTCATGTCGAGCATTACTTGCTGAAGACACTGAAGGCCTACTTCGGGAAATCCCGTATCTCCGACCTTACTGTTGAAGATGCAGAAAAATACAAGACCAAACGTTCCCGATCTGTTAGACCTGCTACGGTCAATCGAGAGCTTACGGTAGCAAAACATATGATGACGAAAGCAGTCGAATGGAAGTTAATCGCGGACAATCCGTTTCGTGGGCTGCGCAACCTGCGGGTTCCGAAGCGAGATGAACGAGTGCTTAGCCATGACGAAGAAATCAAACTCTTGCCAGCTTGCGACCGAGTACGGTCTCGGTTCTTGCGTCCACTCGTCCTGTTGGCTCTAAACACGGGACTGCGGCGCGGGGAACTTCTTTCTCTGGAATGGTCACGTGTAAACCTCAACCAGCGGACGATTAGTATTATCAACGCCAAGTCGAGTTCCGGCGACCGTATCATTCCTCTGAATACCACGGTCCACACGGTGCTGTCCGACCTCGCAAGAAAGGCATGCTCACCTCTGGTTTTTCCCAGTAACCGCAAGCCGGGAGAGAAATTATTGGATGTGAAGAAGGGCTTTAGTCAGGTCGTGAAGTTAGCGGGGATTCCTCACATTCGATTTCACGATTTGCGCCACTCGTTTGCGACGCGATTGGTTAGGGCGGGCGTCGATATCGTGACCGTTCAGCGTCTCCTGGGGCACTCCCGAATTACGATGACTGCACGCTATGCGCATTCGCTTGCGGATGTTAAAATGGCGGCTGTCAGTAAGCTGGATTTGGCTGGTGTTTGTTCGGTACCGGACCCTAACCGGACTCCGAGTCCTTTAGGGGTCGTTGCCGAATCCGAGGCAAACAGTTTTGCTGCATGACGTTAGGCCCGTAGCTCAGTTGGTTAGAGCGCTACCTTGACACGGTAGAGGTCTGCGGTTCGAGTCCGCACGGGCCTACCATTCTTTTCAGTGAGTTAGCGTCCACAACCTCTCTCGGCAAGGCTCCAATTGACTCCATTAAGCATTAAGGAGGTACTCCGCGACTACTGAGCTCACTTCCTAATTTCCCCCCTAGGACACATATCCTCCTGCTGGCCTCCTGACCGAAAATGTGCGGGGAACATGTCAATCTCGACGGGGAGCGGCTCCATCGCGCAGCAAACCGACCTTTGTGGGGGGAACGTTTTCCGAAGTCAGTTTGCCTGAGCTTCCACGACTGTGGCCGCAGACAGATGAGACGGACGCGCCTACCTCGTGAGCACGCTCACTCCCCCATTCGAGAGCGTCAATTTAAATCACGCTCCCCAACCATTCGAACTGGTAGAGAGGCCGTATACTGAGACGGCTCCGTTTCCTTTCCATGCAGAACCAACCGCCTTGAGCCATATTCCAATGAACGGCACCAATGCCGGTCGCAGTTTCCGAGCTTAGATCCAGCTTGCCGCGATATTGCCCGTCTCTGCATTGTTCATCCCATTGGATTACGTCTCAGCTGTCTGACGTTTTATGGCCTCCTTCCCTTCGTTTGGTTCTTGGACCTTATGTCTGCTGCGAAAAATCTATTTGCGATCTGTTCGAAAACTGTAAGAGCTATGGAACAGAGCTGGTTCGAAGTGAGCAACACTAATCAGACTGGCAAAGGATTGGGATAACCAGGATTGCTCTTCAGTTCGGTCTCACCACGTTCCGGACGCAACAGCGCATCTCGGTGTTGCAAACCCAGCGAAGTTGGTCGCTCGTGCGTCAAATGAGACCCGATAAAACTCGAAATGCATCCAAGGAAGAGACTATTGGGTTCTTGAGTCAGGGGCGGTCCTGATGATCCTAGGTTGATCATCGAACGAGATTGCGCGGCAATGGCATGCGCGGCTTTTGAAGCGTATCCTTATGACGAACTGGTTATAAGCTGGCCCGCAGGATGGAGACATCATGAGTTCCGCGGAATCGCAACCCGAGCCGGACAACAAGATACAACTCCGTTACACTGCGGGCGTGGTACAGCCGGACGGCTCTGAATCCAAAGAAACGCCGAACGCCAGAATCGCATTGCGTGCGGAATCCTTATTAGCTGCGAAGAAGCGAACGCTAGAGATGATCGCCGATGGCGCGAGCCTAAACGAAATACTGAACGATCTGTGCTCTTCAATCGACGATGAGGCTTCGCCGGTAATATCATCGGTTTTGTTGATGGATCCAGACGGCGGACGCCTTTGGCATACGGCCGGCACACTTGTCCCCCTCGACTGGCTCCCAGTAATCAGCCCGCTTACCATCTCTCCGCACGCAGGATGCTGCGGCGCCGCGGCGTTTTCGAAAGAGCGAGTCATCGTCGCTGACGTTGCAACCGACATAAATTGGCTTGATGAGCATCGAGACCTCGCTATCAAGAACGGGATTCGCGCGGCGTGGTCCGAGCCGATTTTGACGAAGGATGGCGAGGTGCTTGGTACGTTTGCCCTATACTCCTCCGAGCCGCGGACACCCACGGATGGTGAAATCGAACTCATCGAGGGCGCAGGGCACATTGCACTGATTGCGATTGAACGCCAACGATCACACCAAGCACTCGAAGAGGCTCTCGTCGAAATTAAGAACTCTGAAAACAAACTGCGAACCATCATCGACACAATACCGGCGCTAGCTTGGTCTGCCCGTCCCGATGGCTCGGCCGAATTCCTCAACCGGCGCTGGCTCGATTATGCCGGCCTCTCTGAGAAAGAGGCGGTGGATTGGGGTTGGACTGCTGCGCTTCACCCAGAAGACCGGGCTAAGCTCACGGATTATTGGCGCAACTTACTGGTTTCTGGGGAAGCTGGTGAAATCGAAGCGCGCCTACGCCGTTTCGACGGCGAATTTCGGTGGTTCCTCTTCCGTGCCAGTCCCTTGCGCAACTCTTCGGGAAAGGTTGTGAAGTGGTATGGAACGAACACGGATCTTGAAGATCGAAAACGTGCCGAGGAGGCCGTTCGTGCGAACGAACAGAGTCTCCGCCTAATTGTCGACAGTATTCCTGGGATGGTGTGCACCCTGAATGCCGCGGGCGAGGTCGAGCTTCTCAACCGCCAAGTCTTGGAATACTTCGGCAAGACGCCCGAGGAATTGAAGAATTGGGCCACTAGCGACGCCGTACATCCGGATGACCTTCCTCGCGTGATTGACGCGTGGAGGCGCTCGATCGAAACCGAGAGGCCGTATGTTCTTGAGCTCCGCCAGCGGCGTGCCGATGGCGTGTACCGCTGGTTCCAATCTCGCGCTCTACCGGCGCGAGATATGGAAGGCCGTATCGCCGGCTGGTACATGTTGTTGACCGACATTGACGACCGGAAGAGCGCTGAGGATACCCTTCGATCGAATGAGCAGAGCCTGCGCCTGATCGTCGACAGCATTCCTGGGTTTGTGTCTACCTTCAATGCGGCAGGCGAGGTCGAACTAAACAACCGTCAAGTCTTAGAATATACAGGCAAGACGGCTGAGGAAATGAAGAATTGGGCAACCAGCGAAATCCTTCATCCGGATGACCTTCCTCGCGTGATCGATGCCTGGAGACGCGCGATCGAAACTGGAGAGCCGATTGATCTTGAGCATCGTAGCCGTGGAGCCGATGGGGTGTACCGTTGGTTCCATGCGCGAGGCCGTCCGCAGCGTGACGCCGAAGGTCGCATTGTCCGTTGGTATAACTTGGTGACGGATATTGATGACCGCAAGCGAGCTGAGGGTGAGCTAGGGGAGGCGTTCGAAAAAATAGCCAAATCGGAAGCGGAACTTCGAACAATCATCGATGCAATACCTCAGCTTATCGTCGCTATTGGGCCCGACGGAAACTTTCTCTCCGCGAATCAGGCATTTCTGGAGTATACCGGCCTGACGAAAGAAGAACTGGGATCTGAAAAATTTCGTGATGTATTCCATCCGGAGGACTCCGAGAGATTGCGCGACGAACGTGCGGCCGCAATCTCGCGAGGAGTGCCGTTCGAGTACGAACGACGAGTGCGCCGCAGGGATGGTCACTATCGCTGGTTCCTGGTTCAATACAACCCGCTGCGGGACGAACGAGGAGAGGTCATCCGCTGGTATGCAACCGGTACCGACATAGAGGATCGCAAGCAGGCGGAGGAAAGAACGCGACAAGAGAACGTTGCGCTGCGAGAGCAAATCGATCAGGTCTTAATGTTTGATGAGATCGTGGGTTCCTCGCCCGCCTTGAAAGTTGTCCTGTCTAGCATCGTGAAGGTCGCGCCTACCGACTCAACGGTGCTGATTACGGGCGAAACGGGCACCGGAAAGGAATTGATTGCGCGCGCCATACATAAGGGTTCGCAACGTGCTCGCCATGCCTTTATTACTGTCAATTGCGGTGCGATTCCTTCATCGCTCATCGCCTCGGAACTGTTTGGCCATGAAAGGGGCGCATTTACCGGCGCCCTGCAGCGTCGACAAGGCCGATTTGAATTGGCGGACTCTGGCACGATTTTTCTGGATGAGATCGGCGAGCTTCCCCACGAAACGCAGATCGCACTGTTGCGAGTGCTGCAAGAACGCCAATTTGAACGGGTGGGAAGCAGTCGTGTTATTTCCACCGATGTTCGAATCATTGCTGCTACCAACCGCGATTTGGCAGCCAGCACCGCTTCAGGAAACTTTCGCGCCGACCTCTTCTACAGGCTCAATGTTTTCCCGATCCGCGTGCCGCCTCTTCGGACCCGAACGGAAGACATTCCGATGCTGGTCGAGTACTTCGCGAAGCGCTATGCGGAAAAGTCGCGAAAGCAAATCAACAAGATCGACAAGACTACGCTCCAGCTGTGCCAGTCCTATCCTTGGCCCGGCAATATTCGTGAGTTGCAGAATATCATCGAGAGGTCCGTGATCCTCTGTAGCGGCGACACTCTTTGGGTCGATCCCGCGTGGCTTTCAAGTCAAGAGCCACACCAGCCGGAATTATCGGGTCCATTGACAGAGACCCTCCGGGATCAGGAAAGGGAAATGATCGAAGCCGCATTGGCCCAGAGCAAAGGAAAAGTGGCGGGGCCAGACGGCGCGGCTGCCAAGCTCGGAATCCCGCGTTCGACGCTTGACGGAAAAATTAAGCAGCTCAATATAAAGAAATACAAATTCGTTTCTGAAACTTAGTACGCCTCGCTAACAGCTCCCTGAAATCCGGGATTTCCCGTAATTCCGTCACTCCAATTTATTTTAAAAACCCTGTTTTCAGTGAGATCCAATTGGACTTTCGGTTGCACTTCACTGACCGGTGCCTGAACGGAAGAAATGAAGCGCGGCACAGCACAGACTGGCGAGGGGTCAGATAGATGACCCCGGTATTGAGGCAGCGGCGCAAGGAGCTGTAATCGTGCTCGGAAAAAGTCCTTGTGGGCAACGATATGACCTGCACAGCTGATCAAAACCGCGGGTGCGCTCAATCGATGGCTCGGCTTCTGGCCTCGGCTGAGAGGGAGTTGTCCGCGTTTCTTGCTGCGATCAATGAATTATTCGACGCCGAGCTGGCGCGGCAGGCGGCAGACAACTGGATGGAGGAGTTGGAGCAGACGGATTGGCCGAGTGATGCTCCGGCTATTGATTGGCGCCTGGTAACCATCGCGGCAGCGGCCAGGCTTGGCGGCCGCGACGAGGGTCAGCTGCCGGGAAACTAGGCGGAAGGGTATGTTCGAAAAGTGTTCAAATCCCAACTGCGGTTTGCCGTTTGACTACCGTGAAGGCCGCCTGATTCGATTCTGCTCGCCAGATGCAAAGTTTCCACCAGAGCACCAGTGCGTCGAGCATTTTTGGCTCTGCGGAAAATGCTCAAAACTCTATGTATTTGAGTTTGAGCGCGGAGCGGGCGTGAAGATCAGGCTCCGTGAAACAGAATTTCAGAAAGCATCGGCTCGTAGTTTGGCCAAAACCGCATAGACGTGGGAGCGATGCAAACGGAAGCGCAAGTGGAATGCTCACGCCGGAGTTTGCATGGGCCTAGAGCCAAATAGCTTTCCGATCTCAAAGATTGGAGCTTTCATATGGGTCAGAGTCGAGAAACAACAGCGGAGATTACGGAAAAGCCCAAACGACCTTTCCCTGTGGTACCAACTACAAAGATTTTGGCACTAGGCCGATTCACGTCTCCCCCGACGGCTGAGCAAATCATGACGATATTTCCACTGGAAGTGCCAGATACACTTCGTCTTTACCTCGCTGGAAAGATTGACCAATGGTGGGCTCGCCAGGATCAAAAAGGTCCCGTCTTCTTGATGAATGTAACGTCAGTTGAAGAAGCGCGCACCATCCTTGAGAAGCTGCCGCTGGGCCAAGCTAAGCTCATGGAGTTCGAATACGTCGAGCTTAGTCCGCTGACCCCTCTTCATTTGCTACTTACGGAAGGCTGGGCGAACGCCAACAGGTAGTTTCTCGTTTCGATTGTGGCGTCCTCGAAGCAAGTCATCTTGCGGGCTGCACGGAGGCGCCAAATGGCCTGATCGATGACCTTTAGGATTGAGACAGCGGCGCGAAGTGGAGTCACGGTATTCACCCTTTGTGGCCGAATCGAAAAACACGCGATAGCCGAGTTGAGGAGACTTTTCGAACTCCAAACGGACTACCACGACATCGTTTTAGATCTGAAAGATGTAAGCGTGATCGATCGCGACGTGATGGGCTTTTTTATTAGTTGTGAAGCGCATGGCGTGAAACTTGAAAACTGCACGCCCTATATTCGCGAATGGATGGAAAGAGAAAAGGGGTGAGTGGCAACGACGTGGCAAGGCAAATTGAAACTCAAAGGAGAGGTACATACAAATGAATGCAAACCAAGCAGTAGAAGTCTCTGCACAGACGACGAGGACGAAGTTCGATGGGGTCCTCGTAACCATACGCTCGCGTAAGTCCTTCTTCGAGGTTACTCAGGCGATTGAGATGGCCCTGCCGCGATTCCACATCCCCAAGCTCATGGAGTATGTGACGCACGGGAATCGCGCGGGTGTCGAAGCATACGTCGACTCCACTTCCAAGCCCTTCTCAATCTTCTGGGATTTTGAACAGGGTTCCACAATGCGCCTGGCTGGGATTCCCATCGAGTCGAAGTTCTACCTCATCGGAAACGCTGTCATCGCGCGTGGCCTGTTCGAGTACAGCGGCGCCTCCGGTCTGGGCGCTCCCGTGCGCATCTGCGTTTCCCAGCGCGACGGGGAGCAAACACGGATCGATATGGACGATCAGTTGTCATTTTTCAGCAAATTCCCAGAGATGAAGCCGTCGTCTGTGCCCGCGCTGCTCAACGAAAAGCTGACAAAGTTCTTCCAGGAGATTGCCGCATAGTAAGGCACGTATGACAGACACCTAAAATAGCGCGCGGCACGAATCGAAGCGCGGTAGGAGAAGTACCATGGCGGAAATGTTTTTAGTGATGGGATCGACCGGAGCGACGGGAAGCAAAACGGTCAAATTCTTGCTCGATGCAGGAGCCCGCGTACGAGCATTCGTTCACCGCGAGGATGAACGTTCGGCGGCTTTGGCCGCCCAGGGTGCCGACGTTGTGAGGGGCGATCTGCTGGATTTCGAAGCCGTCCGCTCCGCACTCGAAGGAGCTCAGGGCGCGTATTTTGTTTACCCCATCAGGCCCGGCATTCTGCAGGCATCGGCCTACTTCGCTCAGGCAGCGAAGGAGGCGGGCATCAAGATCGTTGTGAATCTGTCCCAGATTTCGGCGCGCCGGGAAGCGAAAAGTCACGCTGCCCAGGATCACTGGATTTCGGAACAGGTCTTTAACTGGTCCGGCGTGCCTACAACGCATATTCGTCCAACCCTCTTCGCGGAGTGGGCGCTGTATTGGACCGATCAAATCAAGACGGGAACCTTACGGTTGCCCTTCGGAACTGGAAAGCATGCGCCGATCGCGGCTGAGGATCAGGCCCGGGTGATAGCGAAAATCCTGCTCAACCCGCAAGAGCACAAGGGAAAAGTGTACCCGCTCTACGGGGAGAGAGAGTACAGCTTCCCCGAAATTGCTGCCGAGATCGGTAAGGTCATCGGCAAACCCGTGGGCTATGAGCAAGTGGACGCCTGGACGCTAAAGAAGTTGGCTACCAACAGCCCACGTCGAACTTATGAAGGTCGAGTACAAGGTGTTACCGATACACAATTGCAGCACTTCGAGGAAATTGCGAAAGACCACCAGAATGGAGTGTTTGCTGGAACAAACGATCTGGTTGAGAAGATCGGGGGACAACGACCAATCGGGCTTCCTGAATTCCTTGAGGCTCACCGAGGCGCGCTTCTGTCCTAAATTCGTGAGTAAAGCGAAGGTTATGTGGATCGTCAGATTAGCTCTCAATTGACCCTATACATTCATTGTCTTGGCGCTCCTGATTGTCATCTTGAGCCGGGATGTGAGGGCGGCGTGCGTGCAACTTCAACTGGGAACATCCGCTCGCCTGGCCGCCTGCTCACGAGGCAGGTGCGTTAGCTCTCCCACAAACCTCTGCGCGGATGCTTCTAAGTCAGGCGTGCAGAGTGTGCCGGTCAACTGAGGTGAAGGCAGAAAGAGAGGAAATACTTGAAAGGTCCAAAGGCATTTGAGATGAACACCTGTGGAGATGACGACGGCTCGCGCTGCGCCAGACGAAGGTTGCTTCAAAGATGGGCAACGTTGACCCGGAAGCTGCACCGCAAAGAGTTCTTCCTGAGGTTCGAATTGAAGCTAACTGTACTTTGTCTTTTCGCTGCGCTCACAGCAGGCGCTCAGAGAACGACTGAACACCTGCCTGTAACAGACGCTGAGAAAATTGCGGACGCACTGAGGGCTGCGCCAAACTTCATAACTGACGGTGCAACTATAGTGGATCATCCGGCCAGCAAGGGAGGCGAATTTCGCGTTCTCCGTCAGGGCACTACTGAATGGACCTGTCTACCAGGTCCACCACCCGGATCTAAGCATGACGATCCGGGATGTTTCGATAGAGTTTTCTTTCAGTGGATAAAGGATGGCCTGGAGGGCCGGCCGCAGCACATCGATAGACTCGGTGTTTCCTACATGTATATGGGTCAATGGGTGCCGGGCGCGTCCGGCGGGGAGTTTCATGTGGGACCTCACATTATGGTGCTGACTCCTCATCCAGAAGATCTGCAGGGTTTCACTCGCGGTGGGCGGGACGGCACATACATCATACATTTGCCCGGCCCTGACCAGGCCGATAAATGGTTTTTGGTTATACCAATTCACCAAGCCGATAAGCAGTGACGGTGTGATGCATCTTTCGTTCAGCCAGAATGAAATACTAATGAGAGGCACCGAAGGCGCTGCGCCAGAAACGAACATCGAAGGCTCAGCTGCGAACGAAGGTCAGGACGTTTATATGAAAGACAAATATATGGCGGTGGAAGTATCGGAGCCGGGCGTGCTTCGCGTAGTGGAACGGCAAGTTTCCGAGCCCGGAGCAGGTCAGGTCCGAATTCGGGTGGAAGCATGCGGAATCTGTCACACAGACGCGGCCACCGTCACGGGCACTTACCCGGGGCTGACACTTCCGCGCGTTCCTGGGCATGAAGTCGTTGGACGCATTGAAGCTCTTGGCAGCGGAGTGTCCAAATGGAAGATTGGTCAACGTGTTGGTGTCGGCCTCATCGCCGGTGAAGACGGGGTGTGCGAACCCTGCCGGCGCGGAGACACCGTGAATTGTGAGAACCCTGTGGTGTCGGGAGTAACCGCGGACGGAGGGTATGCGGAAGTAATGATCGCCGAAGCTCGCGCCATCGCTTCTGTTCCGGACGAACTCACATCCGCAGAAGCAGCCCCTCTCCTCTGCGCTGGCATTACGACCTACAACGCTCTTCGCAATGCCGGATTGCGCGGCGGAGATCTGGTCGCTGTGCAGGGCATCGGTGGCCTTGGGCATCTCGGCGTCCAGTTTGCACGGCACATGGGGTTCCGAACGGTCGCAATCGGCCGCGGGCGCGAGAAGGAAAAGCTTGCAAGGGATTTGGGTGCGCACGTCTACATCGATACTTCTGCCGACGATCCCGCAACGGTACTGAGGCGTATGGGCGGGGCCAGAGCGATTCTTGCAACAGCCACCAGCGGCGACGCGATGGGCCCAGTCGTGTCGGGACTTGCAGTGCGCGGCAAACTCATCGTGGTTGGTGTGCCGCAGGACCCGATCCAATTGAATGCGTTCCCGCTCGTCTTCGGAGGGCGCTCGGTTTACGGCTCGCTGACTGGAACCGCGATAGATCAAGAGGACACTCTTGCTTTCAGTGTCCTGGAGAATATTCGCCCGATGATCGAGACAGTTCCACTCGAACAGGCCGCGGACGCCTTCGCTCGCATGATGCAAGGCAAAGCACGGTTCCGGATGGTGCTGTTTACAAAGGGCGGAATTGCTCAAAGTGCACAGCCAGCAGAATGACAGGAGAACCTTGTAACGATCATCTTCGGGCCGGATGCACGCGTACGCTTCGACGATCAACTGCAATCCAGTCACAAAGGCAGAGGAAATGAGCATGCCATCGAAACCAAAGAGAACTGAAAGTGCAGAGCCACAAATCGCCCCGGCCCAGGTGGACACGCCAGGGGCCTCAGTTAGGAAGTTGGCGGGTGAGGAGGACATCAGACGTCGCGCATACGAGATCTATCTCGGACGCGGCGAACAACCAGGTCATGATCTGGACGATTGGCTCCAAGCCGAACGCGAACTTGAAACTAAGCCGCTCTTTCGCACGCAAGCAGGCTAGGAATTCAGCGCCTGATGGAGGTTGTATGAATTTAGGGAAAATGGTTCCTGGTTTACTGACCCTTTCGGCGGTCATGTTAATCGTGAACGTTACGAATCCGCGAAGAGCAACCCATGCGCAGATGGCTGATCACAGTTCCATGACGGATGCCGGTGAGACAGCCCAAGCGAAGATAGCCCGGGCAATGTCAGCAGGACCAACTGACGTCGCGAAGTCAGCGAAGATCGTTGACACAGACGCGCACGGCAACATCGTTGTGCTCCGCGAGGGAAACAACGGGTTCACATGTATGCCGGGAAATCCGAAAGTTGTAGGGGAACCGCCTATGTGTGTTGATACGCCTTCCATGCAGTGGTTTGCTGATGCCAAGGCTCACAAACCGAAGCCGACCAACACGGTTCCTGGCATTACCTATATGCTGGCCGGCGCCACTCAGCGCAGCGATTCAGATCCCCATGACATGACGAGCATGCCCATAGAGGTGGGTCCGCACTGGATGATTATGTGGCCGTTCGATCCGAAGTCCACTGGACTGCCGACTACGCACAAGCCGACCGGCGCCTACATCATGTATGCGGGGTCGCCCTATGCCCACCTGCATATTATGGGGCGTCCGTGACGCAGTCGGAGTAGGAATCATGATTGCTTACAACCCCCTCCACGGATCCGGACAAGCGGCTTTCCCGCATCCGGCTCTTGCCTTAGGTAACGACGCCCATGCGGCGCAGAGGATAGGGATGACAGACAGTAGGCAAAGGCAGCCAGCGAGTGATGAGGCGCCGCATGCGGTCCCACAGGACGCGGCCGTTCTGGCTGCGCCGCGAAAGCGCGCGATGCCAGAGCCAACCGACTCGGAACCGAAAAATCGCCAGCGCCGGTTGATTCATGGGCACCCCGTAGTAGCGGATGTGGCCACGCACCACCGTTTGCAACCACTTGCCTACTTCGGGGATGGGTTCGTGCATCCGTCGCTGAAGTTCGGCTTTCACCTCATTCAGTTTCGTCTGCAACCTTTTGCGAGTCGTCTGCCGCAACACCGTAATCCGCCCGTTGCTTCTCTTCTTCACGCAGATGTGCGTAAAGCCCAAGAAGTTGAACGTCTCCGGTTTCCCTTCGCCACGTTTCTGCCGATTGTCGATCGCGAACGGACCGAATTCCAGCAGTCGCGTTTTCTCGGGATGCAGTTCCAGGTTGAACCTTCTCATTCGTTCGGTGAGTTCCGCCCGAAACTGATCGGCATCCGCTTTGCTCTGGAATCCAACCACGATGTCATCAGCGAAGCGCACGACGATTACGTCACCATGTGCACGCTTTTGACGCCACGCTTGGACCCACAGGTCGAATACATAGTGAAGATAGACGTTCGCCAAAAGCGGCGAAGCACTTCCGCCCTGGGGCGTTCCCTCTTCCACACGCATTCGTTTCCCATCCTCCAGCACGCCGGCCCTCAGCCATTTCTGGATGAGCCGCACAACGCGCCGGTCCGCAATCCGGTGCTCGATGAACTTCACCAGCCATTCGTGGGAAAGCCCATCGAAAAAGCCTTTGATGTCCAGATCAAGCACCCAGTTCACTTTCCTCGTCAGAAGTCCCGTGTACAGCGCATCCAGCGCTTGGTGCTGGCTGCGTCCTGGCCGGAACCCGTACGAGAAGCCCAGAAAATCCGTTTCGTAGATGGTATTCAACACCTCGACGGCTGCACGCTGGACGATCTTGTCTTCCAACGTCGTAACTCCGAGCGGTCTCTGCCGCCCGTCGGCCTTCGGTATATACACTCTACGCACCGGCATTGCCCGGTACGCTCCGCGCTTCAGCCTTTCGGAAAGATCTTGGAGATTCGTCTCCAGTTCCTCCCCGTAGTGCCGCCACGTCTCCCCGTCCACGCCCGGTGCGGCTTCCTTCTTCAAGCGGAAGTAAGCCATGCGCAGCGTGTCCAGGTTGTAGATGTGGTGCAGGAGCGCCGTGAACCGCAACTTCTTATCCTTTCCTGCTGCTTGACGTACCCGCCCGAGCGCACTAGGCGCGTTGTTCCGGCTCTGTATCCGGGACGCGTTTTGCTGGGGCAGGTTCCCTTTGGCCAGTCCTCTTCCCTCCATCCCCTCCGCTGCCGGTTGTCCGGCTTTGTTCGGGGACTTCCCAGGTACTACAGGGCTGTCCGACTTCCCAGGTCCGTTCGTCATCGGCGTACGTCCTTAGACTTCCCGATGCGTCCCAGGGCTA
>Ga0207040_1230_pt1 | contig 15024 bp, 12 predicted proteins | sample Alteio_BWMinCont_72_FD_153279 | JGI IMG/M metagenome (GOLD analysis project Ga0207040, IMG submission 153279) | Enriched cells from forest soil in Barre Woods Harvard Forest LTER site, Petersham, Massachusetts, United States -... | ecosystem: Environmental > Terrestrial > Soil > Temperate forest >... | reverse complement strand
AAACAGTCCTTGGTTAATTCTAACCCGATCTTCGGGAAGCAAATTGATCGGCTCTGCCCAGACATTTTGAAATTCATTGAGGAATTTGCGGATAATTTCAATTTCTTTGTCTTTCACAACGGCCGGCTTGCCCTCCCAGTATACAAAATTCACCACGCCCTCGGTCATGCGAACTTTGGTTCGGTCTTCATCTTGAATGCGCACAAAAACATAGGATTTGAACAGGGGCTCTTCCACTACCTTCATCCGGTCGCTCCACTTCCGCCGCACTTTGTTCAGCGGACAGTAAGTTTCCAGGTGCTTATCCTGAAGACGCTGGTTCACTTTTTTCTCCCAGCGAGGCTTGGTGTACAGCGCGTACCAGTTTTTTTTGTCGCTATTCATGATTCATTACCAGGCACAGCTTCGCCCCCTCAGTTACAGCATGGATCATAACTAATTGTAAATTAATATTTTATTAATGCGACCCTCAGTCGCCCCAAAAGCGAAAAGGGTATAAGGAGCATCATTGAATTTGCTCTTTATACCCTTCCAAAAAATAAATATATAACGTGTCTATCTTCGACCAACTTCTTCTTCACAGGATTAACAATATAATTTATAGGCTCTGGGAGCCCTACCGAGACAACATTCTTGCCATGCGTTGCCTTCCGGAGGTCTTTTACCAGGATTTATGGATTCTAGGTTGCAAATATAGTAGATTTTAATATCCAACTCCTTCCGTCTTTATTGAAAAAACAAGCATTTAATGCCCGAAAAGAGGTAGAATCCGATTCAAGCTCTGGTCGTCTGCCAGGCAGGAAAGCATTCAAATAAATCAGCCGTTTTCAGGGGGGAATGGTTCAGGTTTGAGGATACGCACACAATAACGCTGAGTAATGGGATTTTATTTACCCGAGAGCTGTCGCTGTTGCCCTTAAATGCCCCCAATTCAAACTTCATTCTGAAATACTCAGCAAGGGGCTGACCTCCATCCTCAAATATTACTGAAAACATCTGACAATCAATTATATACGATGAAAAGCGGACAAGAATTTGGGTTAATGTTCAGATCTATAGATACCCACAGCCTATAAGCAACCCGGTAAGGGGCAATTCAGGGAATGGAAAATTTCGAGCAGGCAAAATTTCCCGTAGCCATTTCGGGCTTACCGGGTTTCTGTAAGATTTGAGGCAGACCCTTGTCCCGGTTGACGTCGTAGATATAAATGAATTCATGAATGCCTGAAGCCTTTAACTGATCTAATAGCGCGGCTAATTTTTGGTCATTGTCCGCCAGAAAGAAAAACCGTTCGCCGAAATCATACGACAACTCCATCGCGATGTACCCGGCATTAATAACAATCGTTTTCGTGTTTCGGTTGGCGATGAAATCCAGGCTGGGTTTGACCCGATGGTAATTTTCCTGACGCAGCGTTCGAATACCACCCTTGACCGTATTTAGGTAGAATGAATAGCCGATGATCAGGACTGAGGCAGCCACCATCCCCATCCGCTGCCAATCGGGTTGGTTTTTGTATCGCCATTGCATTTGCAATCTGGCTACCGCGAGCAGTCCGGCTGGAATGACTGGCAGGAAATAACGGGCCCCCCATTGCCTTCCGCCTTGATTGGGCAGGATGAAGGGCGTAAGCAAGCAGTACAGGGCCAAAACGACCAGGAGGAGATTCAGCCGATAGCGGTCTGGACCGGATTGATCTTTCCGGGTCCAATACGCCAGGGGGAATAAGAAAAGCAGAATAGGAAAAAACCTCAGCGCACGCAGGTTTATATGCCAGAGATTGCTGACCCCGTTGGCCCAGGCAGTCGAAAGCGCCGGACGATCCAAGACCTGGTACCCATGAACGCCAAAAAATGCTCCCCATTCAATCTTATTGAAGAAAAAAAATGCCAATGTTGGGAGACCAATGCCTACAAGCAATAACAGGAGAGAACCATTCCGCTGCTTTATAAAACAGGCAATCAATGCAACGAGGTACAGCATGTTCATCATCAGGGCTTCCGGTCTAAGCCAGACCGCCAGACCGGAAACGAAACCCGCTGCTACGGCCAGTCCCCGGTTTTTGGGTGGCCCCAAGATGCCAATTGCGCCAATGAACAAGAACCATTCTGCTGTAGTATGTTCCCAAAAGCTGGCGCCATAAATTGTAAGGGGAGAACAGAAGACAAGAACCAATAGGGTGAGGGCTATTTTACCATTCTCTAAATGGTAGCGTTTCAATACATAAACCAGGGAGATCCATAATCCAATCGTACTGAGAAACGGAAGGAGATACAAGCCGGTATAGCCCAAATAGTGAAATGAAAAGGCGCTTATCCAGGGAAAGGCCGGAGGAAATGAAAACAGGAATCCGGAAGCCGAAGGATAGATGAACGGAGGCCCAAAAGGGAAAAAGCCCTCATTCCAAATCGATTGCACCCAAGCCGGCTGATCCGTATGTAGATACTTGAACCCTTTCCCTTCACTGATTTGTTTGACCATCAAATACTTCATGCCACCATCCGAAGAAAAAAAGACACCCCGCTGGATCGAGGAAGCGAGAAAAGTCAGAAACCCCACAGAAAAAAGCAAAGCCAAAATAATGAGGCCATTACGTCTGATGGTTGTAGGCATTCCAGGCATCGGGTTGGTTGAGGAAGGAAATTTAAAATACCATTTTCTTCGCAATTGAAAGTCGAATTCGCTGCTGCTCGATGTTTATATCGTCTAGTAAATTAACTAAGTATTTTTACGAGCGCTTTTTACTATAGATACGGCCAAGGATTACACATATTTTATTCTATCAGTTATTGGCCGTTTGCTATGAATTCTTGAATTTTCTGCTTAAGTTTGCGCACCTCCACTCCCCCCAAATTCCAATATTTAAAACCTGAGGGTCCTTCATAAAGGATAACTGACTGACTTTCATTACTAACCTTTAAGCCCGCTTCGCTCCAAAGACAATGGATCAAAGCTAATTTGCTTTCACGGGCTTGCCATTAACCGTTTCACCCAATATCATTTGTAAAACACTGCCTCACCCCAACTTGGAGCAATCCGGCTGTTGCGAGGTAGACTACTAGCCAATTCTGATTCGGAAAGCGATTGACTGTCCAGAGCTGAAAAAACGAATTTGTAATTGCAGCATGAACTGATATGTCCTTTAGCGTCTACTATTTATCCGGACTTACCGACCTTATCCCAGATTGTTCTTTTCGCGGCATTTCCCAGCCCGAAAATATTGCCTTAACCCCCCCCAACCGCAAGCAAACTCCCTTTAAAAAATTCCGGGATAACCGAAGGTTCTTTTGCCTTGGCCAGGATGCTGTGCCATGGACCATACTTTATTTGTCTGTCCATGACAGAATTAGTCAACTGAGGCTTCTTACTCCTCTTGCCCGTTCCAACGGAAAGGCTAAATGGGAGCAAGGTTGAGACGACGCTGACCTTATTGGAATAACTGGATGGAATGCCTGCTTTGGCCCTATGGGACTGAGGGTAGCGAAGCTATAGGCAGCCCGATCCATTACTTGGAGCATAATCCATTAATAATCTGAGAACTATGTCGGTATTGCATAAGAGTGGCCGATTTATTTACAAGAAAATGGGCATGCCTACAAACGCGGGAATCCTAAAGCTGAATCGCTTATTCCTGGATGGGCACGAGCGGACGACAAAGGCGTACCGGAATATTCTCTACTCCTTCTTAATCAAAGGGGCAAGTATTTTGAGCCAGTTTGTAATGATTCCGCTGGCGCTGCACTACCTGGACAAGAATATTTACGGGATTTGGCTGACCATCGCGTCGATCGTAAGCTGGTTCAGTTTTTTCGACATTGGGATCGGAAATGGGCTGCGCAACAAGCTGGCCGAAACGCTGGCGACCGGGAATGTGTCCTTGGCAAAGACCTATGTCAGTACCTCTTATTTTTTGGTTGCGGGTATATTCTTTGTCATCAGCATTCTTTTTTGGATCGTCAACCCGCACCTGAACTGGCCTTCCATATTGAATGCTCCGGAGGCTCTTCGCCTGGAACTTGCCAAAGTCATCCTCTTCGTTTTTACCTTTTTTTGCTTCCGCTTTGTTTTATCCTTAATAGGGAATATATTGTTTGCCTATCAGCAACCCGCACTGAACAATTTGATGGGACCCTTGGGGAATATTCTTTCGCTGGTTTTGCTCTATTGCCTTTCCGTTACAACCAAAAGCTCGCTCTTTCTCGCTGCCGCCGCTTTCAGCGCAGCTCCGGTCCTGGTGCTCGGCCTGTTCAATTTCATTTTCTTCACCGGAAGATTCAAGGAAGTCAGCCCCAGTTTGAAATTCGTGCATTTGTCTTATTCTCGGAATTTATTGGGGCTTGGTTTCCAATTCTTCATAATCCAGATTGCCTCCCTCGTACTTTTTACCAGTTCAAACATCATCATCACCCAGCTCTTCGGACCCGGGGACGTAACGACGTATAATATTGCGTTCCGGTATTTTACGGTGGTTACCATGATTTACGGCATCATCATGACGCCCTTCTGGTCCGCATTTACAGAAGCATATGTCAAAAAGGAATATGGCTGGATCAGGAAAACGATGAGAAAGATCGTGGCTATCTCTTACGCCCTAAGCCTGCTCAGCGTCCTGATGCTCCTCATAGCCAAACCCGTCTATGCCACTTGGATCGGCAGCTCGATCAGCATTCCGACAAAAATGAATGTAGCGCTCTGCTTTTATGTTATCGTAACGCTATTGGCCACTCCATACAACACCTTCATTAACGGAACCGGCAAAATCAGGCTGCAATTTTTTACCGCCATTGTGACTACCCTGATCACCGTTCCTCTGGCCATATTCCTGGCCCGGAACCTGCATTGGGGCCCTACAGGAGTCGTGATTGCCACCTTATTCACGACCCTGCCGACGATGATTCTTTGGAGAATTCAGTATAAGAAACTCATCCTTGACCGAGCTACAAAAATCTGGAATAAGTAAAGGGCCTTCTACACCTTTCAGCAATGGAAAGGCGATGCGCATTCTATGGTTTGCCAATACGCCAGGCCTTAGCCAATCTGCGCCGCAAGGACTGACCGGAGGAGGCGGATGGATCAGTTCCTTTCAGGCTGAACTGGAAAAATCGGGGCAGGGCGAACTCGGGCTTGTTTATTATGCAGACCGCCACCAGGATTCATTCTCCTTTGGCCGAACCACTTATTTTCCCGTGCGCCGGCTGAACCATTCCAGGAACAAAAGGGTCCTGCAGCGGATGGTGGGTAAAGTCGAATACGATGAAAACCTGGATGAGTTCCTGGCCATCATCCGGCAATTCCAACCCGACGTGATCCATATTTTAGGCACGGAAAATTCCTTCGGACTGATCCAATCCAAGGTGGGAAAAATTCCCGTGATCGTCTCCATTCAGGGTAATCTGACAGTCTACGCCCACAAATACTTTAGTGGGATTCGCGCCCCCGGCCTGCTGAAGCAGTTCCTGCGGGGCAATCTCTTCCTGCTAGCAGACTATCGCTTATTCCGGAAACGGTCAGAAATCGAGCGGGAGATTCTTTCGGGTACGGCGTATGTATGCGGCCGTACGGAATGGGACCGGCAGGTCTCCCGGGTCCTGGCTCCCCACGCCCAGTATTTCCACTTGGATGAGATCATGCGCCCGGCTTTTTACAATCAGCAGTGGCATGCCCGGCAACAGCGTCAGGCGACCGTATTCACTACGTCCAGCGCCTCGATGTACAAAGGCTTGGAAACCCTGATCCAGACCGCGCGATTGCTGGCGAAAAGCCAATTCAACTTCCGCTGGCTCGTGGCCGGTCTGAAAGAGGAAGATTCCTTTGTGCGCCTGGTTAAGCGCATCCTGGAGGTAAGGCGCCTGAACGATTTGCACATCGAGTTGCTGGGTAGCCTCGACGCGGAATCCCTGGCCAGCCGGCTTTTGGAATCCGACATCTTTGTGCAGGTCTCCCATGCAGAAAACAGCCCCAATAGCCTTTGTGAAGCCATGCTATTGGGACTGCCGGTAATGGCCAGTTTCGCAGGCGGAACCTCCACCCTGGTGAAGCCCGGCGAAACCGGGACCCTGCTACCGGACGGGGATCCGTATGCACTGGCGGGAGCGCTCATTCAGCATTTTCATTCACCGCAGACTGGCTGCGCCATGGCTGCCAATGGGCGCCGGGAGGCGCATGCCCGGCATGACCGGAAAAAAATTTTGGAATCCGCCTTGTCCATGTATCGCGAAGTCGCCAACAGGCACGCCCTGACCTAGGCCTTTTTCATGGAATACGCAAAGAACAAGTACGACCGCCTGGTATTTTATCTCTTCTTTTTTTATGGAACGGGGGTAAGCGCTTTTAATACTTCGGATGCCAGCCTCATCGTTATGGCTTGCTTCGGATTTCTCTACCTGTATTTTGTCAAAAAGGAATTTATAGACGTCATTTTTCTATATATCCTGCTCTATTGGCTGATCGTCAATTTTTTCTCCTGGGCATTTATCGGCGGGGAGAATTTCAACCTGCTGACCTTAGGCGGAAGCGTCCTGAAGCTGTTCATCGGTTATTCCTTTATGAAAATATTCAAGGAGCAGTTCATTGTACATTACGAGGAAACCCTGTATGCCCTGGCGCTTATTTCCGTGCCTTTCTTCGCTATACAGCTGGCGGACAGCCATATTTTCTCCAAAATTCCATTCAATTTCATCGATCAGGCCAGGGGAGAAGAAGGCCATTGGTATGGAATCCTGTTCCACTATTCTTCCTGGCACCCTTCCCAAAATTCGGGCTTTGCCGGGGAGCCTGGCGGCTTTGGGTATTATATCGGATTGGCGTTGATCCTGAACCTGGTCCTCCATAGGGGGCGGTTGAACAAGCGATTTCTGATCCTGACCCTCATCGGACTGACTACCGTATCGACCAATTTCTATCTCACCCTGTTGGTATTCGGAGGCTATTTTGTGTATCGGTCTTCCCTGCTGATCAAGCTCATTTCTATTGCCCTGTTCATTCCGTTGGCCCTGGTCGTCATCCAATTGCCCTTTATCGGGGAAAAAGTCGGCAGCTACTTTAGCGAGACCAAGTCTTTTTCCGAGGCTTCCGTGATCCGGCGAACCCGGATCAACCGCACGTCCATGTTTCTTCATGATATCCGAGATGTGGAAAGATATCCGTTTGGCCGCGGGGTTAACGAAACGCACATGACCACGAACATCTATGGCGAGATATTGCAAGGGACGAATGATTTATCCCGAATCGCCGTTCGCTATGGCCTATTGGGCTTTATTTATTTCGTTTTCGTTTATTTCCGAATGTTCAACCGGATAAGCCTTGGGCTAAAGGGCAACTTCATATTTGCGATAATCATGTTCATGTATATCGCCGCCAATTCGCTTGAAAGGGACTATTTCGCCATTTGCTTGTTCTGGCTGTATTTCCTGATTTCGGATGCGGGCATCCGAAAGATTTTGCTACCGGCGGACGAAGGGCTTCAATCCCCGGAAATCATTCCTGTCTTTGCCTGATTAAAATACTGCATGCGGTATAAAGGTTTTTTCAATTCGATGGACAGCCTGGCCAGAAAAGCGGCAAAATCGGCTGGTTCCTGGCACAAGCTGATGGCTAGGTTGCGGGGAGTCGAGTTTTTAGGTTCCTGCTCTTTCCAGGGAAGGCCGAGGTTCCGCCTACATACCGGCGCTCGAATTGTCATCGGAAGCCGTTGCGAATTTCTTTCCAGCCGCACGGCCAATTTAATCGGGATAAATCATCCCTGCATAATTTCCGCATTTAACCGGGGCACCGAAGTGCATTTGGGTGAAAATTCGGGTTTCAGCGGCACCGTAATCGCCGCATTTGCCGGCATAACCATCGGCCGCAACGTAAAATGCGGTGCCAACACCCTGATCACCGACTCGGACTGGCATCCGGAGGACAGGAGAAGCGGCACGCCAAAACCCGTACGAATCGGCGACAATGTCTGGCTGGGGGTGAATGCGGTCGTGCTGAAAGGAGTAACCATTGGGGAAAATTCCGTCATCGGCGCGAACAGCGTAGTGACCAAGAGTATTCCGGCCAACTGCATGGCCGCGGGCAATCCCTGCGAGGTCATCAAAGAACTTTCAAATTTCGTACACGGATGAAGATTTATTGTCTATGTGACGGCATCAGCTTCCCGCATGGCGAAGCCACCAATAACCGGATCCTCATGGTCGGAAAAGCGCTTTTGCAGCAACAACATAGTTTCCAGGTATTCGTCAACTGCAAAAGGCCCCGCAATCCATTAAACGTCGACCGCTCCGGCAATTTTGAAGGCATCGATTTCCGACACTTAAATCGTATGATGAAATTGGGCGGCCCAAAATGGAAAAATGCGCTGGATTACTACGGTACCGGATTTTATGAGGCTTTTCGGCTGATCCGGTCCATGCGAAGGGAAAGTGAACCGGTCATTTACCTGTATTCCCAGGGCTCGTTGTTCAATGCCTATATTTCGGTCCTGGCTTCCCTGCACCGGATTCCCGTGGTGCAAGAAGTAAACGAATGGTCCGAAAACCTCGAACGGGCCGGGCTAGAGGGATTTGTCTATAAGTCCGTCATGTTTCGCTTTGCCAGCGGCGTTTTGGCTATTTCCGACTTTATCGTGCAAAAGCTGAAAAGATACCAGAAAGCTGACAAGCCCTTTCCCGTAATTCTGGTTCCCGTTTTGGCGGACAAACAGGATTGGCAGAGGGAAGCGGATTTGATACGGCCAACCTTTCTTTGGTGCGGTCAGTTGGATGGTTACCTGCGCGATATATTGCTGATGATCCAGGCCTTTGCGATCCTAAGCCGGAAATACCCAGCCTATCAACTATTACTCTGCGGCAAGTATAAGGAACGAACGAAGAGAATCATTGAGCGGGCCCTCGCTGAATCCTTTCCGGGCTCCCACAACGTGATCCTCACCGGATATATTTCCGATGCGCTGCTGGTTGAATCCTGTCAGCAGGCTACGGCCCTTCTTTCCCCCCTATGGCACGATCAACGCTCGGAAGCCCGCTTTCCCACCAAGCTCGCCAGTTATCTTTTTTCCGGGCGACCGATCCTCAGTTGTCAGCTGGGCGAAACGGGTAAATGGCTCTCTGATGGAGAAAATGTACTCTTTTTTGAAGCGGGGGATCCGGACGATCTCGCCAGGAAAATGGAATTCTGCATAAACAACCCCGATACCGCGCGGCAGATCGGAATAAAAGGTCGGGCACTGGCTGAACTGTCGTTTGACTACCGGCAGCATTCCGGCAGGCTGGGCGGATTTTTTGAGTCCGTTTCCCAACAGGCCGTCAAAGCGAACCCAGCGATCAACTAATGCCTGGGCCGCCGGCCCCCTTCTATCCGGCCCATATGAAAGTACTTTTCGTAGAAGCATGCAATTACCAGGATTTCCCAGTCGGCGGCCAGCTGACCTGGGCGCGCCAGATCCTGTCCGCATTTGGCGACAATTTGTGGCTCGTAGGCATTGCAACGGATGAGACCCCGCTCGGAACCTGGGGAAAATTACGCATCGGAGACAAATCCTTTCCCTTTTTTGCGATACAGCGGGTGACCCGCCGCGTCAAAAAGCCGCTGATCCCTCGACGTTGGTCCACCCTGAGATCACTGAAGCGGTACAAGAAAGCGATATTGCAATTCCCTTTTGACTATAGCCTTTGTTGTGCACCCGAAGTGCTGCTAGCGCTGAAAGACTGGGATCTGCCCAACCTGACCTACAATTTTTCTGGCACCGAAAACCCCCTGAGATTCAGCAGACGCTGGTACGGGAGGTTGCTTAGCGGGCTTTATGACCGCTTCTTTTATTCTTCGCTTAAGCGCGCACGTTACTTACTGGCGGCCGCGGACCAGGCCAGCATAAGGCAACTGGTCAGTAGCCACCCAACCGCCTTGGGCGATCGACAGATCGTATCATTTCCCACACGGATCGATACTTCAGTATTCCGGGCGACGTCAGACTTTTCTGCGCGGAATGAACTGCAGTTGCCACCCGATTCCTGCATCGTAACCACTTCTGGCCGGCTTCATTGGGCGAAGGGATGGCCGCTGCTGGTGGAAGCCTTCCGGGAATTCCTGAGCCAGTATCCTGACAGTTACCTCTATTTTTTGGGGGATGGAGACTGCCGCCCGGACATTGAACGCTTCATCCGGTCGGAAAACCTCGCCGACCGGGTAAAGCTTCCGGGGTTCCAGTCCCAGGCTAATCTGGCCAAATACCTCCAGTCCTCGGATCTATTCGTGATGGGTTCCTTGCAGGAAGGCTGGTCCACGGCGCTTCTCGAGGCCAAGGGTTGTCACGTGCCGATCTGCACGACAAATTTTTCCAGTGCGAAGGATATTGTCCGGCAGGGGGTGGATGGGTTCGTGGTGGATTCCCGCGATGCGCGCGTCTTCTCCCAGCAGATGGCCCGAGCGATTGGGCTCCGGCCGCACGGGGGCAAGGCCGAAGATGATATGGAGAAATATGCCGTATCCCGGATGAAACCGGATTTGCTTCGGATTTGGGGGATCAGCCAGTGAAAAAAATACTCTTCCTACTGAAAGTCCCGCCTCCTGTCCACGGTTCGACGCTGATGAATCAAAGCGTGTCGCAATCGCAGTTGCTTCGCAATCGCTTTGATTGCAGCTTCTTTCCGCTTTCGCTCAGCAGGGACATCCAACAGGTGGGCAAGCTGAGCTGGAGAAAAATGGCGCTAACGGGCCGGGATTACGTTCGCCTGTTCCGCACCCTGCGAAAGATCAAACCGGACCTGGTGTATTTTGCCTTGACTCCCACGGGTAAAGCCTTGCTCAAAGATTTCCTGTTTTACCGGATTATCCGGGTTTTTCGGATTCCGGTGGTTTTTCATCATCACGGCCGACCGGCCGGAACAGCAGGCAGGCAAAACAGGCTTTACCGCAGCATTTATTACCGGATGATTGCCCCCAACGAAAATATTTGCCTCGCGCCGGAGCTCGCAGCGGAACTCGGACGGGGCCTGAAAAGAGAGCCATTCGTCGTTCCCAATGGGATTGGCCACCGGGAAGCTATTTCGCCGGCACCCAAGCCGCCCGACCGGCCCTGCGAGATCCTGTACCTGTCGAATTTTTTTGCCAGCAAGGGGGTCCTGGACGTGATCGAAGCTGCCCGCTGGCTGAGGGAAAAAGGAATTGAATTCCATATATCCCTCATCGGCAATGGCCGCGACCTCACTGAGCAGCAGCTGCGCTCACGCGTTCAAGAGCTGGACTTAGATCCTTGGGTTTCTGTCGAAGGGCCAAAATACGGAGCCGAAAAGGCCAGGGCCTACGAAACAGCGGATTTCTTTGTATTTCCTACCAAATACGAACGGGAGCTTTTCCCTTTGGTGATCCTGGAAGCCATGCAGTCCGGTTTACCCGTCATCAGCACCCCGATTGGGGCCATTCCCAGCATGATCGAAGATGGCAAGCAGGGATTTTTGGTGCCGGCGGGTGAGATCCCCCGCTTGGCCGCGAGTATGGCCCGACTGATCGGAGATCGTTTGCAGATCGGGGCCATGGGCAGGAAGGCCAGGGAAAAATTCGAATCTCTCTACACGCTCGATGCGTTCGAGGCCCGCCTCGCCGATACCTTGGATGAAGTTTTCGCCCGACAAAATCAACTCCAACCGTCGATCGCATGAATTGGCTCCGAAGCCTGTTATTCTTTTTCCAGGGATTCCTGAACGGGTTCCTGTTAAAAATAAACAACGTAAAGGCTAGCCGGCCACAGATCTTCGGCATCCTGCTGGTCAGGAACCAGGGAACGCTGACCATCGGGCGGTCGGCCCGGATCAACTCTTCACGCTATAAAAACATTATCGGAGGAGACACACGCAGCAGCCTGGTAGTAAAGCGGGAAGCAGTTCTGGAGATCGGAAATAATTTCCGGATGAGCAATTCCGCAATCTATTGCGCCCGGAAAATAACCATCGGGAACCAGGTGATGATCGGGGGCAGTTGCCGGATCTGGGATTCGGATTTTCATCCCCTCGATCCGGTCGAGCGGAGCATGCATCCCAATGAACGCTTTGCGACGGAAGAGATACGCATCGGCAATAATGTCTTTATCGGCGCCGGAAGCATCATCTTGAAGGGCGTGCATATCGGAGACGAGGCGATCATTGGCGCCGGCAGCGTCGTCGCAAAAGACATTCCGGCTGGAGAGATTTGGGCCGGTAACCCTGCCCGCCCAATAAAACAGGAAAGAACCCATGAAGGTCCCTGAGCGATTCCGTTTTTATGGCGTCAACATCCATGCTACCCATCTCGAGGAAACGGAACGTTTCCTTCTCCAATACGATTTTACGCAACCCAACTACGTGTTGTTTCCCGACAGTTCCGTAATCGCGGCTAGCCAGCACGATCTCCGGCTTCGCAACATTTTGAATCAAGCGCTATTAACCTTGCCCGATGGTCTTCCTTCCGCCTGGTACGCCCGTTCCAAAGGCTACGGGAAGGTCTCTACGGTTTCCGGATTTCAGCTCTGCCAGCGTTTGCTCGCTTCCTCACTCACGCACTATTTTATCGGATCCTCCCCAGAAACCCTGCAGAAAATACGGGCCCATATTCAGAACCGTTTTCCTTCAGCCCGGGTTTTGGGGTATGCACCGCTTCCGTTTCAGGACCTGTCCTGGTTCAAAGATGGTTCCCGGCTCGGACAAGAATGGGAGGAGATTGACCGATTGCAGCCCGACCTGATCTGGGTAGGATTGAGCAGCCCCAAACAAGATTATTTGATCGATTCCCATGCGCCACGGCTGCGCCATGGCGTCCTGCTGGGCGTAGGCGGCGTATTCGACTACCTGTCCGGCAGCCAGAAAAAAAGCCCGGAATGGATTAAGCGCATCGGCTTGCGCTGGCTTTGGAGGCTGGCCCGGGAGCCGCGGCGACTGGGGCCCAAGTATTGGGCCGTGGCCCGGTTTTACTTCTCTGTACTTAGGAAGAAAAAAAAATGAACAGATCCCCCCATGAGAACTCGATTACGCATCCTGCTCTATTTTGTCCTTGACTTAGGCTTACTAAACGCTTCAGCCTGGATTGTGTCCGTGCTCCGGGCGAAGAACCTTAGCTCCCTATTCAGCGACCAGGGGAAGATCATCCTGCTCATCAACCTGGCCTGGCTGGTCAGCTACCTGGTCTTCATCGATGACGTCCGGCAGTTCAAGACCAGGTTGCGTTTCATGATCCAGCGCCTGATTCGCATGTTCGTCCTGTTCATTGCCATTCTGGCGAGTGGACTGATCCTTATGCGGTATTATGATTTCTCGCACCGCATCCTGTTTGGCAGCATTGGCATATTCTTCGCCTTCAAATTGTTCGTCAGCCTCTGGACAATCTATATTGCCCGGATAGATAACCAACCCAATATGCGTCCGGCCATTATCATAGGCAACAATTCCATCGGGATTTCCGCTTTCCAATATTTACAGAAGCATACGCACTTCGGATTGCAGCCCCTGGGAATCCTTGATTTCAACCTTTCTTCGGCCCCAAATAATTCCCTGCTGGGTTCTTTCGACGATTTCCAAAGAATCTATGACCGCCAGCCTTTCCAGGATGTGCTGATCGCCCTGCCTCTTTCGGAAAATGCACGCATCAAAATGATCATTGACCGCGCCGAGCGCAATGGGGTGAGGCCGCACATAATACCCAACTATTTCGGCCTCATTGACAGGGCCTTTCATGTGGAAACCATGGGAGACCTTTCCTTCATCACTTACCGTAGACTCCCGCTGGACAGTTATCCCAACCGGTTTTGGAAAAGGGCATTTGACATGACCCTGGCGCTCATCGCGCTGGTACTGTTGCTTCCGATCCTGCTGCTCATTGCTTTGGCGATCAAATTGGAATCCCGGGGCCCTGTATTTTACCGTCCGGTTCGCCTGGGGGTAAATAGCCTTCCCTTCACCGTTTACAAATTCCGGTCCATGAGGACAACCGGCGGGGATAAAGCCAAGGATTCTTCTACCACCGTCAATGACGAGCGGATTACCCGCGTCGGCAAATTCCTTAGAAAACTTAACCTGGACGAGCTTCCGCAGCTCATCAATGTGTTGAATAACGAAATGTCATTGGTTGGGCCTAGGCCACATCGCCAAAGCCTGAATGACTCGATGCAGCATAAACTGAAGGCTTACCGGGTGCGGCACCTGGTAAAACCCGGAATCACCGGCTGGGCCCAGGTTAACGGATACCGCGGCCCCATGGAAAACCGGGTGCAATATGCCGGCCGAACCCTGCATGACCTCTGGTACCTGGAGCATTGGAGCTTTTGGCTGGACCTGTACATCCTCTTACTGACCGTAATCAGCAAGAAAGCCTACCAAAATGCTTTCTGATTGCCGGAACTTGGCAGACAAGCCGGACATTTTCTTTTTCTGAAACCCACACCGCAATTAAAACAAATAGCCAGCATGAATAACAAATCCACTCTTTTCCAAACCGCGGGGTATCTATTGATGATTGTGGCGATCTGCAGCCAATTTTCCTGCATTTCGTACAAACACCTGACCTACCTCAAGGACTCCAAAAAAGATGATAATCTGAGGGGATATCCGCCGAAAATCCTGCCCTACCACATCCGGGTCAATGACAATCTGTTCGTGAGCCTACTTTCCACGGATCCGGACATCAACAAACTGTATAATCCCGCGCAGGCAGGGACGTCCCAGACCACCGCTAACCAATACGAAGGGGTGGCAAACCAATTCGTGTATGGATATGAGGTGGATACCGGCGGCAACCTGAACCTGCCCATTCTCGGCAAAATAAACGTCCTGGGAAAAACCATTGCGGAATGTGAAAAGAAAATCGAAGACACGGCCAAATTCTACCTCAAGGAGGTTACTGCCAAGGTAAAACTGCTGAACAACCGCGTAACCGTCCTGGGAGAAGTCAAGACGCCGGGCGTATATTACAAATACGGCTACAATTTCAGCGCCTTCGAAGCGATCAGCATGGCCAATGGTACGACCGATTACGCCGAGCTGGATTCGGTTCTGGTCCTTCGCGCGACCAAGAAC
>Ga0207040_1173_pt1 | contig 15153 bp, 18 predicted proteins | sample Alteio_BWMinCont_72_FD_153279 | JGI IMG/M metagenome (GOLD analysis project Ga0207040, IMG submission 153279) | Enriched cells from forest soil in Barre Woods Harvard Forest LTER site, Petersham, Massachusetts, United States -... | ecosystem: Environmental > Terrestrial > Soil > Temperate forest >... | reverse complement strand
GCCCGACACATTCGTCGGCATCGTCGCCTTTGCTCTCGGCGGCAATCAGCGCCTTGTCCAAGTCCACTCGTTTGAAATGGCGAAACGGAGCCAAACTCTTCTTGGTCGCGTCGGGCATGTTATCGAGGTGCTGCTCCTTCCTTACAAAAGCGAAAGTGTACTTCTTTTTTGTTTCGAATACTTCACAGGCGTTCATGAGCGTGCAGAGTTGTTAGAGCCGAATGGTTGAGATTAACCATGCAAAGCGAGAGTCTTCTCAGACAAACTTTTGGAATCTCGAAAATGTGGATTGATCTTTAACATAGCTCCGATTGTAATCCTTCTGATGAGGCTGCGTCAAGATTTTGCCATCCGAGACCTGAACAGACGCGCTCAGTCGCGTGCGATGGAAAGCCACCTCGGCACTTCCGAAGAAGCGCGTCGAATTAGGTTAATCCGACTCTGTGCCAGCATGAATTTCGAACCGAGGTTGTTTTCCATTTTTAGAGTTCTTTTTTTGCCAGTGCCTTACAATAGCGTCAGAAGCGCGACCAAGCCAATGAACGTCATTTGCGAGTTCGAGCAACGTGACTGTCGCGAAATATTTCACCCCGTTGGGCGGCGGGTGGCCGAGGGGTTTCAAGAAGCCGTCTCGCATGAGAATCGGAATATCGTGTTCGTGGAAGCCGAGCACTTTAGCAGCCCAGGCGGAATCCACTCGTGCTGGATCGTGGTTTGGAACGATTTTTTCACTCATGGCAGAAACGGATGGTCAGGTAAGTTCCCGGAACGAACAGGGCGGCGGGGTTCAGCCCGCTACCCTCCAACCGTGGACCGGCAATTTCATTGGATCTCGCGCAATGCGAGAGCCTCAAACTTGCGGACCAACTCCACTTTCGAACGGATAAACCAGTAGCGAATCTGCCCATCAACGACGGAGGCCATTGTTCTGAGTTCCGCCTCGTTAACGCTTGCAGGCGACCCACCGATGCCGATGATATCGATCTGGGTGCCTTCGGATTTGAGGTCTCCCGCAACAGTGACCGGGTTAGGTTCATCGGTGCAATATCCATCCGTTAGCAGAATGATTCTTGAATTCCTCAAGGCGATGTCTTTGATCAGCCGACTCGCTACCAGCAGGCCGTCGCCGGTGTTGGTTGAGCCTTCCGGGCAGTCCTTCCGCAGAGCGTCACGTATTTCCGACCCGTTCTCTCGGATTTGCACAGGTCGGCAAAGAACCTTCGCCGTCGAGCCAAAGGCGACGATGCCGACGAATGTGTCGGGCTCGTTGTCTTCCAATTTGTCCAAGTAGCCCCGGATTGCCTGCTTCCCACCCTCAAGCCGGGTTGGGGGATAATCAGGAAGACCCATACTGCCACTTGAATCGAGCAGCAATATTACGACCTGGGATGCCGTTCCAAGCGCCTGCGATGCCGGAGGATCCCGACGTGGTCGTGGAATTGCTTCGCTTTCAAGCCATTCGCGGCCGCGTTGGAGAATCCCAAATAAGTTTTTCATACAATTTGTCTTTCTTTTGAGTCTTTATTTAATTCTTCCCGTAGAACTGAACTGTGATGTCCTGTGATTTGCCGCTCACGAGGTCGCGAACCTGCACCTTGACCATCCCGGCGGCGTCGTACCCCATCGTCACCTCCAGACTGTTCTCGCTGGATTTGCGAGGTGTTAAGACAAGCTCCTTGTCACCAACAACCATGCAATCTTTTGCGGGTTGGCCGTTCTCACCCTGTAGAACACTGATCTTAAACCTCGATTGCTTGTCGTCCACCGATGCATACCGGCGCACCGCCCCGCATGGTATCGGGCTGTTCTTTTCCAGGATGACCGAGCAGTACTCGTTTTCGGAGCGCGTGTCCTGGACTGCGACGCCCAAACTATGCGTCATGACTTCGATATGGTCGATCGCCGGCGCGGGTATGGCTTGCAAAGATTCTCCGACGATGCTTTCGCCTTTGGAATTACTGACCTTGACCGCGTGGATGACCGCCCCTTCGGCCACCGCCATATCAGGACTGACTTGGCCCCCGGCGATACGCTCCTGTCCAAAAATTCGCTCGATGCGCTCGCGGTAAGGAACAAGGCGACTGCTGCCTCCAATCAAGAGGACATTGTTAATCTCCCCGATCTCGACCTTCGCGTTCTTGATGGTGTCGCAAATCAAGTTTTCGGCACGGTCCAGTAGCGGCGCGATCATTTCACTCAATTCACGGCGTGAGAACGGCAGGACGACTTGCTTGCTCCCGATCGCAGCGCAGATTTTGACCTCGGTGCGAGATGCGAGCATGTGTTTTTGGCGAACGATTTCCTCCCATAGTCGAAAAAATTCCGCCGGATGAGACGTGGCCGAAACCTCAACGCCATGCTGCTTGCTAATTTCAGTCGAGACCCGTCCAACGAGCAGACGGTCGACGTCCGCGCCCCCTAGTTTTTTATCGCCACTTGAGGCAAGAACAGTCGCCTGCCCTCCCGCATAAGCGACAATCGAAACGTCGAATGTGCCCCCGCCAAAATCCAGCACCACGACAAGCCGGTCGCCTTGCTTTTCCGCCAGACCATGGGCCAGTCCCGCTGCGGTTGGTTCGTTTATAAGGCGAATTAGTTCCGCGCCGCTCAGTTCGACAGAACGCTTCACGCTTTGCCGCTCCTTTTCGCCGTACTCGGCCGGAACTGAAATGACCATTTGACTCCCGGCTTGCTGGTCGCCGAAGAATTTAACGGCTGACTCCCGGCAATAGCGCAGGATTTTAGCCTGGACAACTTCCGGCGTCACGGGCTCTCCGTTTTCGGTCAAATAAACCGTGTCGGTGCCCACATCGCGTTTGGCTTCCTTGATAGTTCGCGTTGGTTCCAGCGCCAACATGTTGCGGGCGGCGGAGCCGACAAGTATTTCGTTGCACCCTGGTCCAAAAAAGACGATGGAAGGTGTGAGCATTTCGCCGTCCTGGTTTGGGATAACCTGCGGCTTTCCGCTCTCATCATAATACGCTATGACGGTGTTCGTAGTTCCGAGATCGATCCCGACGATGTGACTATTTTTGATGGTTTTCATGTTTGTCTGTTCATTTGCTATCGTTTACCGGCTGCTGCAATTTGCGGATTCCAAGCTCGAAAAACTAAAAATCTCAACTCGGGCTGGTTTAACCACCCGATGTTCCCGCGCCAGGCCGGCGTTAAGCGTTCCGGCGATGGACCCGTGCTTTGCCTTTTCATGCGTGGGCAACTGCATGACTGGTTGATGCTTGCGGGGGTCAAAGCGCTCGCCTTCCAATGGATGGATGATCTGAACACCGTAACCACCGAGAAAATCAGTAATGTGCTGAAGCAAATATTGAAGTTCCATTCTCTCGGATTGGGTCGAAGCCACCAGCACGAGAATCTTTTCGTAGAGCAGCGTGAATTCCGTCAAGACGGGATCGATGACCTCCCGTTCGATCACGTCATGCGAGAGCTTCTCGAAGGACCTCGACAAAGAATCACCTTGAATCCGAATTTGCTCCAGGTTGTGGGCTTGGGCGGCTCCAATGCTCACCGCTTTTGCGAGGCTGGATTCAAGTCGAACGCAAGCGGCTTGCACCGCGTTGCAGGCGGTCGTCTGCCTGCCGATCAACGATTCAAGATGTTCGAGCTGAGTCGTGGTCTCCCCCGATTTCTCCGAAGCCTTTTCGGTTGTGCGCACAAGCTGGGCCAACGCTTCGGTAATTTGGCCTTCCCAGGATGCCGAATCTTTAAAATATTGAATCAGACCTGTGAAGATTGTTTCAACTCCAGAGCCGGGCGGCTTGCTCTGGCCAGAGGAAGTGATAGTTGGAGCAACGACCGGATTGTCAAAGGCTTGCCCTGTTTGTTGGTTGAACTGTTCGATCTCAATAGTGTGTTTGTTTGTTATCATTAGCTTTGATTAGAGGATTGTTTGTTTTTCACAGGATACGGTTTGCAAATGCACAGATGAGTTTTGGCTCAGGGTGTTGTTTGGGCGGTAGAGTTGCCCGCAAATCTGAGAGGCTGGACCAAGCGTAGGGCGCCGGCCGTGGAAAGGGCGGTTCTGGCCTGAAGTTCCGGCGGCAGCGACTTCGCGATTCTCCTGGCGACAAGCGCCGCAATATAGAAGTCAGGACAGATCACGAGCACGCTCGTGCAACCTTGGGCAAAGTTGCGCGACAAATTGCGCAGGACGTTCCGGGGAGATTGTTCAATTTCAAGGGCGAGAATGGAGGCGCAGCCGGGGTGAGTGACGATCAAGTCGCAATTCTCATGCTCCTGAAGCACCACCCCGAATCCCAGGCGACGCATGAGCTCGGACGCATCATTCTTTTCCTGAAGGTGAGGCAAGGATTCATTTCTGGTTTTTTTCTGGTCTGTTTTCATTCAGCAGGCTCTTTCCTTTGTCGGCCAGCACCAAGATTTCCTTGGGACGGCCATGGGTGGTTTTTTGGCGTTCGACTTCGACCAAACCCATATCGATGAGTTGGTTCTTCACACGATTTGCGCGGCCCGCGCTCCAACCAAGATTTCGGTTGTGCTCAGTGACGCTGGCCTTGGCATTCGATTGAATCTCTCGGAGCATCGCCAGGTGGACCGAGAAGAATTGCACCGGGGTGTTGTCTGGAACGGTGGATGCCTCGGGATCGGCCGGTTCCGTTTTTTCCCCCAAGATGTCCGAACAATCCAAGGGCACTGAATTCTCGGGCTTTGCTGGCGCGAAGACCGAGTCCGCTTCAAGTCGAGCAAATTCCGATTTCAATAGTTCAGTAACCTCCCGATCGCTGAGGTACGGTCCTAAATCGACCCGCGGAAAGACGGCCATGGTCGCACGGGAAAACCCAACAGACCGGACAAACATAGAGCCATTCGGTAAGGACATGATTTGCGGGATGGCTTCATCGGGCAGCATCAACATTTGCTGAATTTCCTTGGCTTCTCTTGGGTGGGGGCAGCGCAAACAGGCGAGGGATGCGACATTGGACTTTACATCGTCATCGATGGTCGAGGGCATCTGCGCGCCAGCAAGGAGCCCGATGCCGAATGATCGATTTTGAGTAACGATTTGTTTATGGACAGGAATGAAAGCCGAACCTGCAACCCCGGCAAATTCACGGCCAAATTCCAACGCCCCCTCATCCGACACGAAGACTTCTTTTAGATTGTGTTCATGCCCCTGGGAAAGCCCTTTTGCATGAGAACGCAAAAGTCTAATCGCGGTAAGGAGCCGGTGAAATCTCGGTGGCAAGCTCCCGTATTCATGAATAATCAAAGAATACCTGCCCGCCACATCCGGGGCTTTTCTCATTCCGGCGGATTTTCCCAGAATGGGGCAAAGGGACTGGATTCCCCGAGCCAGGGTTATTAATTTTGCCCGATGCTCATCCGCTGCAAGTTTGAATAGGATTGAGACAAAATCCAACAGACTGGGAAAAGGCTGTCCGGGTCTTAATCCACGGTGGATTCTTTCAAGGATCGACGGGGCTTCGCTCCAGGTTTCAGCATGGAGGTTTATTGCCCGGCCAAATTCAGCGAAAAGCGCAGTCCAATACAATTCCGGTGGACCCACCGGTTCAAGCGGATTGCAATATCCTTGGTCGGGCCTGAGGACAATGGAGTTGGGAAATAAACGCAATAGCCTTCTCCCCTCGCCCTTGTGATCATGGAAAACCACTCGAATATTTCGCAACAATAATTGACCGATGAGCCATGCCAGGAATGTAGTTTTTCCGGCGCCCGTCGTGCCGAAAACGAGGAGATGCGCGGTGATGGCGTCAATATGGATCGGGAAAGGGCGTCCACTTGATGGGTCGAAACCCAAAATCAAGGCCGAATCATCAGGGACGCCGCTCGGCAGTATCAATTCGTTCGCCTCCAATTGTTTTGCGATGATTCGAGGTTGAAGTCTATCGGCCAAAAATTGCCGGAACTTGGCGGCGTGTCGCCCGTTGTCCAATGGGGACAATGACCACCGCCACGCGCCCTCCACAAACGGATCGCCGGCACAACCGCTGGCCTCGATCAGTTTTGCAACTTCGCTGGCGCGCTCGAATTGCGAAAGCTTGTTATTGAAGGCGTTGTTCATGCTTGCGGTTGTTGCGGTGTTTTGATTTGTGCATGGTCGAAGGCCTGCCATGTATCGAACCTCTTCGAGGCTTGGGCAAAGTGTTCCGGGCAGAAAACGACGGTGGTGCCGCTTTCTTCGACAAATTTGCGCGCGCACAGATGGCACAACGTCCGCGCACATTCGCTGCAACGGAGAAGTGTCGCTTCGAATGTTTGGCAAAGGGAACATACCGCCTTTATTGATTTCGGTGAAAGAGCCTCGCCAGAAGAGGTTAAAACCATGGTGCTTTTCGAAATAGTCCGTAGGGTGCGGCCTTCTTGGCGCCATTCCTCTGATTGTACTTCAACATTTTGGTCGTGGGGCGTGGATTGGAATTGGAGTTGTTCCTCGGCGCTGTGACGTGATGCGAAAATGGCGTTGGCGGCCTCAACCGCCCGATTTGGCGCTTCCAGACCGGGATGCGGCGACGCCGAGGACTTTGACGAGGCGGTTCTTGGATTCGGATTGGGCTTTGCCGATGTCCCAGCTTGCCGGGCTCGCTTGGTTAAGATTCCAAAAAGCTGTTGGAAAAGACTTTTCATAGGCTGTCACGTTCACGTCCGTCAAAAAAGAGGTTGGCCAGGAAAAGCCCCAGCAGAATCAACCAAAAGAGGATCCGCAGTCGGGCTTGGTTACCGCGCTGCCGCGTGAGAAAGGTCGGCAGAACGGCGGGCAGGAATAGGAGAATGGTGAAGCAGACAGCAAAGAGAAAGGTTCTCGGCCCGGCTTTGCGCGGGAGCATTTTCTCCACTGGAATCGCAGCGGCAGCCAGCACGCTGACGCAAAAAAGCAGACATTGGAGCATCACAGAGCGGCTGCCTCGATTGAAAGCGGCAAAGCACACCAACGCAGGCAGCCCCAAAACCAAAATCGCCTGGGGAAAGAAGCTGAACCGCCCGTCGCTCCAACTACCGATCCAAGTCGACAGAATTTCGTAGATTCTTTGTATTACATTCATCAGGGTGCTTTCTTGAATGTGACCGCTTGAAGGCGGCGGTGTCCGGTTTTCGTTTGTTGGGAACTTCAATACCAGCCATTGAGGGCGCAGGGGTACCCGTTCAAGAAAAGATTGGTGTGGCAACTGCCGATGCGCAGTACGAATTCCATCGCGTCGTCGATATTTCCAAAGAGCCGAGTCCGTGTCCGGCGACTCTCTCGAATTGTGACTCGTGTCTTTTTTGAGAGACTCGTAATCCGAATTAATTGGTTTTTCATGTTCTATTTGTATTTAAGTTCACTGGTTTTCGTTTCGCTCGGTCGTGTAACGCCGGGACCTTTATTCCGGAATGGTTGTGTTGATGGGCGTCCGGCTGTGAGTTTGCATTGCCGCCTCGCCCGCCGTCGTTTCGCGACCCATCGCGAAACCGGAAACCGGTCCAAAGCGTCAAGCCGATAGGCCGATTCGCCCGAATCGAACAGCGCTATTAAATTCTTCATGATGCCTTTATCCCTGATTTCGAATGCGATGAACACGGACACACTTCCATACGTACCGGCAAGCAGTGGCAGGCCCCCGGCAATACCAGGCAACTGGGCACTCCGCTGGGGTTAAACGTGGCGGCAGGTTAATGTCGCCAGCAATTTTCCGCTTGATGTTTTGGCGATAGAGGGGGAATCTCCTGCTTGAGCACCGCCCGCAACGCCCGATGCCCGCACTCGAATACATCAGGCTTGTACCCGCGCCGCTCCCGGAGGTAGCCGAGGAGCTACCGCGGATATTGCTTGAACACGGGTACGTGCCTGAACCACCTGAACCAAACTCAAGCTGGGACGGAGTCAAGGTTTGTGCAAGTGACCCACACCCATCCTTTTTTCGCTTTTTACGAACCGGCCAACCACAACGGGTAACGGCGGATTGCACCCCTCTCGCCAACGCTCTGACGAAGGCCGTCCTACGTACTGAAATCTTAACTACGTTCCAACGAGGACGGGGCACGATCCTCGCCCTCCTTCTTCTTCTGATGTTCGGCTGCATTTGCTGCATTGTGTTTGAAGAAAAACGTAAAACACTCGATGCCCTCAAACTGAGCCCGTCGGCATGTATCCTGATGGCCTACAGCGCAACAGCGTGGCTTTACATAGCCAGCAAAATCAAACATCCGTTTAGGCTTTTGCACGCATTGGCTGGTGAAGTCGAGGGAATCTTTGGGTTCTGTGAAGGGATACCGACAACATCCGGTCCTGCGCCAGGCCTAATCTTTGCCGGCTTGAGTGCCGCGTTCTGCATCTTTTGTTTTCCGTTATTTGTCGCCTTACACTTCCCAAGCTACAGACCTCAATTCATAGTCGTAATAGCGTTGCTCTTGGCCGGCGCAGCTCTAATGTTTGCCTTCGGACGGACACGCCGCGCGTCGGTTCGGTGTCTATACGTGGAGCCAATTCTGGTCGCGTCGTTTGCATTCGTCCTTTATGGTGGTTTCCCCGTTTTCGTCGCTTGCGAACTCGCGATCGTGCCGCGCGTGCTTTGGCCTCATCTCATCCCACAATGCGACAATACGCTAACAACGCTGCTATTTACTTTGCTGACGCTGTCGCTTTTCGGGATCGTCACACTGGCACCCCTGGCATGGTTGTATTCGAGCATCGCGTCATCAGTTGAGGCACTCAGAACAAGCAAGGCATTCCTCGAGCTGCCATTTTCAATAACACATCGTGACTCAATGCGGTTTGGTGCGTTTCTGGTAGCTTTCTGGTTCTTGTTGTTTGGTCTTCAGTTGTATGTTGTTTATTTGTCCTCTTGCCTCATCGGCATCTGCCTCTTCAACAGCAAAGTGCCGCTGCTTGCCGTATTGAGTGTTGTAATGCATGCGGTTGTAACTAGTCTCAGTCGATCATGGATAGCGTACTTTTCGCTACCACAATGGATGAACCGTTTGGGTGATGGATTTCTCCTTCTTTACGCCGCCACCGTCCTCTCAATTCCATGCGTTTTGATCTGGCGCAATTTTCGCGGGCTTGCGCAACATTTTGTCGGATTTTTTTGGCAATATTCCGAATTGAAGGCGCATAAATCGAGATTCTCGCAGTTTACGGTTAAAATTGCTCAATTTGCACGTGTTCGAGCCCCCGCACTGTTGGTCTTAAATTCCGACTCCGTTTCAATTCAGGCACTCCTGCCGCCACTTCCAGGGCTTAAAACCCAGATTGTAATTTCCACTTCCGCCATAGACTTGTTAGATGACAATCAGATGGAAGCTATTATCGCGCATGAAATTGGGCACCTGCGTCACAATCACGTTCTTTTTTTTAGTGCGCTTAGCTTTGTGTCGAGATGGACGCTGATGGGGGATGGTTTTTTTGCAATCTGGATGCCGGCGGCCAATGAATTGGAGGAAAAAGCCGACGAGTTCGCTGTCGAGTGGCTGGATCAAGCCAAGGGGCCTATTGAGGGGCGACATCATTTGATCGAGGCGCTCCGTTTGCTTGAGGCGGAACGCACCAGGATCATGTTGGAGCGGCAAACTAGTTCGCTGGGTGCGGTCGGCGAATTCGTTTCTTGCAATTCCGTTCGAAATCGTGAGATGATTGCTGATCGAACTGGTATGCGCGTCCTGATACATGGGCTCGGAACGCACACCAAAATGTTGTGGCGAGTTTACCACGAAGGATGGTTGATGCAGTATGTTTACCCTCCTATCAGCAGGCGAATTGAGCGAATAATCTCACTTCCAACGCGCATAATCCAAGAATAGCATGAATAATCACTTTATCAGTCCACTCGGCGCGGAGGTCCTAGCTCGCAAGCTTTTCATTGAACGTTCTCCGAAGGCGGCAGATTGGTTTGATTCCGCTTGGGAAGCAGCGCGGCATCGTCAACCGCCAAAAGCCAGCACGTCAGGGAGTCTTGACCTCGGTGGATTGGGGGTTCTTGGAGGTTCCGATTTAGTTCCAGATGCCATAGTCTCCGATTTTATTGTGTTTTGTCGCACTTTTATACAGAAACATCCAATGACGGTCGATGCGTTGCTGAAGCTTTTGGCCGACAATTCTAAAGCCAATGGTAAGAATGACCACGCGATTGCGAAACTGTTACACCAGGCGGAAAAGGGGCTCGAAGTGGAATCTGAATTCGTTATCTGGAGTGGGAAATCATCAATCGACGGTGTTTCGACGAACGTTGTTTCCTTGTCCCACGTCGAGAGAGAACTGCTCCCACATAGTCATGATTATGACATTTTTGTTTTGAATCGAAAGATTTCAGCTAAACTAGCAGGAGAGTTTGGGCCGGTGAAGCTGGATGAAAGAAATTACAAACTATTGGTGATGTTGTTGCGATATAGAGGACATTGTTTGCCAAGTTTAGAAGCCTATAAAAAAGCCTGGCGCGTAATGGGACTGGTGAACGATAGAACTCCCAAAGACGTTGTTCCATTATATTTAAGGCGCTCCATTTCTGAGTTGCGTGCAAAACTACAAAGTTCGGAAGATGAGGAAAGAGTGCGAGGTTTTATGATTCCACCAAAAAGCCCGGATCATGGTTATGTATGCACCGGAACTTTTAAGTTTGCAGTTATCATTTCGAGGGACTTGGAATCCGCATTTAACCTTAATCTGTCGACTCGGGGAGCGGACCCGGTAGGTGATTGAGATTTAACACTTGTTTTAATTCGTCTAATGTTTTTGGTCCGCATCTTACACCCTTTTTATACGCGAAATTCTCTATTTCTCGCTCGCTGAGCATGCAAAGATCCGCCACATAAATGACTTTCTCCTCTCCGGTGTAGCGGGGCGTGATTTTTGTAATGGGTGTTTCGTACATGTGAGTCAAAAGTTTCCAGACGTTATTCCTGGCGTTGCCCTTGGGTAAGACATGGAAACTTTTGTCAGCGAATTGCCATAAATCCGAGTTAAGCGTGTTAAGTTGTCTTTGCGATGTTTTTTCCTTGTCATTGGTTGTGCTTTCACCGGTGGTATTTGCCGCGCTCTGAATCGCTTCTAGATTCGGTTTTATCGCCGCGTGTGATTGGGCGTAGCGCTTCCATTCTTCTAGGGTCGGCATCCATCTGAGAGGGATGCGTCCTATTTAAACTTTCCGCTTTGTTTTGATTCGTCAGGTGTGTCCGCTTTTCCGAACATCCCGTATACTCCCTCCAGTTCTCAAGGATCGGCGCTCCGTGTATTGCTCAGGAAATTAGCGGCGATAAAGCCGCATTTGAGAAAGGCAATATTATGAAAAATGACGAGAAGAACAGTGGCCTACAAGCAATTATCGACGCCCTAGTGGTCCGTGAGGATTGCATTCAAGCCGAACTCAGAGAGGATGACGGAGACGAATTCGTGGTTGCTGTTTTCTCCCGAGAGGCGGATGAAATCGACCACATTTTAGTGGTGTGGCCAATCCAGATTCAATCTGCGCAAGCATTGCGCCTCGTTCACCTCAACGCGTGGTTTGTGCCGGAGGGATTCAATCCTCCGATTTTCTGCAATGTCCTCAACCGTAGCTTAAAAGTGGGGCGGTGTGAACAGGGTCTTGAGCATGAGGGTTTGGTGAAGTATTACCTCGAGCAGTTCACCGACGCTTCTGCCCTTCCTCTCAGTCTATTGAATCGCTGTGTTGATCAGGCATTAGGCATCCGCGCCTATTGCAATTCGATTCGCGATCAGGTTGTCGCGGCGAGGCTCAAGCGTAAAACTCGCGGAGGGAGTTCAGGCGGTTCTGACTTGTCTCGAAACTAGCAAATTATTGTGGTGGCCAACCCGAGGGCGGTTCGCCCGGGTTGGCCGCTTTTCGATGAATGCCAAGCGAAATAGAAATGGGCGAAAGTGAAACCCTCTTCACCAAAAATCGCATCCGATTGGAAACGTGTCTCTACGTTGTTTGACGCGATTGGCCAGATCAGCGTCAAGGTCGAGGTCGCGGATTGTGGGTCTGCGCGCTTTCGACTGCCACAGTCTTGGGCGAGGAGATTGACGCCGTTTCTCGATGAGTTTTGGGTTGTTGCATTTTCTGAAAAGGAAGTGTTGCACTACATGCCCACTGCTGTTTGGCCCTCCTATCAGGATATTGTCGGTGCAGAGTTTAAGGCGGCTAACCGCACGCTCCCGTTTGACGAGTATGTGAAGCAAACCGCGGAGGAAATCCGACTCGCGCGCAATCATGTTGGCTTCAAGATCAGCCTCCCCGCTACCCTCGTCCGCATGGCGTCAATGAAGTTTTCTTTCTCGGAATCCGAATCGAGCGAGATCCTTCTACGGCCAAACCGAGCCTTTTTTGAAGTGTGGACCTCATCAAAGCACGACGCGTGGATCAAGAAGTTGGAGGCCCCTTCTGGAAATATTCCAGCTTAAGAGTCGAATTGATGCAGCGCGGTTCGCCATGGGGTGCCCTTTACGCTTTTGATACGCTGGTGATGGCGCGGAAGCGGAACTGGAATTCCAGAAGCGTACATCTGGCTGGTTGTGCGCCCTCGAAAAAAATCATCGAGCAGAAACGAGAATGCCTGCTGTGTGGGTCGAATGTCCGCTTCCGCGAATAAGGATGAGGAGATTAACGCGCGCAAAGAGCGATTTTCACGAGTGCATTCAGCGCATGCTGTTCAAGCAAGACTATGGCACCAGGGCGGACGCCATTCAAATTCTGCTGATGAATGACGCCAAGCCGTCTCTGGGGTCGTCGTGCCCTGAAGGATTTGCACATTAAACTCAAGGTCCTTTTGGGAAATGCTGAATCCATCCGAAAGTGCGTGCCCTCTGCTTTGAATGTGACAACGCAAATGATCGATTTGATCGCCAATAAAAAAGCTGAATCCCCAGTCAATAAAGGTAAAGCTCTGGGTTTTCGGTTCGAAAAATACGTTCCATGGGCGAATGTCAGCGTGCACCAAATTAGTTCGGCGGAGGTCGCTCAAGAACTCCTGCCCCATTCTGTCAAACGCTGTGACCGGGGGCCTTTGCTCAGATTCCCATACAAGCTCGCCCGGCGCCTCATCGTACACAATGATGTGTCCTATAATTTCACGAATCTTGGCAATATGGCGAATTCCATCTTGTACTTGTGCGATACGTCGGATGTGTTCCATCTCGCGTGAATCGTTGGTCACGGTTGCAACCCCTTTGAAAGTGCCTTTTCGGACATACACGAGAGATGACCAAAGGCTGCAGCCCCTGTACCGAGGTCTTGCTTCGACGAAAGTTTCGTATCCAGCTTGCCTCAACCTACATTTTATTTCCTCAGACATACGGCATTTTCACGCAATTAAGGGATTTAATTTGACGCAAGTTCCTTCCACCGCGCTTTTTGTGCGGCGGCAAGTTTGGCCCGGTGCTCCGGAGTGAAAACCCTGCCTTGCCCTCGGGGTGCAGGCCGCCCGGGAACTTCCCGCGGTTTTCCCTGTCCCTTGGCCGCTCGGAATTTCGCCCATCTCGCTTTCACCGCCGCCGCCATTCTCGCTCTCGCTTCCGGGCTGAAGTTCCGTTTCTTAACCACCGCCGGCTTTCCGACGCCCATGCTCTTTTGGGCGTGGACTTTGGCCCATCTCGCCTTTTGCGCTGCCGCTATCCGTTCTCTCGCCTCGGTGCTCATTTTGCCACCCGCCGGACGGCCAGGTCCACGGGAGATTGGCGCAGAAACGGCCGGGGGAGAGGTACCACCGTCGGGGGCAGCGCCGCCTAGAATTGCTGCCAATCGGCTTTCGAGGGCAACTATCTGTTCTTTGAGGCCGATGGCCTGCTTGAGCTGGTTGAGCGAGGGCAAATTTGTCATGAGTTTGAGTGTATAGGAGGCCGGGAGAGCCGGTCAACCGCCCGATTTCGGGACGATTTCACCGTGAACTCAATCGACCCTCATCGAATTCAACCCTGAGGCCGCGTTCTTTCAACGACGCGACGATTTTATCTTTCTCGCAGACATCCATTGGACCAAGATCGATTTCCATTTCCTTGAGAAAGAGGGCCCTTTTGCCTATTGTGTCATCCGTCATCATTTCATGTGAAGACTGCCATACGCTGGGGGAGAGCAGCACTCCCAGTCGTGGAACTCCGTGGCGTTCGAAAACCGTTCGCAAAAAACTAAGCACCTCCGCCGCAGTAAAGGGAGACGGTGTCTTTTCCATCGGCTGCGCATAAAGCAAACAAATGCTGCCGACATCCATCGCGACCAAAATCTGCACACCCACATCTGTGCCAAATTTCTTGGCAGAAGGTGTAACGCCGTGAGGATTCTTGAAGTGATAGGGGCCAAAATTCTGACCCATGGCGAACCAGTCGCCCGGTTTTATTTCAGTTTTCGCGCGCGAGCTCATGAGGAACAACGGACCCAATTTGCCGATAGCCAACGACCGTGTAAAGAGGAAATGGAGTTCCGGTCCCCGATGCCCCGATGGGGCGACCAGAACGACTTGCGGGCTTCGGGAACATCTCCGAGCACTGCGGGTTAACAGCGCACCAACTCGAATCTGGGACTGTCGGTGCAGCGTTTTCTTTGAACCAGGAGCCGCGATTCGAGTTCATTTGGTTTGGCGGAAGTATCGTTTCCGCGCTTTAGAAACGTTGCGTTTTCAATGGTATCATTTCACTCCCGCATATCCAATCAGTTGTTGCCGGAACTGAGGTTGCCAGTCAGGAACGCTCTGCACGGGATTGACGATTCCATGTCTTCGTGAGACGATGGTGTTGTTGTTCGTCCGGGTAATGGACGTTTCTTCAGCGGGGTTCCCCACTCCCGGTTCCTTGGCGTCGTCACCGGGACGCTCTTCCCGGAACCCGCCGTGCCCATGATTTGTTCAAACACCGCGATAGGCAAAAGGGCCCGCCGTTGGGACAGGGCGCCGTCGGTGACGGTTTTGCTGGTCAGTTCTTTCACATGTTCCGCCGGCGTGCCGGCCCCTGCCACCGCGTGAAAGACCAATCCTTGCATCAGTTCCCAAGCGCTGATCAAAGGAGGACACCGCCGACGCACGCCACAATGCGAGAGCAAGGCGTAAAGAGATTCCCATGGGATCAACTCACGGAACATGGACTTAAAGGTGCCTACCGGGACGACAGTTTTGTTTCTCATCCCAAGCTTACTGCGCCATTTTGTCCCAAGGTGCAAGGCAAAAATTGCCTAGCGGGAGATTTTTTTCAGCCCTTCC
>Ga0207040_1224_pt1 | contig 15310 bp, 12 predicted proteins | sample Alteio_BWMinCont_72_FD_153279 | JGI IMG/M metagenome (GOLD analysis project Ga0207040, IMG submission 153279) | Enriched cells from forest soil in Barre Woods Harvard Forest LTER site, Petersham, Massachusetts, United States -... | ecosystem: Environmental > Terrestrial > Soil > Temperate forest >... | reverse complement strand
GGAGCCGCTGCAAAAGAAACGGCAGTATCAGGTGCAGCGATGGGGAAATAAACGACGTTAGACGAGCCGCCGCCGGGTGCGGGATTCACAACCGTTACCGCCGCGGTCGCCGCATTTGCTACGTTCTTTGCTGGAACCGTCGCGGTGAGATGTTCATTGTCTATGAATGTTGTGGGCAGCGGTGTGGCGTTGAAGTCAATCGTCGCGCCGGAAACGAAGCCTGTGCCGCTGACGCCCAGCGTGAAGGCTGGCGAGCCGGGAGAAACTGCAGTCGGCACCACCGGCTGGTTCAGGAACGGGACCCGATTCCCGGCCGCCGCAACCGAATTAATCTGGATACTCATAAAGCCGTTGATCGCGACCACTCCCGCCGCATCGGTTACCGTCGCCTCGAAATACCAAGTTCCGCCGCCAGTTGGCGTGCCGCTGATGGTTCCGGTACTGGCATTCAGCGTTAGCCCGTGGGGCACGGAACCGCCCACCTCATATCCAGTAATGATCGGGCCGTCGTAAACGCTCCACTGGAACGGAGCCGTGCCGCCAGTGAGCGAGATCATCTGGCTGTAGGGAGTGCCGACCGATCCGTTGGCCAGCGTCTGGAAGGGAATTTGCGGTGATGGATTTACGGTGATGCGCAGCGACGCACTCTTCGTCTGATCAGCCACCGAGGTCGCGGTCACCGTCGCCTGCTGTGCGCTGGTGAGGCTCGTGGTCGGCGAAGTGTAGGTAACTGATAAACCTGTCGAACTGCTGAGAGACCCTGGGCCCGTCAGATTCCAGGAAACGCCTTTACCAGACGTGTCATTCAGTACAGTCGCCGTGATAGCCAGACTCTGGCTCTGATCAATCGCTTGCGTAGAGGAACGAGAGAAGCTGACTGAGATCGGAGGCGAACTGGAAGAACCCGAACAAGCGACCATTGCGATCAACATGGCTACGAGGAAGAGAGCAAAGTAGTGGCGGAACCTCGACATGGCCCCTCCAAGAGGTCAGAGGGAGTATCGCACAGTTTCTCGCTGCAGGCATTTGCAATCAGGATGGTAGGGGATCAATGCTGGCCCCAGGATGTTGGCCCCATTTGTGCGACGGATTGGATTCGCTGAACAGCAATTGCTGGGGGAATGTCGACATTAAGATGGAAACAGTAGATCGGACGACGCATTACACAACACAGACTCAACAGTCGAAGGCAACCGTTTACACTCAAATTCCCCGCTCAGGGAAGATGAGCGTAATGGCGATGTAACAACAGTCGGATTTATTCCGCTTGAAACTTCTGGCGCTGGTTCCTTTTGGGATATTTGTAGTCTCGATTGGCACAAAAGGCACAGCCTTCCCACGCCGCCGTTGTATCTTCCCGCAGACCGGCACGCGCCACTGACCGGACACAAGATCTAACCCTCCCGGCGTTCATCATAAAATTGGGTTTCCTGTCGAACTAAAAGCCAGGCGGTGGCGTCTGGCAATTGTACGGAGAGAACAGATGCAGGAATTCACCTGGCCCGGTCGCACGGCAGAGACCGAGTTGGCGTTCGATCTTGAAAAAGCTTCCCTTAGGCGCGAGTTTGAACAGCGCCTCGAGGAGTGCGGCATGCTGGCGTTCCGGGTTGCGCGCGGAGTCCTGCGCAATGCAGCCGATGCGGAGGACGTCGCGCAGGAAGCAATTCTGCGTTCGTACCGTCGCTTTGCGCGACTCCGCGACCCGTCGCGGTTCCGGGCATGGCTGGTTCGAATCACCTTCCGTCTCGCCCTGGATCATGGGCGCTCCGCGCGCCGCCGCGAACTGCGGGAAACCGCGTGGGCGACCGACCTGCCGAAGCCGACCGCGGAGGACATCGCCGCGTCGAACGAATTCGGGCGCCGCTTACAAGACGCGATGGCGGCACTGTCAGAAAAATCACGGCTCGTTTTGTTACTCACAAGTATGGATGGTCACTCGCTCGAAGAGGTGGCGCAGCTACTACAGTTGCCTGTCGGCACCGTGAAATCGCGTCTGCATTCCGCACGGAAGCAACTTGCGGAGAAATTACGATGACCTGCGAGGAATACGAGAATGCCCTGCTGCTAGCGGCAGCGAGCAAAGGCGAACTGGATGCGAAGCTTGCTAGGCACCTTGAGCGTTGTTCGACGTGTCGCATGGCTCTGCGCACGGAGAGGGAATTATTCTCCCGAATCGACAGTGCCCTGCGCGCGCAGGTGAACGAGCACCCGCGGCCTGGTTTTCTGCCGCAGTTGCGGCTCCAGCTTTCGAAGGAGCTGACTGCCCGACCTGGATCGGATCGCGTGTGGCACGTGGCGGGAGCGGCCTTGGCGCTGGTTCTGATGGCGATGTTCTATCCGTTGGTCAATGCGCGACAATCAATCGTCCAAGGAAACTTGCAGACGCCCACGATTCAAGTGCCGGAGAGTGCCGGAGTGAAGCAATCCGCCCGTGCCAGTGAACATTTGGGAGTGCGCACCCGCCATCATTCCAAGCGTCCGGCGGTCCAAAGCGCAGTCCCGCAGGATCCGGAAGTCTTGGTGCCCCCAGATGAACAGAAAGCTTTTGCGCAATTCGTGGCTTGTGTTGCCCGGGGCGACGCAATAGCGCAAGCGGTTGCGACGCCGGCGGCGAGCGAAACCGTTAACCGGGACACGGAACTGCCTCAGGTGTCTTCAGTTGACATTGCTGATCTCCAATTGGGTCGAGCGCGACAGGAAGCATGGATCGACCAGACTGGCAGTTCAGAGTAAGTTCCACAGACTTAGGTGATGCAGGAGGAAGAATGGGAAGAAGAGCGAACGCAGCATTCCTATTGGCAGCATTGGCGATGGGAACCCCGTGGGTTTCGGCACAAGAGAAACCCAAGACCGAGGACGTGGCCATCGAAGCCCGTCAACCGGAACCGACACCGTTGAAGATATCGGTCACGTTTACGGAGTTTGAGGGCGACAAGAAAGTGAAGAGCCTCCCCTACACGATGGTTGTGGTCGCCGACGGAAGATCGCCGAAGTCGGTAGTGAAGATGGGGAGCCGCGTTCCGGTTTACGCGGGCAAAGAATACGGGATGCAATATGTGGACGTTGGCACCAATATCGACTGCCAAGCGTCCCGCACAAAGGACAACAAGTTCGACATCCGGCTGAGTCTCGAGCGATCGTGGGTGGAGGGCAATGTAGCAGTTCCCGTTGATCCCGGTACGTCCCTGCAATCATCTGGGCAATTTCCAGAACCGATTTTGCGGCAATTCAAATCGGAGTTAAGCCTGGCACTGCGGGATGGCCAAACTGTAGAAAGTTCGTTCGCCACTGACCCTCTGAGTGGGAAAGTCTTTAAGGCGGAGGTATCACTCAACATAGTGAAATGACGAGTGTCCTTACTCTCGGAGGACGTATGTGTACGCCTGACGGCACTGGTCGCGCACGATACGCGATGAATCTTGCACACGTCCAGCCTCCAACAGCGAAATTACACTTCTCGTTGCAGGCTGAGTTATTTTGATTGTCCTAAATCTATTCGTACTTCAGCGCCACCATAGGGTCGATCCGGGAGGCACGTCGCGCAGGAAGATAGCTGGCTAAAAACGCCACGAACGCAAGCAAAGCGGAAACGCCAACATACGTGAGGGGATCACTCGGTGTGACGCCTACGAGAAAATCGCTGACCAGGCGGCCAGCGAGCCACGACGCCAGCAAGCCAACGGTCAGGCCGGATACCACGATCACCAATCCTTGGCGTCCAACGATCCTGAGAATGTCGCTTGGCCTTGCACCCAGTGCGATGCGAATGCCGATTTCCTGCGTGCGTTGTCTTACCGAATACGACATCACCCCGTAGACGCCAACAATGGCGAGAATTAGTCCAAGCAAGCCAAGCCCCGCGGCGAGGCTCGCGCCGACTTCGAAGAACAACAAGCCATTGCCTCCGTGAAGGGCGTCGTTCATCGTGCGCACGCCGTAGACTGGAATCGTGGGCGCCAGTGTCTGCGCGATCGCTCTTACTTCAGCAACCATGTCTTGGGCGCTCCGGTCCGAGCGTATCTGCAGCGTCTCTGTCGATGCGTAACTCTGCACAACCGGCAAATAGAAGATCGGTTCGAAGGGGCCATAAAGCTGGCTCATCCGCGTATTCTTTACCACTCCCACAATCGTCACGAGAGTCTTCGGATCTGAACTCACCGCAAACGACTTGCCTAAGGCATCCTGGCCGGGCCAGTAGCGATCCGCCATGGCCCGATTGATTACGGCAATGTGGGAGGAGTTTTCGTTGTCCGCGTCAGTAAAATCGCGGCCGCGGTCCAGAGCAATGCGCATGGTTGTGAAATAGGCCGAAGACACCGCGTCACGCTCGGCGTGAGGCGCCTGTTGGTTTGCTGAGGTTGCATATCCAGGAATCACCAAGTCGTCGCCCTGCACGGAGTCGCTCAGCGGAACCACCGATGCCAGGCTGGCGGACTGCACTCCGGGCAGCGCACGCGTGCGCTCCAGCATTCCGCCAAAAAAAGTCCTGCCCTGCGCTTCCGTGTAACCGATCTCGTTCGGATCAAGCGTCAAATTGAGGACGTGCTCGGGATCGAAGCCCAAATCGCTGCTCTGGACGCCCCGAAGGCTCCGCACAAACAATCCCGCAACGATCAGCAACGTCAGCGACCCGGCGACCTGGACGGCGACCAGGACATCCCGTAACCCCTGACGCCCACCAGTCGAAGTACGTCCGCCTTCGTGCAGCACCTCCCGCAGGTTTCCATGCCAGACGCGGACCGCCGGCACGACGACAACGAACGCCGCAGTTGACGCCGCAACTGCGAAGGCATACGCGAAAACGTGCCAGTTGAACTCGAAGTCGAGCGTGATGGGCAACTCGCTCTGCAGGGACACAGAGCCGAAGAGGCGCGCACCGCTCAAGCCCAGAAGAACTCCAACGCCACAGCTGAGAGCGGCAACCACCAGACTCTCGGTGAGCAGTTGGCGAACTAACCGCACGCTGCCAGCACCCAGCGCGGCCCGCACCGCCATCTCCCGCTGGCGCACCGCCGCGCGAACCAGAAAAAGGTTTGCGACATTCACGCAGGCCAGGGCCAGCACCAGCGCGGCCAGAGTCAGAAACAGGCCGGCGAGTTTGGGAAAAAGATTGGGCCCGTTGATGATTCCGGGCGGCCGCAAGGGAATGGCTCCAAGTTCGCCAATCCCGCGATCTCTTGGATATTGCTTCAGCAACCGCTCGCCCACGACAGCAAGTTCAGGTTGGACCTGTTTTGTGTACTCGCCGGATTTCAATCGCGCCAGGGCGAGCATGCTGCGAGTGCTGCGATTGGCCAGAAAGTCTCCAGCAACTCCGCGCTCGATCAGAAACATGCTCAGGGGAAGATACGCCTGAACCTCCAGCAGGGGAGTCGGCCCGAGAAATGCCTTCGGAGCTACTCCAACAACCGTGACGGGATGACCATTAATCGCGACGGCTTTTCCAACAATCGCCGGGTCACCCCCGAAGCGAGTCTGCCAATAGTTGTAACTTAGAACGACAACTGGGTCCGCGCCGGCCGCCTTGCCTTCCGTGCTCAGAATAAAACGGCCCGCGGCCGGTGCGATTCCCAGCAATGAGAAGAAATTTCCGCCCACATAAGCGGTCTGAACAGCTTTGGTCGTACCGTCCGCGGTCAGGCCACTCTGCGAGTTTTGCTCGCCCGCCAGACCGCCAAAAATGAATGGCGCCATCCCGGCAAAGACATCCGTGGTCTGCTTCTGAATTTCTGCAAACTCGGGATACGAGAATTCAATTTCGGAATTTGCGCCGGGCCGGGAGAAAGCCAGAAAATGCATCTGCTGCGGGTCCTTGATGGGCAGAGACCGCAGGACCAGCCAATCTACCATGCTGAAAATAGTCGCATTCACTCCGATGCCGAGTCCGAGAGTGATCACAACAATCGAAAAAAACAGAGGGGACTTTCGTAGTTGCCGCAGCGCGTACTGAACGTCTCGGAACAATGTCTGCATGCTGTGTCCCCTCCGTGCTCGCACTCACACTTCCAGCAACTCGGTCACCAGAAATCTAGTTGCAAAAGTACTTAAGAATCAACGACGATGAACTGTTTACAATACTCAGAAACGTTCAGCTCCGCCGACACTTTTGGCCCGCAGCATCAAGTGTGGAGCTCCGAACGCCAGCAGAAGGTAACTGTCGAGATCGGTCGAGATCAGGCGATCAAGCGCTCACCCCCCCTCCCGCGCACACGCAGACACACGCTCACGCTCGCATGCACGCGCTCGTACACGGACCCAACCAACGCCGCACGCAACCTGTCCTCCCCCACGAGCGGGCGAGCGGGCGGGTCAGAACCAACCCCGGTCCAAGTTAGTGCTGGGAGGGCGGGGGTGTAGGAATTTTCATGTCGCCTATAGCTATCCCCGTGCGGCGTCTGACAGGGGTCGTATATACGGACGGCAAAATGCTCCCTCCCCCACCGGACCCCCGATTCTGACTTGCGCCGGGGCCCGCGCCAGGATCATTTCGGGGATGGAGCATTTTGCCATATGACTTTGGCCAGGGTCCGCCAGCACCTCAGTCTTAAAAAGCGAAGGCAGGCCAGCATCGTCGAGGTAAGATTAACGAACGCATTGAGTGCATGCGATGCAGGCCTACTTCAGCCACAGCTACCGCGACGTTCCGATCAACACTTACTTCTCCCGCCTCTTCGAAGCGAAAGGCATCACCCTCCAGGCCGATCAGAAAACCGACGTCTGGTGCATGGCGAAACTCGAGCGGTATATGTACGAGATGGATGGTTTTGTCTCCATTATCACCCGCCGGGTGGGGCCGGATGATACCCTGACATTCTCGCCATACATCGGTCGCGAATTGACGCTGGCGCGCTGGGCCCGGACGCCGCGCATCTTATTTGTCGATGACCAGGTGCTGAATCTCTACCGGGCATCGTTTCCCGAGTCCGCCATTCCGTTCTTTCACAAAGCGCCGGAAACGGAACGCAATCGCCATGTCGAGATGATCAGCCAGTTTGGCAAGAATCTGGCGGGAGGAGGCGCGAGACCTGCACGTCAATACAAAGCGGAACAATTTACCGTGCTCACCGGCCACGATCCGCTGCTGCGCGATGCGGGCAGCCTTGTGGCGGCTATTCTGCGAAACGAAGGCTACGTCCCAAAGCAAGTGCCTGCTGTGGCGAGTTTGGACGACACATTTGAGGATGTCAGCGTTTTCGAAAGGATCGTGAGCTCGGAGCTGTGCGTCTTCATCCTGAACAAAGAGCTATCCTATATCGATCTCTTGCTGGCAATGGCGCACGCCCACTGCATACCCTCGGTCCGGCTCCGCTTCGATCCGGAAGCGAAGGGTAGCGGTCCTGAGCTGTCCGGAGCAGTTCGCTGGAAAAGCTCCGAAGAGCTGGTTTCCTCGTTTCAGTACCTGTTCCAGAATTATCAGAGCGCATTCGTAACGGCATCGGGAGAGGCGATTCAAAAAGTGGCCACACAAAAGGCCATCTCCATCCCTCCGAACGAGTGGGATCCCAGGGACGGGCCGGGACTCCTCAACTCTGTGGTGCCGGATGACAGTTATGTGCACGATCGCGTGGAGGGCGTGATGCGGATGCTGTCAGACATGGGGACAAGCCGGCTGGAAAGCGACACAATATGCCGCGCCCTCTACGACCGGATTAAGCTGGAAGACTTTTACTACACCTTTGAAGACGTTCTAAGGGATCCTAACTTGCAGAAGATCAAAACACCGGCAGGTATCGCCAGCGCGAATGGCGGGACATGCATCGACCTAGCCTGTTTCTTTGCCTCCCTGCTGGAGGCGGCGCATGAACGGCCTGTGTTGATCGTGGTGGATACTGCGCACGGCGCGCACGCCCTCGCCGGATATAGGGCTCCGGACGCAGTGAACGCCCCCGCGCCGATGATTCTCGGAGACCTGAGGGGAGGCATCACCCGCGGCGAAATTGTGGTGTTTGAAACGACAGGAGCCGTGGCGGCCAGGATTCGTCCAACCGTGGCCGCCGAAACCGAGTCCGAACGGAAAGAAGGCAACGAAAAACTGGACTATCAGACTGCTAAAAAAGCCGCGGAACGGCTGATGCGCCAAGATGACGTGAGGTTGCGACACTTCGTCGATGTACAACAGTCACGGCGAGTTCGGCACTAGCCGGAAGAGGGGACAACATGGCGAGCCCAGTGAAGCTCTACCAAAAAGAGATGCACAGTAATGTAGGATTCTTTGCGACTTGGCTACCAGCCAGCATTCTCGAACTCGGTGATCTCGGTGTGCTCGAGGCGGGTCGCTTCCGGAGGGTAGGATCACTGGGCGAGCTCGGCATCCCGCACGCGGATATCCGGCAAGGAGCGTCCGAAAACATGAGCTATTCGGCATCGGCACAGCGAGCGGTGGCAGCTTCCCTCGCGGCCAGCACCACGGTGCCTGTCGCGAAGGCGGAGCTGTCCATCCGATTCTCCCAACAAGGGGGTTATGTGTTCGAAGCTGCCAGCATTCGCTACGTGGAGATTGCCGACCGGATGAAGCTAGCAAAGGACCTCCTGGCCGCCTACAACCAAGGTCGATGGCAGAAGGAATGGCTGATCGTGGATGCCGTTTATAAGGCGGCTTCGGCAACCATCATCGTCTCCGAGGACAGCGCGTCGGAAATTGTGTTGCGTGCGAGCGGTGATGTTCCTTTGGGACCGTTCCCCCTGGCCGACCCCAAGCTCGGCCTCTCTGTTTCCGCATCCAGCGGGAAAGTCGTCCATGTCATTGCGGAAAGTGAGTTGACTCCGCTCTACTCGTGTCTGCGGGTGAGTGATCCGATCTTCGGTGCCCCCTCCGTGACACCGGTGCGTGGCCCGGGCGATCCGACCGCGTCGCCGCTCACGAGACTCGCAGTTGAAGACTTGCTGGAGTCCTGAGCCGGGAGTACGCTGACCGACTTTTTGTACCGGTTGGATTGTTAAGCCGCGATAGGGACGGCCATTGCTGGTCTCTCCGACTCAAACCCGTCTTTAGCGCCATTTTTCTGCGTAGCGTGGCAATGAGCATTTTGCCGTGTGTATACACCATCCCTGTTCCGGTTTGACACCCACATCATTTGCCCCTCAAATCTGCCCCACGCCATCACCGCCCCAAAATCCAAGTCCGCGCGTCACACATCATCATCCATGAAATCTCCACATGTTTATCAATTAATTAACACGATGTGTCGTTTCAATCGTCTCTATCTCCTATCCCATGCAGCGTTTGACCCTCCGCCTGCAAGCCCTTAAACTGAATGGTGTTCTCCGCCTATCTTCATTTTAATGGGCTTTCGATGGCCATCCTGCGGGAGGGATTCCTGGGTCGTGTATTTCGAGGTCGGTTTCCAGGTCTGATGCTGGCGGCCTGGTTCGGGCTGCTGGCGCCGCTGTGTTCGGCGGACAACAATAATCGGATCACGCTGGATACCAGCGAGACGGTGTTCGCCGTGCTGACGGCGATGAATACCTGCGGGTATAACGTGGACCTGAATATTTCCGATGCCCAGCGGCTCAACATCCGGACCGAGGTGGAGAAGAACCTCAGGAGCTCGGCGGACGCGCAGACGGTCACAAACACAATGTGCGAGTGGTACCTGGCCCACCAGGCGAGAGATGCGGCGCACGAGCTGTCGCAGTACCTGTCGTTGGCGCTCTATTTGCAGGGACCTCCCCACTTTCTTCCCCGGGTGAAGGAAGAAGACTTGCCTCCGGACGCGTTTCCAATCGCAGCCTTCGGAGCTCAGCTGGAACAGTTCTACGACAAGGCCGGGTTGCATGCGATCTGGGAGCGCCACCGGGCGAACTATGCCGCATTGGTGGAGCGCTATCACATCCCGCTGGCCAAGATGGTGTTCGATACGGATATCTACCTGAAACTCCAGTCGGGGGGATATCTGGGTCGTAACTTCACGATTTACCTCGATTTCATGGGTGATCCGAGCCAGGCCAACGCGCGCAACTACGGCAGCGACTATTACGTGGTGTTGTTTCCGTCGCCGGACGCGAACTCGGTCGACCCGCTGAAGATGCCGCAGATCCGGCATACCTACCTGCATTACCTGCTTGATCCCATGGCGGACAAACACTTCAGTGCGATCAAGCGAATCGAGCCGCTGCTGCAGTCGGTGAAGCGGGCGCCGCTGGAAGAAAACTTTAAGCGCGACATTTCATTGCTGGTGACGGAATGTCTGGTGCGGGCGATTGAGATTCGGACTACGGGCACGAAGCAAACGGCGGAGGCGATGCGTTTGCAGGCTGTCGATGACGCGGTGAAACAGGGCTACATCCTGACGAAATATTTTTATAACTCACTTCTAGCCTTCGAAAAAGATCCGGCCGGATTGCGCAGCGCCTATTCCGAGATGCTGGACAATATCGATGTGAGGGCGCAGGAAAAGGCGGCGAACGAAGTGCAGTTTGCCGACGTCTCGGCGCCAGAGTTAGTGCAACTGTCGCGGATGGAGGACCGCCGGATGCTGGTCACGGCGGAAAAACGGCTGGCGGCGAACGATCCTAAAGGGGCGCAGGAGCTGGCGCAGCAGGCTCTTGATCGGAAGATTGGAGATCAGGGGCGGGCGCTGTTTATCCTGGCACAGGTGGCCGTAGCGAACAAGAATCGCGAAGGAGCGCTGGACAATTTTCAGAAGGCGATCCAGGCCACCAAAGATCCCAAGGTGGTGGCGTGGTCGCACGTGTACCTGGGAAGGATTTTGGATATGAAAGAGGACCGAGAGGCAGCGATGAACGAGTACCGCGCGGCCTTAACGGCGGGGGCAGAACTGCCTGAAGTGAAGGCGGCTGCGGAGCGCGGACTGCAACAGGCGTACGAGCCTCCGGCGAAGCCCCAGTAGAGTCTCGCAACCAGCTGCCAGTAAAACCTGCTGGTGTTCCAGTTCGCTGCGATAAAATGCACGATCGAGAACTTCGACAGCGGATTAGAGACCCAAGATGTCTGAAATCGAGGAGAACGCATGAAGCGAGCAGCGATCATGATCGCCGTGCCGGGCGCAGTTTTGGGCGCGGTGTTGGCAATGTGCGGCTGGAGTCTCGGACAGAGCAACGACAAACCGGCAGCGCAGAATCCGCCTGCTGGGCAAGCTGCGCCACCCGCGGGACAAGCGGCGGCGCCGGCGGGCAAGCGTCCACCCAAGGTCAACAGCCAGGAGGAGTTTACCGCCTACAAGGCGGCGGCAGCTTTGACGGATGCGCCCGGGTTGGAAAAGGCGTCGGACGATTTCGCTGCGAAATATCCGGAGAGCGAGTTGCGCCCCTTGCTCTACCGGTCGGCGATGCAGCGCTATCAACAGGCCAACAGCGGCGACAAGATGTTGGAGATGGCCAAGAAGGTCGTGGCCATCGATCCTGATGATCCCGAGGCGCTGGTGGGCATTGCGCAAGTGCTGGCGGAACGCACGCGCGACACAGATCTGGATCGAGACCAGCGCATTGCGGAAGCCAGAAAAGACGCCGAGCGGGCCTTGACCACGGTGGATACCGATATTCCGACCTCAGGTTATCCGCCCGACCAGTTGAGCGCCTATAAAGGTTTCTTGCGGTCGGAAGCGTACGCGGTTCTCGGTAAGCTGTCATCTGACGCTAAGAGTTGGGCGGAGGCCGAAACCAGTTTACGGAAGTCGATCGACGCCTTCCCCCAGCAGGTGGATTCCATTGCGGTGTTGCGGCTGGCGGTCGCGCTCGACATGCAGAACAAGATTCCAGAGGCCTTGAAATTCGCCGATCAAGCGGTGGAGCTGACCAAGGACCGGCCAGACTCGGGCGCCGGCAAAGCGGCACGCGATGAGAAGGATCGCCTGACCAAACTGAGCGTGGGCACGGCGCCGGGACCAACTTCGACGCCCCCGAAACCCTAGCCGGCGAACCGTCCGATGCTTCTCCGCTACGCTGGTTGACGATACTTGGTGATATGCAGCTTTCTGTATGAAGGAACGGGAAATTACGGCGCTGGAAGAAGGGCTGGGCTATCATTTCCGGCGGCGGGCCGTCATTGAACAGGCAGTCACCCACAGTTCGCAGGCGCGGGAACAGGAAGCGCAACAGGCGGGCGAGAGCAAGTACCGGGTCAGTGACAACGAGCAGTTGGAATTTCTGGGAGACGCGGTTTTGCAGTTGGTGACTAGCGAGGAACTATTCCAGCGCTTCCCCCATTTTCGGGAAGGTGAGCTTTCGAAGTTGCGGGCGCACCTGGTGAGCGAGCGGCATCTGATCCGGGTGGCACAGCAACTGGAATTAGGCCACTACCTGCGCTTGGGGCGAGGCGAAGAAAAAAGCGGCGGTCGGGGCAAGACCGCGTTGCTGGTGGACGCGTTCGAGGCAATTCTGGCGGCGATTTATCTTGATGGAGGGCTGGAGGTGGCCCGCGAGTCTTCGGGGTGTGCCTGCGAATCGTCCGCCGACCTCGGGCCGCGCCATGCGACGAATCGCCCGTCGTCAATAGAAAGGGAAATGTCTCCGCTTCGATCTCTGCCTTATTCTCCGCCGATGTCAGACGAAAGCCGGTAATCTCTCCGCCTCCTTCGATTCGAGGTGCTGCTGCGATCCCCTTCTGCTCGATTCGGAGACGCCCGCGCACTAATCCGCCCGCCACCAGATCGTCGGGCAAATTGCTTTTTGCCCGCTGCGCCAATATGGCCGCCGCACTCACCGGTACCTTCTCCGCCGTCAGTACCAGCCCGTAGGTATGACTTCCCGGGAGGCCCATATTCCCCGTCAAGCTGATCCGTCCAGTCCCCACCGGAGAACTACATAGAAGCCCATGAAACCCGCGATCGCGCGAACTATATTCGCCATCGCAGCGGGTCGCCAAGCGCAGGGCTTTGCCGCTCGCAATGTCATAGCGCCGAAAATCCTCGATCGATCCGCTACTCGTGATCTGCAGTTCCGCCGGAGTTCCCGCCAGCGTCACATCGAGAAGCATTTCTCCCCGCCAGCCTTGATCGTTCCCGGTGAAGAATTTCGTGAACTGCCCGAGCTGCGCTCGGCTCCATTCCAGGCTGAGATGCAGTGGAGTATCGCCCAGGGAGTCCGCACGCTGCCAGATTCCACTCACCTGCAGCAGGCCTATATCGTTCAAGTTCAAATCGGTGCGAAAGGGTTGCGCTTTCAGCCGTACGCCCCAACTATTCTCGGACTCCTGCCACAAGGAAAAATCGGCATTGGTCAGGGCGTACGGTTTTTTTTCTGGGCCACTCTTGAAATTGATTCGCGCCGAGGTGGCTGCAATGTAAGGAAATCGGGGACGGGATTCTGACTTCGCTTTCCCCGTCGGCGCCAGCGGGGTGTGCGCCGTGCGCTCGAGCAGGGCCTCCAGGTTCCAGCGTCCGCTTTCGGCGCGTACCAGATTCAGGCTGGGCTCGCTCAGGTCCAGGCGCGCGATTTCCAGGCGCCCGCGCAGCAAGGAAAGCAAACGAAGATCCGCCGTCACTTCGCTGGCCCGCAACATGGGCTCGGCTCCGAACGCCGGATCGTCATATACCACAAGGTTTTCGAGATCGAATCCGGGGCGCGGCAACAGCCGCAGATGAACCGAGTGAATATCCACGGGACGGTTCACTGCCGAACTGATGGAGAAAGTAATTCGCGATTTCAAACGGGAGGAGGCGCCGGGGTGAAGAAGAAAAAGCCCCAGCAGAAGCAATGCCGCCGCCACAACCATTCGCCGCTTGGAGGAGAAGAGCTTCACCGCGCCCTTAGTGGAACTTCGAGGAGCCTCGCCTTTTATTCTACAAACGATCTCTGCTCTAGAAACTACTTCACAAGTTACTGGACAGGCCGGAAAGTACGCTTCCAGCGGGTCTCATCGAAAAAGTGCAGCACAACTTTGCCCAGAAACAAAACCCGATCGCTCCAGGCGGTCTTGCGATATTGGTCATCCGGGGTCTCGAACGACCAGTAAATGAACATGGGACGCCCGATGATGTTTTGCTTTGGGATGAATCCCCAGTAGCGGCTATCGAGGCTCACGCCGCGATGGTCGCCCATGGCAAAGTAGTGGTTGGGAGGAACGACAATGTCCTCCCCCTGGATGTAGGACTGCAAATCCACCATCCAGTTGGGATAAACATTGGGATCATCCGTGGGAGCAACCGCGGGAAAATTATTCCGGTAAGGATCGTAGGTATCCCGGTCGTGCAACACATACGTTTCGTCCAGAGCCTCGCCGTTGCGATACACCACGCCGTTGCGCAGGTGAATGCGGTCTCCGGGCAGTCCAATAATTCTCTTCACGACGTAAAGACCCGGCTCCGCCGGCGAAAGAAACACCACGATGTCCCGAAAACGCACATCCCGGTAGGGCAACAGCGGCCCCACCCAAGAACTACGGGGAGCGAATTGGACGCGGTTCACGAAAACGTGGTCGCCGATGAGCAGCGTATTCTCCATCGAACTCGAGGGAATCTCAAACGCCTGTACCACGAACGTGATGATGAACAATCCCGTCACTAACACGGCGGCCAGCGAGGAGAGAAATTCGACTGTAGATTCCTTGGGCTTCTCTTCCGCCAAATCGTCTACCAGGACCGTTTCTTTATCTTTCTTCGCCAACTTCGCCGTGTTTTTTTCTGTAATCACTTTAGGTTTTCGCGCTGAACTGAATTTCCGGGCGGACCCGTGCGCCCGCCGGTGGAGTACTCAGTGTACCAGCCGGAGCGTGCGGTTCCAGCGCGTGATCTGAAAGATATGAGTGATGGCATAGGCCAGGTGATAAAGCCTGCCTTCGAACGACGCCGAGGGATTCCGATCCCAGTCCCGCACCGACCAGTAAATGACCAGCGGCTTGCCGATAATGTTCTCCCGTGGCACGAACCCCCAATAGCGGCTGTCCTGGCTATCGTCGCGGTTATCGCCCATCACGAAATAGTGCCCTTGGGGAACGATCAACTGGCCGTCCTCCACCAGTTTCCGCATCTCCAGCCACCATTTCCCTTCCAAGCCAAAAGCCGGAATATCGGTTCGCGGGAAATTGTCGCGGAACATATTATTAGGTGGTTCCAGGAATCGTACGTAGGGTTCGTCCAGAAGCTTGCCGTTAATCCAGACCCGCTTGCTGATCATTCGCAGATGGTCTCCCGGCACTCCGATCACGCGCTTCACGAAATGCTGCGTCGGGTCCACCGGGTAGTGGAACACAATGATGTCTCCGCGCGCGATTCTCTCATACGGCATCAGATGATCGCCCAGCCCGTCTCCTCCATAACAGAGCTTGTTCACCAGCAGGTAATCGCCCACGAGCAGGGTATTCTCCATCGATTCGGAAGGAATCTGGAACGCCTGCACAATAAAGGTGATCACG
>Ga0207040_1223_pt1 | contig 15489 bp, 10 predicted proteins | sample Alteio_BWMinCont_72_FD_153279 | JGI IMG/M metagenome (GOLD analysis project Ga0207040, IMG submission 153279) | Enriched cells from forest soil in Barre Woods Harvard Forest LTER site, Petersham, Massachusetts, United States -... | ecosystem: Environmental > Terrestrial > Soil > Temperate forest >... | reverse complement strand
GTTTAGTTTGTAACTTCGTGCAAACATTTTTGAAACTGCCGGCCCGCTGCACGTTTCGCCGCAATCCATAAAGTATCATTTATTCTATGGTTACGGATGTCAGTATTAGTCCCGCGGTTGCCAAACTGAACCTTGTCCGGGCGGAAATCGGCAAGGTGATCGTGGGTCAGCAGAGCGTTGTCGATGGTGTCCTCATCTGTCTGGTGGCGGGTGGGCACGTTCTGCTGGAAGGAGTTCCTGGCCTCGGTAAAACCACGCTTTTGCGCACTTTAGGCCATACGCTGGGGCTGCGTTATTCGCGCATTCAGTTTACGCCCGATCTGATGCCTGCCGATATTGTCGGCAGCATGATTATGGAAACGGATGACCGGGGGCATAAGACCCTGCGTTTTCAGCACGGGCCGATTTTCGCGAACCTGGTGCTGGCGGACGAAATCAATCGCGCTACGCCGAAGACGCAATCCGCGCTGCTTGAAGCCATGCAGGAACGCACTGTCACCAGCGGCACCACGACGCATGAGCTCGAGACACCGTTTCTGGTAATGGCTACGCAGAATCCGATCGAAATGGAAGGCACTTATCCGTTGCCTGAAGCCCAGCTCGACCGGTTCCTGATGAAGATTGTGGTCACATACCCGTCGCACAAGGAGCTCGCGCAGATTGTGGAGCGAACTATTGCGCGTGAAGAAACCAAGGTGCATTCGGTGCTGGACCGGGCCGACATTCTGGATATACGGTCGGTCTGCCACGATATTCTGATTGCTCCGCATGTGAAGGATTTTGCGGTGCAGTTGGTGATGGCGACGCAACCGGACCAGCCGGAAGCGCATGAGGATGCGAAACGTTATATACGGTACGGCAGTTCGCCGCGCGGTGCGCAATCGCTGGTGGAATGCGGCCGGGTTTTGGCGCTGCTGCGCGGACGGTTGCATCTGAGTGTGGACGATATTAAAGAAGTCGCGCCATCGGTACTGCGCCATCGCATTATTTTGAATTTCGATGCGCATGCGGATGGCAAGACGCCGGATAATATCCTCGCCAGCATCATCTCGGGTGTTGCTGTTTCGGCTGCGGCGGCGTAAGCCAAAGGCCAAAGAAAGATCTCGTGGCTAACGCACCGATTCTGGACCGCAAATTTCTGGAGCGTCTGGAACGCCTGACCATTCACTGGCAGAAGTCATTCCCAGGGTTGGTGGGCGGGCATAATAAATCGCGCCTGCCGGGCGGCGGGCAGGAGTTTCTGGACCACCGGCATTTCCATCAGGGCGACGATCTGCGGGCGGTGAACTGGCGCGCGTACATGCGCCTCGACAAGATGTTTCTCAAGTTGTTTCAAGTGGAACCGCGGGTACCGGTGCGGATGCTGGTGGATATTTCGGATTCCATGGCTGCGGGGAAGCCTGCGGGAACCGGCGGCAAGTTCGATTATGCGTTGAAACTGGCTGGCGCACTTTGCTATGTGGGGCTGGTTCGTCTGGACACGATTGAGGTTTTGCCGTTTTCCGGGAAGTTGCAGGAAGGCAAAGTTTGCGGCGGTGGACGCCATCGTTTTACTCCTCTTTCGCGTTTTTTGGAAGGGTTGAGTTCTGGCGGGACTACTAGTTTTCTGAAAGTCATTCGGGAGTTTCTGAATGACTATCCTCAGCGTGGTTTGGTGATTGTGATTTCGGATTTTCTGGATGAGGGCGGGTGCGATAAGGCGCTGCAATACCTTGCTGACTATGGCAACGAACTCATGCTGATTCACGTCTGGTCGGATGAGGACCGTACTCCGCCGTGGACTGGCGAGTGCGATCTGGAGGAGGCTGAGAGCGGAGCTAAGCTGCATATTCATGTGGATGATGAGGCCCGGGCCAGATACACGGAAGAGTTTGACAAGTTTGCGGCTTCGATTCGGGCTGTGGCTATGCGGAATTCGGGTCGGTATGCGGCTATTCCTACTTCTTTGCCTTTAGAAGAGGCGATTTTCGGGAAGTTGATGCAATCCCGGAGTGTTGCTTGATGGGGGCATTTGAATTCCACAGACGCCGGGCAGAAGCCCGGCGGCAGGGCGGAAGCCCTGACCCCACGGTGAGACAAACATGGGGTTGAACCTTGGGATTGGCGAGTTTCTGGCTATCTTCGGGGCGATCTCCGCTGTTTCCGTCGCGCTTTATTTGCTGGATCGGAATCGGCGGAAGCAGGTTGTTTCCACACTTCGATTTTGGGTTACTCCTGGTCTTCCCAGCCCCGTTACCCGGCGGCGGAAGATTCAACAGCCTATCTCGCTTGCGCTGCAGTTGCTCGGAATGTTGCTGCTGCTCCTTGCTATCGCGGAGCTTCATTGGGGCGGCGGTTGGCGGGCTCGGCGCGATCATGTCCTGATTATCGATACCAGCGCCTGGATGCGCGCAGGCGTTCCCGGCCGACCGAACGCTACATTGATGGATCTGGCGCGGGCTAATGCGATTTCCTGGCTGCGCGCGGTGCCGGATTCCGACAGGGTACTTTTGTTGCGCGCCGATGGGCTGGCCACGCCGGCTACGGCTTGGGAATCGGATCACGTGAAGGTGGCGCGGGCGATCCTGGAAACCCGGCCCGGCGCGACCGCTATCAATTTGCGGCAGAGCCTGGATTTTGCACGGCAGTTGCAGAAACAGACGGGATCGAGTGGTGGGGAAATTGTTTACGACGGGCCCGGCCGCATACGGGATGCGGAGGCTGAAGGCGGGCCGGTTAATGTGCCTATTCTGCGGTATCTCCAGGTTGCCGACCCGTCGGAAAATGTTGGCTTTCGCAGCGTAGGGGCTCGGCGTTCGAGCACTGCGCGCGATTCTTGGGATCTTCTGGTCAGGCTGCGGAATTACGGCAGAACTCCGCGCACAGTCAGCGTGACTTTGAATCTGGGGCATGCGCCGATGGGTATGCATCCGGTGACGCTGGCTCCGGCGAGCGAACAGGAAACTACTTTTGAGCTGCATACGAAGGCGGCGGGTCTGGCGGAACTTCGGATTTATCCGGCGGATGCCTTTGGGGCGGATAATTATGCCTCGCTTGAATTGCCGGCGCAGCGTAGTTTGCATGTAATTGTGTATTCCGATTCGCCGGAGGCATGGCGCCCCGCGCTGGAGTCCGATCCGCGCATTGCGGCTGAATTTCGTAAACCGCGCGAATACGTTCCGGCCGATGACGGGCTGGTGATACTCGACCGTTTCCATCCGGATCAAGCTCCGGCCGGCAACTCGCTGTGGGTTGATCCACCGGATAAATCTCCTATTGCAATTAAGGGGCGCGTGGTGGAGCCCGCCGGATTGCAGTGGGCGCCGGACCAATCGCTGGCGGCAGGGTTGCGCGAACACGATATGCGGATTCCCACGACAAGCATCCTGGATGCGGGCGCGAACGATATACGAGTGGCGGAAGTGGACCGGGGTGCCGTGATTGCGGCGCGCGTGAGCGCCGATGGAAAAACGAAGACCATTGTGATGGGCTTTAATCCATTTGCGGGTGCGTTGCGTTACGAACTGGCCGCGCCGTTGCTGCTGGCGAACGAGCTGCGGTGGTTTGCGCCGGATGTATTTCGCGATGTGGATGTTACGGCACAGAGCGCAGGCACGGTTTCGGACAGCTACGTGGCACCGCAGGGTAAGACAGTTAACGATGTTCAGGTGATCACGGAGGCGGGAACGAATCTGCCGTTCAATATCCGTGATGGCAAGATCCAGTTCTTTACGGGATCGGCAGCGCGGGTTAGTGTGATTTCAGCCAATACCGAACGCGTGTATTCGCTCACACTGCCGGAGATGTGGGATCAGCGCTGGGTGCCTCCGACCACGGTGCGGCGCGGGATTCCAGCCTGGAACGATGCACTTCGGCGAGGTACCGATTTGTGGCCGTGGCTGGCGATTTTGGGCGGCGCGGTGCTGCTGGTGGAGTATCTCATCTATGGACGCGATATGTCCGCATTGCTGCGCGTAATTCGCGCGCATATGGACCGCACGGGGGAACGCGCAGCATGACATTTGAACGCCCCTGGTTGCTGTTGCTGTCTATTTTGCCGGTCGTGTGGTGCTATTACGAATGGCGCAAACATAGCCGTCATTTTGCTCTGATCGCGAAGGCGGTGATGTTGCTGACGATTGCGCTGGCGCTGGCGGGGCCGGTGCTCTCGTGGCATGACCATGATGTAGCGCTCGCGGTGGTGGCGGATACGTCGGCCAGCCTTTCGGCGAAAGATCTGGAGCGGGAACAGAGCATTCTGAAGCAGGTGGCTTCGAATAAGGGTTCGAATGAGCTGGACGTTATTCCGTTCGCGCGTGCACCGCGCGAAGTGGCTTCCGGCGAATCCGGCTACAAGCTGGCGGTGACGGCGGGAGAGGCGGGCAAGGGAACTAATCTGGAGGCTCCCGTACGGAGCGCGCTGGCGTCGCTGCCTACGGGGATGCTGCATCGTATCCTGCTGATCAGCGACGGCAATGAGAATGAAGGCGCACTGACGCGGGCAGCGTGGCAGGCGCGGGAACTGGGTGTTCCGATCGATACGATTGCGCTTGCGGGACGCGACCGTCCGCAGATCCTTGTAGAGGCCGTGGGGCTGCCGACAGTGGTTTTCACGGGCGAACAATTTCCGGTGGATCTGACGGTCTACTCGCCGCGTGCGATTTCGGCTACGGTGGATCTGGCGGCGGAAGGCAAGTCCATCGGCAATCACAGCGTGGCGCTCGCGGCGGGGGAGAGCCGGCTCCGGATTCTGGCTAGCCTGAATGCGACTGGCGCTATTGATGTGAGCGGCAGCGTGCAGGCGACCGGGCTTGGGGAGTCGCGGTTTGAGGCTGCGCTGTCGGTCCGGCGCCCGCGCGTGGTGTGGGTGTCGCAGGATGTGGCGGGCTCCGAGAAGCATATTGCGGGGCTGCTGGCGGCGAACAAGTTCGACTTCACGATGGTGCGCCAACTGCCGGACAGTCTGGATGATGCGCAGATCGTGGTCTTCAACAACATCAATTTTGAGCCGATGAAGGTGGAAGACAAACAGCGCATCGAAACGTTTGTGCAGGGCGGTGGCGGCGCGTTGTGGATTGCGGGCGAGAACAACATGTACGTGGACCATAAGGGGCAGCCCGAGGATGCGATTGAGCGCACTTTCCCGGCGAAGCTGGCTCCGCCGAAGGAACCGGAAGACACGGTTGTGGTGCTGGTGATGGACAAGTCGGCATCGATGGAAGGCAAGAAGATCGAGTTATCGCGGGTGGCGGCTACCGGCGTGATTGAGAATTTGAAGCCGGAGGATCAGGTGGGAATTCTGATCTTCGATAACTCATTCCAGTGGACTGTGCCGATTCGAAAAGCCGATGATAAGCCGGCGCTGAAACGGCTGATCGCGGGTATTAATCCGGATGGCGGTACGCAGATTCCGGCGGCGCTGACGGAGGCGTACCGGAAGATTCTGCCGTTGACGGCGACGTTTAAGCACATGGTGCTGCTGACAGACGGTATTTCGGAGGAAGGCGACAGCATGAAGCTGGCGAAGGATGCCTCCGAGCACAAGATCACTATTTCGGCGATCGGATTGGGTCAGGATGTGAACCGGCCGTTTCTGGAGAAGCTGGCGACTATCGCGGGCGGTAAATCTTATTTTCTGAACGATCCGACTGGCCTGGAACAGATTCTGCTGCATGACGTGAAGGAGCACACGGGCACGGTTGCGATTGAGAAGTCGATTGCAGTGGATATCAAGCATCCGTCCGATCTTCTGGATAAGGTGGACGTGACGAAGGTGCCGAATCTGGAGGGCTACGTGCGGTTCGAGCAGAAGCCCAGCGCCGATGAAATTCTTCAGGTGGATGGCAAAGATCCATTGCTGGTGCGATGGCAGTATGGCCTGGGGCGGGCGACGGTGTTTGCTTCCGACGCGAAGTCGCGCTGGTCGGCCGATTGGGTGGCGTGGGCAGGCTTCGATACTCTTTGGACGAATATTTTTCGCGATCTGCTGCCTCGGGGCACGGAGAGCGAGGCGAATGCGAGCTTCGATTCGGCGAATCAGGAACTGGTTGTGGATTACCATCTGTCGGCCCGGTCGGCTGCGCCTGAGACGCCGCCGGAGATCTATGCGATTGGGCCTGGGGATTTCCGCAAGCCTGTGCAATTGTCCCGAATATCCACACTGGACTATCGGGCGCGGGTGCGGATTGGCGAGGTGCAGGGGTTGTTCCGGGTACGGCCGTTGAATGAGAGCCGGATTTTTCCTGAGGTCGGGTTGTACCGTCCGGAGGAGGAATTGACGGAGTATGGGTCCAACCAGGCGCTGTTGAAGTCGGTGGCGCTGGCTACCGGGGGCCGGTTTAATCCGAATCCGGATCAGGCGTTTGAGACGGGCGGGCAGTCGATTGAATCGACCGCGAGGCTGTGGCCTTTGTTGCTGGGGTTTGCGATTCTGCTGAACCTGGTGGAACTGGTGATGCGGAAGTGGCGCGGGATTGTGGAAACGGTCCGCGGGCCGAGCGCGGCGAACGCACTCTGATCAGGTCCTATACAGGATAAGCGCCATGCGGCCGATTGTCTGGTAGAGACACTCAGCCGATATGGCGCTACATGCACAATCTTAAGAAGCTATTTGACGAGCGGCAGGAACGTCCATTCGTCCTCGGATACGGTTTCGCCTTATTGAGCGTGGTGGTGGCTACCTGGCTGCGGGTTCTGTTGATACCGGCGCTCGGCCTGCAAAGCCCGTTCTCGACCTTTTTATTCGCCATTCTTTTGACTGCGTGGTATGGGGGCGTGCGGCCTGCCGTGACGGCGCTGATGCTGGGCGTGTTGCTGGCGGATTATTTTCTGGTGCCACCGATCGGCGGCCTCGGATTCAAGGGCGCGGCGCAGTATCTCGAACTGGCGTTTTACCTGTGCATTGGCGGGGGCATTGCGGCGCTGGGCGGAATCATGCACCGTGCGCCGCTGGCGGGAATTCGAAAGCTTCGGGAGGCCACGGAGACGCTGGCGAAAACGGAAGAGCGGCTGCGACTCACGCTTCAGGCGTCCGGGCTGGGTGTCTGGAGCTGGAATATCCCGGCCAACATCATCGAATCGGACGAAACCAATGCGCGCTTGTTCGGGGTGCCGGCCAGGTTTCCGGTGAATGTGGAAGGTTTTGCGTCGCTGGTGCATCCGGAAGACCGTGAACGCACGCAACTGGAAGTCAGCCGGGCGATCGAGCGCGGCTCGGAATACGACACCGAATACCGGGTGATCTGGCCCGACGGAACGGTGAAACATCTGGCTTCGAGGGGCAAGGTTTATTTCAGCGACGAGGGGCAGCCCTTTCGGCTCACCGGTGTCTGCTGGGATATGACGGAACGGCGCCTGGCCGAGGAAAACCTGAACGCAGCCTCGAAAAGACTGATGGCAGAAAGCAAATTCCGTGAGTTACTGGAGGCTGCGCCGGATGCGGTGGTGGTGGTCAATCGCGAGGGCCAGATTGTCTTCGTCAATGCCCAGGTGGAGAAGCAGTTCGGCTATACACGCGCGGAGTTGATGGAGCAAAGGCTCGAGATGTTGATACCGGAACGGTTCCGGGGCGAACATCCGGCGCATCGCGCGAAGTTCTCATCCGATCCCCGGGCGCGCGCGATGGGGGCGGGAATCGACCTTTACGCACTACGCAAGGACGGCAGCGAATTCCCGGTTGAGATCAGCCTGAGCCCTCTCGAAACGGAGGAAGGCCCTTTGGTTTCCAGTACGATTCGGGACATTACGGAACGGCGGCGTGCGGAACTGGGCAGGGAGCAACTGGCTTCCATCGTCGACTACTCGGATGACGCGATCATCGGGAAGTCGCTGGATGGAATTATTGTCAACTGGAACAAGGGCGCGGAGCGACTGTATGGGTATTCGGCGGAAGAGACTCTGGGGAAGCCGATATCCCTATTGCTTCCGGGGGATCGCGCCGATGAATTGACCAACATTATAGCCAGACTTCATCGGGGAGAGGTGGTCAACGAAGAGACGGTGAGACGAAGGAAGGATGGCAAACTGATTCACGTCGCACTGACCGTTTCTCCCATCAAGAATTCCAGAGGTCAACTTACCGCGGCATCGTCAATTGCACGAGACATCAGCGAGCGGAAGCGAGCCGACGCGAAATTCCGGGGGTTGCTGGAAGCTGCTCCAGACGCTGTGGTGGTAGTGAATCAGGAAGGCGAGATCGTTCTGGTCAACACGCAGGTTGAGAGGCTTTTCGGATACCGGCGGGAAGAGCTACTCGGAAACAAGATTGAAATGCTGGTGCCACAGCGCTTCCGGCACGAACATCCCGGACACCGCATGGCCTTTTCGGGCAATCCCCGGGTGCGCAGTATGGGGGCCGGCGTGGAATTGTACGCGTTGCGCAAGGACGGCAGCGAATTTCCAACTGAGATCAGCCTCAGTCCGCTCGAAACTGAGGAAGGTGTACTGGTCTCCGGCGCTATTCGCGATATTACGGAACGGAAACGTGTGGAACAGGAAATCCTGAGCCTGAATCGTCAGCTTGAACTTGCAGCTGCGGACGCCGAGGCGGCTAATCGTGCCAAGAGCACGTTTTTATCAACCATGTCACACGAAATCCGGACGCCGATGAACGCCATACTCGGGTATACGCAACTTACGTTGCGCGATGAAAGCATCGGCGCGGCGGTGAAGGCGAATCTCAGGATCATCGTGAAGAGCGGCGAACATCTGCTGGCGCTGATCAACGACGTGCTGGATATGTCCAGGATTGAGGCTGGCCGAGCCGAGATTAACACGGCGACGTTTAATATTCACGGTTTGCTGGACGATCTCTCTTCGATGTTTCGCATGCGGGCGGAAGCGAAGGGCCTGCAATTCGAAGTGAAGATCCGGACAGAATCCGTCTCGTATGTCGTAGCGGACGAAGGCAAGATACGCCAGGTGCTGATTAACCTTCTGGGGAACGCAATTAAGTTCACCGTGATCGGAATGATCCGGCTGAATGTAACCGTCGAGCAAAAAGACGTGGGCCAGTTCTGGCTGTCGGCCGAGGTTGTGGACAGCGGTACCGGCATCTCCACCCCGCAGCAGGAGAGATTGTTCGAGCCATTCAGCCAGACCCGGCGGGGTTTGGGCGAGTCTGCCAGCGCAGGACTGGAGGGCACGGGGCTGGGCCTGGCGATCAGTCAAAAATTTGCGCAACTCATGGGTGGCGGCATCGCGGTTACCAGCACGCCGGGCGTTGGCTCGACATTCCGGTTTAGCGTCCCGGTACAGCGGGGGGACGCAGGCACCGTCGCCGTAAACCGCGATCCCGGACGAGTTGTTCGAGTTCGCGCGAAAGGGGGCGCGCCGAAGATCCTGGTGGTGGACGACATTTTCGAAAACCGGGACTGGCTGATGAAAATACTGACCGTTGTGGGATTCAGCGTACGTGGCGCGGATAATGGCGAAACAGGAATCCGGATGTGGAAGGAGTGGAGCCCTCAGCTGATTTTGATGGACATGCATATGCCTGTCATGGACGGATTCGCGGCCATCCGGGAAATAAAAGCGGAACGAGCCGGGCTGAAAACGGTGGTCATCGCTCTGACAGCGAGTGCGATGGACGCCGACCGGCGCAGGGCGGAGGAAAGCGGCGCCAATGGTTTTCTTGCCAAGCCGTGCGCCGAGCGTGAACTGTTTGAGACAGTTGGCCTGTGGCTGCAAATTAGTTACGACTACGAAGCGGAGGCCGAAGAAGCGCTTCTTGAGGGAATTCCTGGGCTTACCCTGAACAGCGACGAGGGGATACCACCCCAGATGGTGACGGACCTGCTCAACGCTACCCGACAGGGCAATAAGACCTTGATGGACACGTTGATCCACAGGCTGGGTGACGGGGCGGATGGCGGGCCGGTGCGGGTACTGCGGGAACTAGCCGACAGGTACGACTACGACGGGCTGACCCGAGTGCTGGAGGGCGCTCTGAAGTAATTCGTCAATTCGGGCCAAACTATCGGGAATCCAGCCGATAAGTAACGCAGATGAACTCACTTGCGGAAAATCGGACAGCCGGATCGGACGGTCCGGCGTCATCGGGTGGCAAGGTGATGGTTGTGGACGATAATCCGGCAAATCTGAAGCTGATGGAGGAGATACTGCGTCCGCGCGGTTACGAAGTGACATCTTTTCCAAGGGGCAGACTGGCGTTGAGCGCGGCGGCCGACGCTCCTCCCGATTTGATTCTGCTGGATATCAACATGCCGGAAATGAGTGGCTATCAGGTTTGTGAGCACCTGAAGAGGAGTGCGCAGCTTTCATCGATCCCGGTGATCTTTCTGAGTGCTCTGAATGCGCTCGAAGACCGGCTCCAGGGATTCCGTTCGGGCGGGGTGGATTATGTTTCGAAGCCTTTTCAGTTCGAAGAAGTGCAGGCGCGCGTGGACACGCACGTGAAACTACGCCGGCTTCAGAAAGAGATCGAGTCCGATAACGACCGTTTGCAGCAACTGGTGCGGGTTCAGGTCGGAAAAATTGCGGACGCGCAGATGGAGACTATTTTCGCGATCGCCAAGCTGACTGAAGCCAGGGACGACGATACGGGCAAGCATCTCGAGCGTATTCAGGCCTTCTGCGGGCTGCTGGCCGTGGGGATGCGCGAGGAATCGAAATACAAGAGCGTGATAGATGGCGCGTGGATCCGGAACATATTTCACGCCAGTCCTTTGCACGACATCGGGAAAGTGGCCACTCCGGACCGGATTCTGGTTAAGCCGGGGCCTTTGACGCCGGAGGAATTGGCAGTCATGAAAACGCATGCCGCGCTTGGTGCGCGAACGCTGAGAACGGTACACGAGAAATATCCGGAAAACGATTTCATCGCCATGGGAATCGATATCGCGCAATCGCACCATGAGCGGTGGGACGGGACCGGTTATCCGAACGGGTTGAAGGGGGAGCAAATCCCGCTTTGTGCGCGAATTGTCGCGGTGGCGGATTTCTATGATGCCGTGCGATCCAAACGATGCTACAAACCAGCCAGAACGCATGACGAAACGTGCGCAATGATGTTCGCCGCCTGCGGCACGCACTTCGACCCCGAGGTGTTGGCTGTTTTTCGGGGACTAACGGACACGTTCAGCGATGTTTGGGATCGGATGGCACAGGGTCGGTCCGCGGGAGACGGAGTATTTCGGATGGTGGCTTGAGCCTGGCTTGATCCACCCTTACCAGTCGGCCGGCTTGTAATCCTTCAGGAATTGTCCCCAGATGTGTTGGCCGGTATTGATGCCGGTGATGATCGGGTCGAGAATTCGCGCCGCTCCGTCAACAATGTCGAGTGGGGGGTGGAAGCGCTGGTCGCTGGTTTTACGGGCGGCGATCTCTTCCGGATCCTCATCGGTGACCCAGCCGGTATCCACCGCGTTCATGTGGATACCATCGGCCTGATAATCCGCCGCCGACGTACGGGTCATCATGTTGAGCGCGGCTTTGGCCATGTTGGTGTGCGGATGGCGGGTTGTCTTCGACTTCCTGTAAAACTGGCCCTCGACCGCGGAAACGTTGACGATGTGTTTTTCGCGTCCGGGAGTGCGCAGCATGAGCGGTTTCAGGCGCGCGTTGATTATGTACGGCGCGATGGCGTTGATCAGCTGAACTTCGAGCAGTTCGACGGTTGGGACTTCGTCCATCAGGAGACGCCACGAATTTCGGCCGCGAAGATCGACCTGTTGGAGATCCTGATCGAGACGGCCTTCGGGAAAAAGATGCTGCGCCAGGTTGAGATCTTCCGGGAGCAGGGCAAGCTGAGAGAGCTCTGCGGCGCTCGTGGCGGTGGCTTTCAGAGCGTCTTTCAGCGCGTGTTTCAGCGATACTACTGCGCCGGGTTCGCCCAGAAGTTTCTTCGTTGTTTCGGGCATCTGTTCGAGAGCTGTGCGCTCGCCCTCCATCATGTGCGAGTAGAATGCGGGTGGCCGGCGCACGGTCTGGCAGGCGTTATTAACGATGAAATCAAGGCGAGGAAGCGTATCGAGCAAGTGCAGACAGAGGGCTTCGACGCTCGGCGTGTGGCGCAGGTCAAGGCCGTAAATCTTTAAGCGGTGGCCCCATTCGGGGAAGTCCGATTCCTGCGCGTAGCGGCGGGCGGAATCGCGGGGGAATCGAGTGGTGACGATCAGGGTGGCGCCGGCGCGCAATAGTTTGATACCCGCCTGGTAGCCGATCTTGACGCGGCCGCCGGTGAGCAGCGCGACGCGGCCAGTGAGGTCGGCCAGTTCGGAGCGCTTGTTGAAATTGAACTCGGCGCACGGGGGACACATCTGGTCATAGAAATGGTGGATGACGGAGTAGTGCTGCTTGCAGACGTAGCAGTGGTGCGACTCGGGCGATTCGGTGTCTCGCGGTTCCGGCTGATCGGTTTCGGTTGGCGCGAAAAAATTGGGAGTGGTGAAGACGGGTTTGCGGCGTAGTGCGCGGATTCCGGTTTCGTGGAGCACCGAATCGATCTGCTGCGTCTTGCGCGCCGACCGCTCGCGTTCGGCGGCCTTGAGTAGTTCGCGGCGAGCTTTCTTATCGGGGTTGTAGAGCTGGGCTACCGCCTTGTGAAACCGGTCGCGGTCTTCGGGCGAGAATTGCTGCAGCCGATCATGATCGGCTGCCAGCCATTCGAGGAGTTGGAGCGCAGTACGGGGATTGTCGGGCGTATCGGACACAAAAAAGGTTTACGGGGCTCACAAAAACGTAACGGCGGTCGAAACCAAAGGCTTCAACCGCCGCAATTTCGGAGACCAAAAAAGAATTGTTTGGTCGGGGCGAGAGGATTCGAACCTCCGGCCTCCTGGACCCGAACCAGGCGCTCTACCAAGCTGAGCCACGCCCCGAAAATACTAGTCTAGCAAGTCAACTGCGATTGCGCCGACGCTGCCGTTCTACGCGCGTTCCGCGTAGGTGCCTTCAGCAGTGTTTACGCGGATTTTTTGACCTTCGTTAATAAACGGAGGTACCTGGACAACGAGCCCGGTCTCCATTTTCGCCGGTTTGGTCACGTTCGATACTGTTGCGCCACGCATGCCAGGTTCGGTCGAGACTACGGTCATATCCACGGACGCCGGCAACTCCACACCCATCGGCTTGCCTTCGTAGAATTCAACCTTCACTTTGAGCTGCGGGATCAGGTAGTCGGTAGCGTCGCCGAGCAGTTCTTTCGTCAGGTGCATCTGCTCGTAGTTTTCTGTGTTCATGAAGTAGAAGAACTCGCCATCGTCGTACAGATATTCCATCTCGATCTCATCGAGGATCGCCTTCTCAACCTTGTCTTCGGACGAAAACCGGTTCTCGATCATGGTGCCGCTTTTCAGGCTGCGCATGCGGGCCTGGACAAAGCCGCGGAGATTGCCTGGCGTCCGGTGGCTCACGCTGAAGACCGAGTACAGGTCGTTGTTGTACTTGATCACCATTCCTGGACGCATTTTCGTCGCCTGTATCATGCTGCTGTTTAAACTCCAAACTGTTGAGATTGTGTTACGGGAGCGGAAAACTTCAGTATAGCAATGGTTCGGGCGCTGCTACCGGGTCGTGGCACGCCCAATAACCGAGGCACATGACTACCAGGAACATGGTCAGCTCAGGGGAAAGGCCGAGGTTCAGGTCAGTGATGCCGACGACCATAGTACCTATCACTGAGGCGCTGGCCCATTGCAGCAGGAAACGGCGATCCGAGCGGCCTGGCGGCAGTGTCCTGAGCGCGCGCTGGAAATCGAGAAGCGCCATCAACAGCGCGCCGGTCAAAAACAGCGCGGCCGGAATTCCGCGCTCCGCCGCGTAATGGATGTAGATACTGTGCAGGTGCAGATAGTCGCCCGGAGGCAGCGGCCGTGGAATGTCTTTGGGCAGATAGGCCTGGAAAACCTGGTCTTTGCTGATCTCTTCGGGGCCGACGCCGAAGACTGGGTGCGCTTTGATCATCTCCCAACCAGTGCGCCAGACGATGAAGCGGTGCTCATTGGAATCCGTTTTCTTTTGAGGGGCCCAGAGAGACGTGACGCGTTGTTTTAATTTCAATGAGGGCGGTGCCGCAAAAAAAACGATTAGCAGCAAGACGGGCATCGCGAGCACTGAGGATCGTTTCCACGTCCAAAGGAGGTAGAGTCCGGCGATTACAGCGGCCCCGATGACGCCGCGAGTGAAACTTAGAATCAGCACGGTGCCGATGACCAGCGCGCAGGGCAGGCAGATCCAGGCATTTTTCCGAAGGTTGGGGCCGAACAACAGGAATGCGACCAGCATGAGCAGCAGGAAGAGTTCCTGGCCTGAGAAGGTCATCCAGTGGCTCTGGAATCCCGTGATGCGCTGGTCGATGTAGAAGTCGTAAAAATCGCGATGCTGGGCGATCGCCTGTGCCCATTTGCGCACGAACTGAAAGATGCCGAGACCGGCCGTGACGGTGCCTACGCCTACCCAGGAAAGCACGAGGACTTTGATTTCGCCGAGCGTCAGGATTGAGGAATAGACCGTCAGCATGGTTAGAAAAACCGGCATCTTGCGGACTTGGGTGAGGCCGTTTGCGGGGTCGGGCGAGAAGGCGAGTGAAAGGAGAGTCCAGGCTAGAAATAAGCCCAACGGGATTGCGATCCGGGGCCAGCGCAGGGGCAGGCCTGAGAGCAAGAGCACGCCGACGGCGAGCCCGAGAAGGATCTGCGAAACGGCGATGGAGAGCAGAATGGTCGCGGCGGCGGCTGCCGCGAGCCACAGGCTTAGTGTCTTCAGGAATGGCGGAGGGACCAAGTAGTGAGTATAGTGGGGCGGGCCTTCGGGCCTGCCGCCGGGCTTCTGCCCGGCGCAAGCTGGCGTAAAGTTTTGTTGAGATTAGATATCGTTCCGGCCACTAATGTTGATGTGTACGGGTATGATCGGCGTCTTCCTCATCGGGATATTGTTGGTGCGCGAATGTTCGTTACTTTTCGGTTGCATGGAAGTCTTCCCGTGAATCGCGTTTTTCCGCCTGCACAGCTGACTCATGGAGAGGCATTCGTTGCCCTGGATCGGTTGCTGGATCATGCCCGGATTGGCCCGTTGTATCTTCGTCAGGCTCAGATTGCAGAGATGGTTGTTCGGTCTTTGTGGGATGGCGAGAGTCGGTTTGGGCGGTATAAGTTACATTCGTTCGTGGTGATGGCAAATCATGTTCATATTCTTGTTACGCCACATGTGCCTTCGTCAGTGTGGCTTGGGGCGCTCAAGGGTTCCACGGGACATGAGGCGGTCCGGATGCTGAATCAGCGCGGAAAGCCTTTTTGGCAGGATGAGAGCTATGACCATCTGATTCGAAACGATTCGGAATTTGGGCGCGTGCGGCGATATATTGAATGGAATCCTGTTAAGGCCGGGCTTGTTGCGTTGCCGGAAGAATATCCCTGGTCCAGTGCGACGCCGGGCAGAAGCCCGGCGGCAGGCCGGAAGGCCTGACCCCACGGCTGACCTCAGTCGTAAGCCACAGAGCAAGATACAGACTAGTGGGTCATGGCGTAGGTTACGTAGTCTACGCCGATCTTC
>Ga0207040_1221_pt1 | contig 15578 bp, 8 predicted proteins | sample Alteio_BWMinCont_72_FD_153279 | JGI IMG/M metagenome (GOLD analysis project Ga0207040, IMG submission 153279) | Enriched cells from forest soil in Barre Woods Harvard Forest LTER site, Petersham, Massachusetts, United States -... | ecosystem: Environmental > Terrestrial > Soil > Temperate forest >... | reverse complement strand
TGACCCGCTTTCTGCCAACAGTTCACAGGGACGGTGATCGGGCCCAAGGCCCAAGGACAGCCGAGGGCGGCTGTCCTCACATGACCTTGAAGCATGACCGTGAAGAGGGTCCCGGCGCTACTATGCGCATGCTAGTTGACGGTAAGGGATAGCGCCGGCGAGCCGGTGGCAACGTTTGAGCCACTGGTCCCCGTAACTGTGATGGTGTAAGTGCCAGTTGGAGTGCCGGTATCGTTCCCACCGCCACCACCGCTGCTACTGCTGCAAGCCGGCATTAGAAGCAGTCCGCTCAGCAGCATTCCAAGCATCAGGAAGCCGAACCATTTTCTGCGGCGTGATCTGGCAGATCCCAGACCTGCGCTCAGGAGCATCATTCCGCCGATTGGCAGCAGCATCGCATAAACCAGGCCTGAGGATCTGCGCTCTAACGGGCGCTCGAGCATCGCGGCCGACGCCGTCGTGGCTAGATTGAGCACTGCGGTCCCTGTGCCGTTGGCAGGCAGAGTGACAGGGGTGCTTGGCGTAAAAGAACAGGTCGGCGCCTTAGGGACCACAGGCGAGACCGAGCAGGCGAGAGTGACAGGCGAGCTGAACCCTTCCATGGAGCTCACGGTGATGGTGGCCGTCGCTGATACTCCGGGGATTCCCGAAGTTGGTGACAAGGCTCCGTTGGTAACCGTAAAGCCCGATGTTGAATACTTGACCACGAAGGCGTCGCCGTTGAGCTTCGAGCTAGCTTGCTCCGGAACGACCGTAGGGAAGTCTGTCGAGTTGGTGCTGCCGGTAACGTAGACGTTAGCCCCTGCGCTGTCGACGGCGATACCGGCCAGCGATCCTCCGCCGTTAGAAGTAGCGGTGTTTTCGTTAAGCTTTCCTCCCAGATAAGTGGAAAAGGCGAGGGCTGAGCCACCTGCGCTGATCTCGGAGACGAACGCATCGTTCTCTCCATTGTTCTGGGGTTGGGTAGGGCTTGCAGTGGGGAAGTTCGTGGATCCAGTGACTCCAGTCACATACGCATTTTTATTGCTGTCAACTGCGATGGCCAGGCCTGCGTCGTCGCCGCTTCCCCCCAAATAAGTCGAATACACTAACTGCGCCCCGGTAGGGTTCAACTCGCTTACGAATGCGTCCGACGGGAGAATGCCGCCGCCAAATGTTTTTTGCAATGGAGACTGCAGCGGGAATTTGGTGGAGGAAGTGACTCCCGTTACATACGCGTCGCCCGCAGCGTCGACGGCAATCCCTAAACCTTTATCGCTCAACTCGCCGCCCAGAAATGTGGAATATACCAATCCGCTCCCGGATGGGTTGATCGCCGTCACAAACGCATCGTACAACCCGCCGTTGCAGGTTCCCTCAGTGCCGCACATGGGTTGGAACACGCCGCTTGTGGTTTTGAATCCTGGGTTCTTGGTTCCGCCGGTGACGTAGGCATTGCCCGTGCCGTCAACCGCGACTGCGCCGGCGAAGTCTCCCGAGCCTCCACCGAGGTAGGTCGAATAGACGAGGGCGTTTCCACTTGGGTTGAGCTTGGTGACGAAGCCGCCGCCAGTCTCCGACGGCAAGGGATTTCGCGGGGGGAAGTCAGTCGAGGTGGTGGATCCCACGACATAAGCGTCTCCGCCGCTATCTAGAGCCAGACCGCTGGCTACATCGGTTCCGGTGCCGCCAAGGAACGTGCTGTACATCAGCGTAGATCCAGTCGAGCTCAGCTCGAGCACGAAAGCATTCGTGGCTCCCTTAAGACTGCTCTGATAAGCACCCTGGGTTGGGAAATCGGAAGATTTTGTGCCGCCGGCCACAAATACGTCTCCCGACGCATTCATCGCAATCGCATTTCCGCTGTCATCGCTGCTGCCCCCGACGTAGGTCGAATAAACCAGGGTACCAGTCGGGGAAAGCTCGGTAACAAATACGTCAAAGCTGCCCTTATTGCTTGAGTAAAGAGGATTCTTGGTAGGGAAGTCCGTGGACTTAGTTTCGCCGGTGACCCAAGCGTTGCCGCTGCCATCAACGGCGATGGCGTTTCCGTCGTCTTCCCCTGTCCCTCCCAAATAGGTTGCGTAGGTTACGGATGGATCAATAACCAACTCGCGGCTGCGATCATAGTTGCCCAGTTCGAAGCTCACCTGATTCTTGGCGCGCAGGACAAAATGCGCATCGACGGGCTGGCGCACTCCATCTTTCTGCTGGTAAGCGACCGGCTGGTGCAGCAGGACGTCTCCCGCGCTGGAAGCGAGTATCAGATTTCCCGAAGGGTCGGTTACGATGCGGAGGGCGCCGGAGATGTCGAAGCGGATTGGGTCGGGACTGGCGCCGGGAGCAACGATGAAATCAAACTCCAGCTGGTTCTGCGCGCCGTAAAAGGCCATCTCCACTCCCGGATAAGCCTCGCGGTAGCAGATGCGCGCATACTGCGGTACGTTGGCATGCCACTGGCGGCGATCCGCTCCCAGGAAGTAATTGCTGTGGCCGGGAAGTTGGTCGCCGGCGATAATTTGCGATTGTGGATTCCCGCCATCGAGGCGCAGATGAATCGCAGCGGTGCGAGCTCTGGCAGTTGCCCGCTCGGCGGCCGGCTCGGTGGTTCCAGCTACCCCGTGGTTCTGAGCCACCCGCGTGTCCACTGCCAGCGATGAAGGATGCACGGCGAAGACGGTGTCGTTGGTGGTGAGGAATACTGTGTAACCCCTGCCCCGCGCCACATATTTGACCTGAGGATCGGTCTGGCCCTGGTTGGCTTCAAAAGCCAGCGGAAGAGTTGCCAGGCTGGCGCGGACCCGGCCGCTCGCTTGCGCTTTGAGCGCTGGCGCCTGCCCGGACGCTGGGGCAACCTGGCTGGCGGTCTTGCTTCCGCTATTCCGGCGCAAACCTCCGACAAGTGCGACTCCGAGGGCAGCTAACACGGCTACGGCGACGATCCAGTTCGCAGGCAAGAACATTCTTGGGGCAGATGGCTTAAACACGACGATCCTCCTCGAATGAAACCCGAAACACCGCTTTATAAGAATGGTTTTGACCTGAGGGCAAACCAATCCTGGAAGCACGCCCTTGTACCCTCAGTCTGCAAAGCTGCAAATTTGTGAAGCTTAGGCGGAGTATGGATTGGTCAACCGGCCTTGTCAACGCACGGTAGATAGCAATTCAGGTACCACCAACCCTTCTCGGGGCGGCCCCCCCCGCAGACGCGTAGTAGCGAGTCCAGCCGAGGTCCAGAGTGAGGAAAAAGGAAGGTCGGCCCGATTCTAAGGAACGGCGACAATCACGCCGGTACACGGTTTAGAGCCGCGTCTGCGGTAGCTGTGGGCCACAGAGGAGTCGAAGTAGATCGCGTCCTCAGGCCCGAGAACAAATTCCTCCGCGTCAATTCTTAGGGTGACGAAGCCCTTTAGAACTTAGAGAAATTCGACCCCAAGTTGCTGATGAGGCTTGAGTTTCTCGGCCGGCACCTCTTGAAAATCTGCCAGTAACGCACTCAACTTGCGCTCCGTGGCCCGGTAGTCCAGGCACTCAAAGTAATACTGCACATCCTCTGCGACCGGCCTGTCGGGCAGGCGCACCCGCTCGGCCCGCCGCACCACCCCAACCGCCCGGCGTTTTAGCTCGTCGGAAAAGAAGGAATCAAGCCCTACCCCGAAGACCGTAGCGATGCGCAACAGGGTGGGCAGAGTGGGAAACAACTTTCCCCTTTCGAGCTTCGACAGCAGGGCCGCGGAAAGCCCCGCATGCTGGCCCAACTCCACCAGTCCCATGCCCTTGCGCAGGCGCATGGAGCGCAGCTTTTCGCCGATCGAATAACGTCCGAGGCCCTGGGAAATGGCGTCGGTCAATCCCGTGGTCATTTCTCTATAATAAAAATGGTTGTTCGTTAGGGTAAATCTGGCCTGTCCAAGAAAAAAGCCATGCTGGAAGCATGGCTTTCGGATTTTGTGGTGTGCTGGGATCAAGCTTTACTGCGGCGGCTTCTTCTTGTTGAACATTCCCATAACGCTGCTGGCAGGATTCTGCGGCGTTTTGCCGCCCAGTGCGCCTTTTAACAGGCCGCTGGCCATGCCTTTCACGTCCGGAACGAACTTCGGGTCAGAAGTGGTTCCCTCGACCAGGACCGGAATTCCCATTCCGCCAACGGCGGCGTTTAATTTGAACGCGAGTTGGTTGGACGGACTCACTGTGCCGGCTCCTGTGACCGTGCCGATGGACGGCACTATGAGATTGATATTGTCAGCCCGGGTGCCCTCGGGAGCTACCCGAACATTGGAGCTGAAATTCTGAATGGTCGTATCGTTGCCCGTGTTCTTGCCCGACAGGGAAGATATGCCGGAGAGCTTGGACCCCAGATTGAAATTGGCGAGCGTGGAATTTTCCAGCTTGACGCTGCCGACCGTAACCAGTTTATCAACTGGGCCGGTGATCGTCATGGTCGTATTAAGGTCTCCGCCTTTCAGTTGAGACTTCGGCGGGAGCACCACGCCAAGCGCCGGGAGCATCGCTTCCAAGTCGTCGACCGGCATGCCCGCACCGTCTAATTTCAAATTGACTGCGGTCACCTGGCCGTGAGAGTCATATCTGCCGGTCAGATGCGCGAGCGCCTTGCCCATGGAAATATCGCATTGCGGGATGGTGCCAGTTTCCTTGGCCACGTCATGCACCACCGTATAGGTCACCTGCACCGGTTTGCCCGCGGGCGATCCCTTCTGAACGACCTGTAGATTCGTGGCTTTCAGCGTGCCGGTTGTCTTGGCTTCCTTCCCATCGGAAGCGACGGTGCCGTTGAAATCCGCGATGCCGGAAATGCCCGAAGCCGGATCGATGAATCCCGAGGCTGCCAGGTTCATCTTTTCCACCGTAACCTTGGCGTTGAGCGGAGTGAGCGCTGCGTTATTGGGGTCGATGGGGCCGGCGTTGCCTTCGAGTTTCAGACTTCCGCCCGCCGGCAGTTGTGCCGACATCTCGAAGGGGAACGAAGAAGTGAACGAGAAGTCGGTTACTTTGATAGTCACTTTGTCGTAGGAGCGAGGCTTCTGTGTCGACCCCGCACGCGACAGGGTGAGGCGCCCGTCATTGACGTTCAGCTTGGCGACCGACAAATTCGGATTGCCGGACGCCGGGGCGGCGGGTTTCGCATTCGCGTTTGCGTTCGGGGGAGCTGTTGAACTCGCGGGTTGCGAGGCCGAGGGATTGCTTCCGCCCAGGCTGGAGAAATTCCACTTTTCGCCATTCGCCGATTTCACCAGGCTGATTTCCGGCTGGTTCAGCGTGAGGTGGGTCACGTTCAGAGTCTTCGAGAAAATCAGCGGGATCAGTTCCACGCCCACCTGGAGCGACTTTGCCTGCACGAACGGAGACTGGCTGAAGGCGGGATCGTCCGCGATGGAAATGTCGTCCGCGGCTACGCTGCCGGTAAATAGCGAGAGCGAAAGATTTCCCACCTTGACGGGTCGGCCTAGCGCAGCCGTAAGGTCCGACTCGATCTTGGGGCGGAAAGAGTTGGCGTCGATGAAGAAGGGAATTGCGATCACGATGACAAGGATTACGGCTACGACAAGGGCTACGATCTTGAGATTGCGGTTCATGGTTCATGCCTCCTGGGCACGGCGGGTCCTGGAATGAAAGACGTTCGAAGCAACGTCTCTAACGAGACATTTCCGCACATCTTTATTTTCATTGCGGATCCTGTTCATTGTGGATCCTGCAGCAGCTCGGGAGCGGGGACGGTCCCGCTTTCCACTTGCTTTTCCTGGGCAGTGCGCTGTTCGTTGTCGATATTCACCGCGGCTTCCAGTTCCTTGTTGGCTTCCGGCTTGCGTCCCAGGTGCAGGAGCAATTGTCCGCGCACGTAATGAAGGTCGGTGCGTGCGGGGTCAATCTTTAACGCCGCATCGATTTCCACCAAAGCCGGCGCATACTTGTTCTGATGTTGATAAATTTTTGCCAGCCCGAAATGTGAATTCACCTGGCGCGGGTCGCGGCCCAACGCTTCACGATAACTCTTTTCCGCGTTCTTGTCGTCTTGCATCAGTGCGTAGATGTCTCCGAGTTCCTCATAGTTGAGGGCGAGATCGGGTTCAATCGCGGCGTCTTTCAGAAACTCCTCACAGGCTTTTGCATAGTCCTGTTTCTTGAGGTAGGTCAGGCCCAGATTGAAGTGCACGAAAGGGAGTTTGGGATCAGCCTGGGCCGCGGCTTGAAATTCGCTCAAGGCCTGATCGTATTGCTCGAGATTTAAGTAGGACTTGCCCACGAACAAGCGGTACTCGGGTGAACCGTCGCTCAATTTGATGAGTTGTTCGGTGGCCCGGTTGTCGAGTTCCTTCTGGCCGGCGCGATGGGCAGCGTTGGAAAGCACGTACAAATAGGGCAAGTGACCCGATTCCTGCGCCCAGAGCGGTTCCAGGGTGGCGGCGGCGTCGGCCCAGCGCTCGGCAAAAAAGTAGCACAGTCCCAAAAGATAGCGTGGCTGCAGCGCGTCGGGTTGATCGCGCACCACCGACTCGAAGGGCGGCGTGGCTTGCAGAAACTCGTTCTGCCGGTAGTAGGCGAGGCCGATATTCAGCCGGATACCCGCGACTTGCGGCATCCAACGCTCGGCCTGCTGCAGGGTTTCCAGAGCCTTGGTCCATTGCTTTCGCCGCATATAGACCACGCCGAGATTGGCGTACGCTCCTCCCGCTTGCGGATCAAGCCGAAGCACTTGGCGGAAATCGCGCTCCGCTTCGTCCAGGCGGCCGTGCCTAAGGGCGTCTTGTCCGCGTTGAAACAGCTGCGCGGGATCGGGGGGCTTGGCGTCCCTGGCATCGGAGGGAGACGAGTTCATGGATGCCCCGCCGCTTCCATTTCCCGGGGACGCGGGCGAGGCTTGCGGGGGCGGAATCGCTATCGCCATTCCCGCCAGCAGAAGCAAGACAAAACCCCCGGATATGATTCGTGCGCTTGACACTGGTATGGGTCTCTGCTGTAGTGTCCGCCAGTGTACGCTCTCAATTCAAGCAGCGACGCGAACACTGCTCACGAAGAGCGCCTGGTCGTGGGGGACAGCCGCCCTCGGCTGTCCGGTCGAGCAAGGGTTCGACTATTTTTGGGGCTGCAGTCCATTCTCGGTAAGACATCGGGCCTTAGGCCCGATGGACCGCCGAGGGCGGCTGTCCCCACATGGTTCAATATTGCGGCGCCTCTCCGTTCCGGCGCGAGGATTCGATGGTGACCATTCGGGACGTGGCCAAGGAAAGCGGATTCTCTTCGACCACGGTGTCGATCGTGCTCAACAATGCGCCACTGGCCCGCTACATTCCGGCCGTCACCAAAAAGCGCATTGAGCGCGCGGCGCAGAAGCTCGGATACCGGCCCAACCAGTTCGCGCGCTCTTTGCGCAGCAAGCGCAGCCACACGGTCGGCGTCATGGTTTTTGACATGACCGATCCGTTCTGTACTCTCATTCTCCGGGGCATTGAAAACACTCTCTATCAGTCCTCCTATCTTCCCATTCTGACCGATGTGCACAACGAGCGCAGCCGCTTTGAGCGCTATCTGGAAATGCTGCTCGACCGCCGCATCGAAGCCCTGATTGTCCTGGCCAACTGGCTCTTCCTCGATATCAACTTGCTGGGCGATCTCGAAAAGAGCAGCATTCCCACGGCCATGATCGGCTGCGAACTGAAGACGGAGTCGATCAGTTCGGTGATCGTCGACAACGAGGTCGGCGGCCATATGGCGCTCGAACATCTGCACTCTCTCGGCCACCGTAAAATCGCATTCATCCGCGGCCCTAAAGCGCTGACTGATAGCGCGCCGCGCTGGCGTGGCATCCGCAGCTGTGCCAAGGAGTGCGGGCTGGAGCTCGACTCCCGTCTGATCATGGAGTTGCCGGAGTCGCGCGATCCCGTGTCCAGTTTCGAATCGGGTCATAAGCTCACCGAAGAGTTGATTCGGCAAAAGCGTTCCTTCACGGCGCTGCTGGCCTTTGACGACCTGAGCGCGTTTGGCGCAATCCGCGCTTTGAACAAGGCGGGCGTGCGAGTGCCCGAACAATGCTCAGTGATCGGTTTCGATGACATTGCCACCTCGGCACTGTACACACCCTCGCTCACCACCGTCCGCCAGCCTATGGAAGCGATGGGAGCGTCCGCCGTGGGGATTGTGTTGGATGGAATCAACGCGGTGCTGGAAAAACGGGAGATGAATGCTACGCATCGCAAGGTCGCGCCCGAGTTGGTGGTGCGCGAGTCCACGCGCAGCCTGCAGTGACCGTTCACGGCGCGGGGCGTCTCCGGTCAGACAGGGGGGCGAATGACTCTTGCGAGAAGGTGTGATTCGGCGCACACCAGGTCGCTTTTTTCTTGACATAGAGTGCCATATAAAAGCACTATTCATACGTTTTAATAGCCGTCTCAGGGTCTCAATCCACTGAGCGCACTGCGTGTCGAAAATTAAGCCCCGAGCCGTGAGGCTCGGACCGTATGGCAAGCCAACTGAACTTGCGCTGGGCGATGCCCGCGCTAACGGGGGGAGTTTGACCATGAAATCACATCGTGTGTGGTTGAGGATTGTGCTCGTGGTGTTCACACTCTGCGGGGCCGGCTGGGCCCAGACCGGGTCGATTACCGGCACGGTGAAGGATAGTTCGGGGGCCGCGATTACCGGCGCTAGCGTGGTGGTCACCAGTCCTGAGCGCGGCATTACCCGCCAGATGGCAACCAATTCCAGCGGCGAATACAACGAGTCGGCGTTGCCGGAGGGCAGCTACGACGTGATCGTTAGCGCGGCCGGCTTCAAGAAATTTGAAGTCCGGCGCGTGAAGCTCGATGTCGCGGAGAAGACGCGCGTCGATGTCACCCTGGAAGTTGGCGCTATCACGACCGAGGTCATCGTTCAGGGCGAAAACGTCGCGCAGGTCGAAACCCAGTCCTCCGAACTGGCTGGCACAGTCACGGGAAAAGAAATCACCCAGCTCGAACTCAATGGGCGAAACTTCACGACGCTTGTGAGCCTGGTTCCGGGAGTGAGCAACCAGACCGGAATGGATGAGCCGCAGGCCGGCATCAACGGCAGCGTCGCCTTCAGCATGAATGGCGGCCGCACCGAGTACAACAACTGGGAACTCGATGGCGGCGACAACATGGACAACGGCAGCAACGGCACGTTGAACGTGTATCCCAGTGTCGATGCCATCGCTGAATTCAAGGTGCTCACTTCAAACTACGGCGCCCAATACGGCCGCAACGGCTCCGGAACCGTGGAAGTCGAAACCAAGGGCGGAACGAACTCTTTCCACGGGGATGCCTACGAGTTCGTGCGCAACAACGCTTTCAACGCGCAAAACTATTTCAACAGCACTGTGGCCGGCGGCACAGGGGTCGCCCCGCCGTACAAGAAGAACGACTTCGGTTATACGCTCGGGGGCCCGGCCTACATCCCGGGTGTCTATAACAAAAACAAAGAGAAGACTTTCTTCTTCTGGTCCCAGGAGTGGCGCCGCGACCGGCTTCCCGCAAGCTTCAACACTCCGGTGCCCTACAGCGCTGAGCGGACGGGCGACTTCACGGATGTTTGCCCCAACGTCGCTGCTAAGAACTCGATGCTCGACTGCCCCACTGACCCGAGAACTGGTAATCCCTTTACCCTCGCCGCCGGGCTGGGCCCGCTGCCGGTGACGGCGCAAGCCCAAGCCCTGCTGCCGCTGATCCCAGTCGGGACCGCGGATAATCCGGGTGCAGCTGTCTATAACACGAATACGACTCTACCCACGAACTGGCGCGAAGAACTGTTCCGCATCGACCACAACATTACGGATCACGAGCGCGCGACGTTCCGCTATATCCATGATTCCTGGACAACTCTCGAACCCGGCCCAATCTGGGATACGACCAACTTCCCCACCAGCCAGACGTTTTTTAACGGACCAGGAATCAGCTTGGTCGCGCGTCTGACCAGCACCGTCTCGCCCACGCTGCTCAACGAATTCGTCGCCAGCTATACGACGGACCATATTGCGTTCAAGTCCGTGGGTTACTACGCTCTTCCGTCCGGGTTCAGCATGGGTTATCTCTACAACAATGGTGCTGGAGGTAAGCTTCCAGCTATTAATGTCGGCGCTGGGAACAATGTGTACGGAGGCGGGTTTGGCCAGGATCCGGAAGGTGTCTGGCCTGAGGGGCCATACAACTCCAATCCTACCTACACCTACCGCGACAACATGACGAAGATTATCGGCCGCCACAACCTGACGTTTGGCGCTTACCTGGTCACAGCCCAGAAGAACGAGTTAAGCAGTGTGCAGGTGAACGGCTCTCTCACTTTTAGCAAAGCCTCGGCTAGCGTACAGGTCGGCGGAAAACCTCTGGGAACTGGGAACCCCTTTGCTGACATGTTGCTGGGAGATATCGCGAGCTTTGGGCAAGGCAGTAATCAGCTGAAATTCTACAATCGCTACAAAATCGTCGAACCCTATTTCCAGGACGACTGGCGCGTGACCAACCGCCTTACTTTGAATCTGGGGCTGCGGTTAAGCCTGTTCGGCACCTACCGTGATCGCTATCACCATGCTTACAACTGGGATCCCGCCGTGTACCAGGCCGGCATCGCCAATGCGCCTACCCTCTGCCCGCCCGTATCGGCAACTTGCGCGTCGGGTTCTCTTACCGGGGGCAACCCGCTTCTCGGCCTGGTGCAGTGCGGCGGTCCGGGTGGAACCTATACTTTCGACGGATTTAGTGCCGCCGTCGGCGGCAACTCCAACGCCGGCTGCTTGCAGGGACATCTGTTCAACCCAGCACCTCGTATCGGCTTTGCCTACGACGTTTTCGGAGACGGCAAAACCGCTCTTCGCGGTGGCTATGGGATCTTCTACGAGCACGCCAATGGAAACGAAGCCGACACAGAGGGCATGGAAGGCCAGACCTCTCCTCTGCTGCAAAGTGCGACCCAGAACAATATTCAGGGTTATAACAACATTGGATCTTCCAGCGGAGGCGTCGCTCCTGCGTTCCCGTTGAGCTTCTACTCGATTCCGAACAAAGCCATCTGGCCGTACATGCAGCAATGGCACCTGGATATTCAACGCGAGCTGCCGGGCCATAGCGTGGTCATGGTTTCCTATGTCGGCAGCAAGGGGACGCATCTCGGGCTGCAGCGCGACCTGAATCAGCTGTACCCGGTGGCGGCCTCTGCGAACCCCTACGGACCCGGCCAGCCGATCACGGCGGCGGATTGCTCAAGCCTCACATTTGATCCCTTAACGGACGTCGCCACGGCCACCGCGGGAGGCACCACCTATACAACTTCCCAGACCGGCGGTTGGGCCAATAACCTGGCCGTTGCCTGCGGCAATAGCGCCGATCCGTATCGGCCCTTCTCCGGCGTCCACACCATCACGCGCCTGGAAAACCAGGCGAATTCCACCTACCACGCCCTGCAGATGTCTGCCCGAAAGAGTGTCGGGGCATTGAACTTGAGTGCGGCTTACACCTACAGCCATGCCATCGATGACTCCTCGGATCGGTATGACGGAACGTTCGTTAATTCCTACAACCCCAATTTCACCCGCGCCAGTTCCAACTTTGACGAACGTCATATACTCAACACGAGCTGGGTCTATGACCTGCCCTTCTTCAAGAAGAGCGGCCTGACGCATTCGATGTTGGGTGGCTGGCAGTGGTCGGGCATCGAGTCGTTTTCGACCGGAATACCCGTGACGGTGACGAACGGAACGACGTACGGCGATAACGCCGGAGTCGGCAACGCCACGGGCACGGGTTCGTTCCCGGCTCGGATTGGCGATCCTAACTCATCCCTTCCGCCGGCCAGTGACGTATCATCCTCGAGCCAGGCCAAGTTCGGCCTCAATCCGGGTGCCTTTGCTTTACCGCAAGGGCTCACTTTTGGAAGTTCCGGCAGAAACATCGTGCGCAATCCTTCCCGTCTGGCCTTTGATATGGGAATTTTCAAGCACTTTGCCATCAAGGAAAGCACTGCGCTTGAATTCCGGGCAGAGGCTTTCAACATCTTCAACCACACCCAGTTCTACCTGAGCAACAGCAACGGCGGCACGGCTTCGATGACCTGTACAGGGGGCGCCAATCTGTCAGCAGGCGACTCCAGTTGTATCGGGCCGGGAGGTTCGACATTTGGTGAGATCAGCAGCGCTCACCTCGCCCGCATCCTGCAGTTCAGTTTGAAGTTCATCTTCTAACGGCAACCGCAGCTAAAACCAAAGCCGGCCTCCGAAGAGGCCGGCTTCTTTTTGTGTGCCGAGCATGTTCGACAGCTAGGAGGTGCAAGTCCTCTACCCAACCCGATGGAGGTGAAGGGTTAGCGAAGCGCAAGGGTGAAATAACACTCGTCGCGAGGCGGGGCCTGAAAGAAGCGTGGAGCAAAGACGCGAGCTGATGAACAAGAACCGGATAGGAGGCCTACGGTGGCGGGCGAGCGGGCAAATGATTGCGAAGCCCATATCCATCAAGCTCACTGGTGGTAAATCCTGCGGTTGCGCGTCGAAGGCGGTCGAACTTACCTCGGGAGATCTGCGGCATGTCACGGAATCGTGACTGAGGGTGAAGCGATTCACCCTGACCGTGTCGCAGAAGTCAGCAGAGGGCAAAATAGGTCATGCAGTCGGCAAGGCTAGTGAGGCACTCCAATGCCGAAAGGCGGAGCAAACAAGATAGGCCGAGCCGGGAACGATGGTCCGAAGGCCCGAACGGTACCCCGCAAGGGGAATAAAGGAAAAGGCAAGTAAACGGTGCGACTCATGAGTGGACAGCGGCAGAAAAACCGGCCCGAACAAGGGGTGCTGGCCTTTCCGGCGGAGGGTAGGAGTGATGCTCCGAAGGCCGTCGCGAAAGGGACCGAAACGCTCATGGCGAAGCACAGGACCGAAAGCCTGGCCGGAACCGAACGACTGATGGAAGAAGTCTGCGAGCTGGAGAACTGCAAGCAGGCGTTACAACGAGTCAAGGCCAATAAAGGGAGTCCGGGGGTAGACGGGATGACCGTCGATGAACTCCCGGAGTACCTGAAGCAGCATGGGCTGGAAATCGGGGAACAGCTACGAAACGGAACCTATCAACCGCGGCCGGTGAGGCGGGTAGAAATCCCGAAGCCGGATGGCAGTGGAATGCGAAAGCTAGGCATTCCAATGGAAACGGGGACGGACACGGTTTCGCGAACTTCGCAAACGGGGTGTGAGCAAGGATCTGGCGGCGAAAACCGCCGGCAGTCCTCACGGCCCGTGGCGCATCGCCAACTCGCCCGCTCTCACCATCGCTTTGCCAAATGCCTACTTTGCCCAGCTCGGGCTTCCACCCATGGTCGTGCGGTCCTAGCTCAATCCGCCGAACCGCCGTATGCGGACCCGCATGTACGGTGGTGTGGCAGGGGAGGCGGGGCGACCCGTCCCCCTATGCCGATGCGATGCGCAAACGCCGAACGCCGGAAGCCTCCCCTATACCCCCACCGTCTGCGGCGTCCCTACCGCCTCCAGCGCCCGCTCTAGATCCTCAATCAGATCGTCGCAGCTCTCGATTCCTACTGAAAGCCGCACCATCTGCTCGGTCACGCCCATCTTCTCGCGTTGCTCCGCCGAGATCATGGCGTGCGAGGTCAGCACCGGAATCGATACCAGGGACTCCACTCCTCCGAGGCTCGTCGCCAGCGTGAACAGCCGCATCGCCTCGCTCACCCGCCGCGCGTCCTCGCCCGTACCCTCAACCTCAAACGTCACCATGCCGCCGCCACCGCTCATCTGCTGGCGCGCAATGGCGTGCTGGGGATGGCTCTTCAGAAACGGATAATGCACGCGCCGGACCCTTTCATGCTGGCCCAAAAACTCCGCTACGTGCAACGCATTCTCGTTCTGCCGCGCCACCCGTACCGCCAGCGTCTTCAGTCCGCGAATCAGCATCCACGCGGCGTGCGGGTCCATGCAATTGCCCAGGGTTGTGCGTGTCTCGTGAATCTGCTCCATTAACTCGCGCCGTCCCGCCACCACGCCACAAGTCAGGTCCGCATGCCCGCTCAAATATTTCGTGCCAGAGTGCATCACCAAGTCGATGCCGTACTCCGCAGGCTGCTGGTTGATGGGCGTGCCGAATGTGCTGTCGATCATGCTGATCAGCTTGTGCTGCCGGGCCAGCGCCGCAGCCTTCTGCAAATCGACCACGCGCAAAATCGGATTGGTCGGAGACTCGAGATACAGCAGCCGCGTATTCGGCCGGATGGCGCGCGCGTGCTGTTCGAGGTCGTTGGTATCGACGAAGGTCGTCTCGATGCCCAGTCGAGGCAGCCACTGCGAGAAGAACTTCGTCACCCCGCCGTAGATATCGCGCTGTGCGACCAGGTGATCCCCTGCCTTCAGTAACGCCAGGATCGTGGTGGTGATCGCTCCCATGCCGGAAGCAAACGTGCGCGCCGCCTCCACCCCTTCGAGTGCGGCCACGGCCTGCTCGGCCACCGTATTCGTCGGATTCCCCCACCGCGTGTAGTAGCGGTCGGTCGTGGTGACGCGCTGCTGCTCGTCGTTGTCCGTCACTTCGAACGTCGACGTCTGATAGATCGGCGTGGCTACCGGACCATTTTTCTTTTCCAGGTCAGCCGCGCCATGGACAGCGGCGGTTTCAGGACGACGAGTGTGCCGTTTCATGTCTGCCTCATTTCCTCCAGAGTAATTGCGCCGATTCGTCTCGGGCAAGCGAAAGCGCGACGGTCACCGGTCTTGTTGTCTGGCTTTATCCTCGGGAGCGTAAAACCCCGCAGTTCAGGGCGGGGATATAAGCGACTTGGCAGCCACGTCACAGGGGAGTCTTTTGCTGCTCAACGGCTCAATGTACGTTTTCAAGATGCTGATTGGGGCTCCACCACGAGACGCAGCGAAGTAAGATGGCGACCAGAGGACGCCTTTCCAGTAGCGTCTGATTAGGTCAGGCGGTTCGAATCCCATCGTGAGCCGAAAGGCCAAGAAGGGTCATCCCTGGCGCCAAGGCTATCAAGGGATCAGGCCCAACCCTTCGCATCCCGTGATATCGCCGCTCGTTGGAATGCGCACTCCAACGATACAACAACAGCAAAAGGGGACACTTTATCGAGCTTTGACAGACGAGCAAGACGAACACGACGAACAACAAAATCTTGCGCAGGCAATCAGGGATATGCTAGGCTGGGCGAACAAAAGACGAACACGACTGTGAGTCCCCCGGATGTCCGCTTGGGGAGAGGAGGGGCAATGCTAAAAGCGTATCGCTACAAACTAGAGCCCAACAAATCCCAACGCTATGCCCTGGCCCGGACTCTCGATGTTTGCCGAGAGTTGTATAACGACGGTCTCTATCAGCGGAAGTTGCAGCCCATCAGTCGTTACGAACAGTCCAAACAACTCACCCAACTCAAGGCCGAGTTCCCTGTCTACAAGAACGTCTATTCGCAAGTCTTGCAACACGTCCTGGATAGATTGGACAAGGCATTCAAGAATTTCTTGCGCTCGGGTTTCGGGTTCCCACGATTCAAAGGAGCGAACCGGTTCGATTCCTTCACCTATCCCCAGACGGGATTTTCTCTCGGCGGCCGTCGACTCAGTCTGGCCAAGATTGGCA
>Ga0207040_1219_pt1 | contig 15754 bp, 12 predicted proteins | sample Alteio_BWMinCont_72_FD_153279 | JGI IMG/M metagenome (GOLD analysis project Ga0207040, IMG submission 153279) | Enriched cells from forest soil in Barre Woods Harvard Forest LTER site, Petersham, Massachusetts, United States -... | ecosystem: Environmental > Terrestrial > Soil > Temperate forest >... | reverse complement strand
TGGCAGACAGCCCCGGAGACAAGTTACGTGGCACTATCCGAATGCTTTTGTTTCCAACGACGTTTCCTTGATGAATGAGCTGGCCTGTTATTATGAACATTTAAGGAGGTTCTAATGCAGCGCGAGGTAAGCAAACCGGTTCTGGCTATGGCGATTATTGTTATGACAATCGTGGCAGTGGCAACAATCCGTCCATCTGAAGTACGAGGCGCGGACGAGAAATATCAGCTCGTTGAAAATTGGGCTCAACTTCCACCGGGCATGCAGTGGGGCGTGATGTCCGCTGTGGACATCGATTCACATGGCACGATCTACGCGTTTAAGCGGTCTGAGCCGGGACAAAAGGCAGGTGAAATGTCGTCGATGGTCATGGTTATCGACCCCAACGGGAAGTTTCTGAGGTCATGGGGCGAACATATGTTTATGTCCGCGCACGGACTTCGAGTTCTGCGGGATGGTTTTATCTGGATTACCGACAAAACGGGGGACCAGGTATTCAAATTCAGCCCAGATGGAGAACTTCTAATGACGCTCGGCAAGAAAGGCGTCGCAGGGGATAACGATTCCACGGATGCGTTGAATGGTCCGAGCGACGTCGTGATCGGGAAGAACGGAGACATCTTCGTCTCGGACGGCGAAAGTACCAATACACGCGTTGTGAAGTTTACCAAAGACGGCAAATTTATCAAATGCTGGGGTACTAAGGGGGCCGGACCGGGGGAGCTTAACCTTCCTCACAATATCGCGATGGATTCTGAGGGTCGGTTATATGTGGCCGATCGTACAAACAAACGTATACAAGTGTTCGATCAAGACGGTAAATACCTCGATCAAATGACGCAGTTTGGAGCGCCGGCAGCGATATTTATTACCAAGGATGACCTGCTCTATGTGGTTGCCGGCGCACCTGAGAACCGGCTTACGATCGGTACAAAAGACGGCAAGGTTTTGGATCGCGTTGAGGGCCTGAATGCCCCACATTGGGTTGCCGTGGATTCAAACGGCTCCGTTTATATTGCCGAAGTTGCAGGGCAAGCTCTGTTGAAATTCGTGAAGAAGGAGTGAACTGCGACACTGCCAGGATCGCGGCGATATTCTCTTCACCAATCAACCGTTCGGACGCCCGGCGATTAAATGCCGACCGATGAGGAAACCCCCTACGGTTGGACCGTGCAAGAAGGAGTCGTTGTCTATTTCCCAATCTCGATGACTTCAAATGTGTTGGGATCGGGTTCCGGCCTAGGGTGTGGCTCCTTCGCTGTTGGGGCCGCCGGATTATTCTTTTCGGCCCCAATCAAGAAGACGTGATGGGTCTTTGGGTCGAGCGAAATTGTGCGTGCGCCGTAAATCGTCTTCACATCGGTGACCGGACTGATTTTGTCGGGTGAATCGGCATGGAAGATCTTAGTTACGCCGGTTTTTCCGTCTCCGCTATCGCGACATGGAGCAAAAATGTCTCCCGTACCCGGATCGAAAACAGTTCCATCAACTCCAATTGCGATTGGCGCAGACGCGACAACTTTGCCGTTGTCCGCATTCATGACCACTAGGACACCGGGAGCAGTTCGCGCTTTGCCACGGCAGGCGATGTACAGCCGGCGGTTCGTTTTGTCCATCGAAAGGCCAACGGGGTTTGTGCACGGCGCGGTTGAATACTTATGTTTGACCATTAGGGTCTTCGCGTCATATTCCATCACTTGACCCTTATCTTCGAGATCATTGAAAATGCTTCCCTTGCCGTCAGCCACCGCTGCCTCGGGGTTGGCATTGTATTTCATGCTGCCAATAACTTTCTCTGTGGCCGCATCAACCACGGTCAAGCTCGCGCCGTCACCGTTGTTGACGAAGACATGCTTTGTGTCCGGATCGTAGATCAGCGAGTCTGTGTCTATGCTGCCGGACTTGATCGAATTGGTTAATTTCAGTGTCTTCAAATCGAAAATGTAAACCGTACCTTCCTGCTCCGATTTGTTCCCAGTCACGAATCCACGATTGAATTCCGGCGCGACGGCAACACCGTGCAGCTCGTTCATTCCTTGGATATCGTCGACGACCTTGCCTGAATCCTCGTCCAGAACCATGATGTGCGTACTGCGAGGAATGTAGATTCGCCTGGCATCTGAATCTACCGTCACGTAATCCCATTCGCCTGTCCCGCCAAGCGGTATGGTGCGGATTACTCGGTAGCCCGAATTTTGTGGCGCGGCGCGAAATAATCCAGGAGAAACCAGGAGACCGCTAATGACAAGAATTGTTGGCCAACACAATGAACTCGAGAATCGACGCTGTGACATTAGTGACTCCTTAGTTTCGCAGAGGGTCCGATCGGGGCATCATCTTGTAAACAACCCCAGTTGTCAACAAAGCTCAGTTACATTCACGGGCATCCTTGAGCTAAGACTCATAGACACTCACACGTCGGAAATGCTCCCAGCTGCATTTGACTGTTTGCTTCGCCGGATAGCGCCCGCCGAGAGTTACAAGTTTTTCCTCTTGACACGATGATGTTACTAAGGTCAGTCTGCTCCCAATTAGAATTTGAGTTTCCGGCCTGAACTTTCAAGGAAGATGAAAAACAAGCGCAATTCGACAACCTGGGGCTAGGGTTCACTGGAAGTGTGTGTCTAGCTTAATTCCCGCTGCAGGAAAGAGTCGAGCGACTTCGTCGGAGGAGGCCACATGGGACCGTATCGAAAAGCTTTGTGCCCGGGCTCCGTTTTGACTGCAATACTAGTATTGCTGGCGATTCCAGCGGCCGCCCAATTACCTACGGGGACGATCCTGGGTGTGGCCAAAGACACATCGGGCGGAGTGCTGCCAAATACCACCGTGACGATAATGAACGTGGACACCGGCTTGAAGCGGATTGTCACCACCGCTGAAGACGGTTCCTATCGAGTGCCAGAATTGTCCGTGGGGCACTACGAAGTAAAGGGCGAGCATGCGGGGTTCAAGACGGAGACTCGCAAGGGCATCACCCTGGAAGTGACCGACCAAGACGTGGTCAACTTGATATTCGAAGTAGGTTCCACGGATCAGCAGGTCGTCGTTACCGAGGAAGCCTCGATTGTGAACACTCAGAACGCCACGCTGGGCGGCCTGGTGAACGAGACGAACATAGAAAACCTGCCGCTGAACGGCCGGAACTACGTGGACCTCAGCTTGCTGCAACCTGGCGTCAGCCCGGACAGGAACGTCCGCGATGCGGGCACATCGTTCAGCGTCAACGGAGCTCCGCCGCGGTCCAACAATTTCACATTGGACGGCGCCATTCTTCAGAACAGCACAGGCCGCAACCCTGCTGCCGGGGAGTCCGGCGACTCTCTCGGTGTGGATGGGATTAAGGAATATAGAATCGTTACGGGCATTTTCCAGGCTGAGTACGGACTGGCTATGGGCAGCCAGATGGTGGCCGTCAGCAAGGGTGGAACGAACCAGTTCCACGGCGACGTGTTTGAATACTTTCGGAACTCCAAACTCGATGCGAAGAACTTCTTCGACACTGGGAATATCCCTGAGTATCAAAGGAATCAGTTTGGAGGCGCATTTGGCGGACCCATCAAAAAGGGTAAGTCGTTCTTTTTCGGAGTCTTCGAGGGATTGCGGGAGAATTTTGGTACTACAAACCTCAATCTTGTTCCTTCAGCGGGATGCCATGGAAATGCAGGCGACACGATCACGTTAGCGAATTGCCCGGATCTTACTGGTATCACCGACAGTACCGGGAATCAAATCCAATCAGTGACGCTTAGCCAGTACACTGCTCCGTTTCTGGCGCTCGCACCACTCCCTCAATCGCCGATGACCTTTAATCCGGATGGCTCCATAAACAACCTCGCCACTAATGAATTCGGGGACCATAACCGCAACGGAGAGAACTACGGGCAGATGCGTGTGGACGAGAATTTTTCGACGGCGGACTCATTGTTTGGCCGCTACACCATCGACAACGCCATTCAGGACCAAACCGTAGGGGACTACTCGTTTTTCCGTCAACTGCCGACCGCGCGAAATCAGTGGATTACCATTTCCGAGAACCACATTTTCTCACCAACATTGCTCAATACGGCGCAGTTCTCTTTTAGCCGCACCCGAGATACGATCGCCACGAATAACGTCGGCCTGCCCAACAATAATTTGGGTCCACCTATCGTTACAGGCTTCCCCACTGGCGTGGTTGACATGAATGGATCGGCTGGCGGCACGTATACCGAGTTCGGTTCCTCCAACAACTTCCCCAAGAATTTTGATATCCAAAACATCTACACACTGAGCGACGACTTTTTAGTGACACGGGGCAAACACGCCTTCAAGTTTGGGGTGTTGCTCAACCGGTTCAATAGCGCACACCAGGCGAATAATTCTGCTAATGGGCAGATCCAATTCAACACCTTTGCGGATTTCTTGCAGAGTAACCCATACCTCGTGGAGTTTAAGCCCACGTTTGCGGACGAAAGCCGATTCTACATCTTCGAAACGGCTGGGTTTTATGGCCAGGATGATTGGCGGCTAACGCAGCGGCTGACGCTGAACCTGGGCTTACGCTATGAATTCATGACTACACCGCACGAGTTGAACGGAAAAGAGTCCAGACTGATCAACGATTTCACCGACGCATTTACCCTTGGCCCCATCATTAAAAACAATACGTTGCATGACTTCAGTCCGCGAGTCGGACTTGCCTTTGACCTATTTGGAAACGGAAAGACCGCCATCCGTGGTGGCGCCGGAGTCTACTACGACCTGGGTAATATCGGTTCCGTCCTCGGAGAAAACACAGTTGGAGCTCCGCCGTATTCCGGATTAATTGATATCACAACTTCCTCGTCGCCCTCGATCGCGGATTGGGAGGCGGCCCCCGGTGCAGTCCCCGGCGTGCCAAGCTTGGGGACCAACGGGCAATGGCCATTTCCTGTTCCAGCGCAAGTCATAAACTTTTATACGCAACAGAATGCTGCCGGAGTTACCCCTGATTTTATGGACTACAATTATAAGAGCCCCTACATGGTTCAATACACCGCGAGCGTCCAACAGGAATTGCCATGGAACATGGCGGTGGGGGTTGCCTACGTTGGAAACCACGGAGTTCACTTGGCCACAATCCGCGAGGGAAATCCAATCTTTCCGACGTCCACAGGTCCGTGCGGTGACCCTGCAAGTCGTTGCGTCGGTGGAGTGGTGCCGTTCTGGGATAACAGTTCTCCCGCATACCAGCCGGTGAATCCCAACATTAGTAGCAGCATTAACATCGGCACGTTTGCGGGGTCCCGCTACAACGGCCTGCAGATCGTCCTGAACAAGAGGACCGGTCATGGACTGGAATTCGAAGCCGCATACACGCGCAGTCGGCTGACGGACGATACGCAAGGTCAGGAGAACGTCCGCGATTGCATCGTTGCGGGTGGCCTCCTGGGCGTTTATCCGCTGGACCCGCAATCGGTGGATACCGGCCCAGCTTGCTTCAATATCACAAACAACTGGGAAATCAGCGCAACCTATCACCTTCCGAACGTCATGAAAAGCAATGCCTTTCTATCGAAGATGGCGAGCGGCTGGTGGCTAAGCAGCATAGTGACAATCGAAAGCGGCGAACCATTTTCCCTAATTACCGGAAACAATCGATCCAATTCCGGGGTCCTGCAAGGAGGCCAAGGCGACCGCGTCAACCTCAACACTCCGGCCTTAATTGCGAAATATTTTAATCCGACCGTTTGTACTTCAATGCCGGGGCAGCCAGCGGCCGGCAGCAATCCTTGCGTTTACACTCCCATCCCGTACGACCCGAGCACCGTAATAACCGGGAATATAAACCAATGGTATAACCCGAACATGTTCTCCTTACCGCCGGTCTCTGCCAGCGATCCTTCGGTGCAAGGTACGCAAAACTGTACTTCCCAACCGGCGGGATTTTGCACCATCGGCCAGTTGGGTACATCTGGGCGCGACATCATACCCGGGCCGCCTTTCAGAAATTGGGACTTTTCTCTCGTAAAGGACACAAAGTTGGGGATCCTGGGAGAAGGAGGCATGTTGCAGTTCCGCGCCGAATTCTTCAACATCTTGAATCATCCAAATTTCGGTCCTCCGTCGGCCGGGGTATTCTCGGGTGGTTCCGGCGATCTAGGTCCCTTTTCGGAATCGCCGGACGGAGGGGCGGGACAGATCATCACGACACAGGGAAAACCAAGGCAAATTCAGTTCGCGCTGAGAATTGAATTCTGAAACTTGTTAGACAAATTGCTGACAAACTCCACGAAAGAGATCAGGAAGGGAAGTCTTGAGTGCGTTGGCAATCTTTTCGACATTGACCAGCGCTACGTTTCGTTCGCCACGCTCAATCCCGCCGAGCTAGATCCGATCCAGGCCACAGATGTGGGCAACCTCCTCTTGTGACACTCCTAGCTTGTGACGGTTCTTGCGGAACGCTGAGTGCAGGCAAGAAGTGAAAGGGCTGGCGCGTCTGGTTCAATCCGTACCTGAACTCTTTCGGCGCAGACAGCCCAGCAATTATCGTAATTTAGCTATTAAAGCTAAACCACCTACGCTTTAATATGAACTTGGCTTATTAAAGCGAGCTTGGATAGCAACCAATGGCGGACGAAAAACACTCAAGGCTCGGCACCTATCTCTCGACAACGACGGCGGGAGAGAGAGACGGTCAGAGCTTTTGTGCCTCAGCCCTTGCCTCCAAACCCGCCTGTCGATCTAATATGATAACGATCTCGTTGCGTTTCTCAATGCTTCGCCCCCTAGACGGCAAGGAGACAAGACGGTAGTTTCCATTGGGGCCGGCACCGATGAAAGGCTCATGACGTCTTTTGCGCTCGAAACGGATGCCGGCGTTTTTTCCGCCTCATCTGCATGACTCCTCTTCAATTCCCCCCAACATGCTCATTCACCGTTTTTGCTTCTTAGTTTTGCTGCTGTTCTTTTGTTTCGTATTTGCCCATCGCGCCTTAGCCGCCTTCCTCGCAATCTGACTTCGTCGTTCGGGCGTGAGAGCCTCCGCTCGCATCTTCGCCCCCTTCTTGCCTCCCTTTTTGCCGCCTTTGCGGCCCATCTCTTGCATAACCTTGGAAATCAAATCTGGGTTCATATGCTGAATTCTAATCGGGACGGAGCCCAGATGCCAACGATTGCTCTTGACAGCAAAGGATGAGCAGCATTACGATTATGCTTGCTGCGCTTCAAGCATATAGTTATTCGCTAAGCGCTCTAAAACGAACGGGACGCGCCGGTGTAATCAGCACCGGACGCGCCCCTGACCAAGTCGCCTGGTTAAGAGGCAACGATGGCTGGATTAGAAGTTATCGGGTTCCCCTTTTGGGCGCAACCCGCCCATTTCCGTTTCGTTTCCATTGCACGCTCCATCCCTCTGCGCGTTGCGCATCCTCCGCCGTAGCTCTGTCCAACTGAAATAGTCTGCCCATCCGGGTCGGCACTCGACTCCATCGGAGATGTGTGTCTCGACGCGCCACATTAACTGCCAAACTTGCGGCCACGCCGCTGAAAGGAATGTTGTCATGCAAAAGGCCCATCTTTACGAAGCAATTCTATTGGTGAACCGAGGGATTGACGATGCGGTTCGCGGGCTGGAACGGCTGAAGCGTGCCAAGGAATCAGGACTGAACCCGGCGTACTTCGACGAAAAGTTGACGCTGTTTGAAGTACACCGCGCTCTGCTCAACAGCTACTTCTGCAACAACGTCGAGGGCATCGAGCTGCGGGACGAAGGACGTTTTGCCAAGAGACACCGGGAACACGAGAAAAGAATGTTGGACGAAGTGCAGGTCTATCAGGACGTAAAGGCGATGGAAGAAAATCGACGCATTGAGGGAAGAGCGCCCAGGGTGCGCTTCCTCAGTAGCGACGAGCAACGGGAGTGGGAACGGCAGTACCCGAAACCGTCCAGCGATGTCGCGAGCGAAATGCCGCATCGCGAAGGAGAGCAGAGATGAATCTCCGCCTCTTTCAGGAACTCATGGAGTTGAACTTGGCATTTGAGCAGGTCATTCGTGGCCTTCAACGCATGGAGAAGGTGAAGCTCTACCACAGCGACATAATCCGGTGCGCCCGTGCCGACGTGGAAAGTGCACGCGTGGACGCCAACCGGGAATTCTTCGACAACTTCGACGAGATCGTCGAAGACGACGCAGTCTGGGCTTATAAATTCCAACGCGAATACAACAAGAAGATCAAAGACCCCGACGACATCTATCTTGAAATCAAGGACTCCGAGGAGCGGCGCAAGAAAAAGGGATTGCCGCCGCGCCTGGTCATTCTGCCCGGCTGGGATATGTCCGACGAAGAACGCTACGGCGAGGAGCAAGCCAAAAAGCGAAAGCGTGTCGGGAACAAGGGCCAGAAAACAACAAAGAAACGTAAATCGAACCATTCAAAGCCATCACGAGGTGCAACAGACCGTCCACAAACTGACGCCACGACGCCGGAAAAGGAGGCGACCAATGGCGAGACGTAAAGCACTGGCGGCGCAAAAGACACGTTTATCCTCTCGCGGAAGACGGTATCCGGGCGTCCAAGGCAAAGTCGTGGATTACATCAGCCATTCCATCGACGACCGAACGCTTTGCGTCAATGTCTCCTTCAAGGACAAGACCCTATTCTCGCTCCGCTTCGCCTGCGACATATCCATCGTCAGCGCCGACATCAGCGATTGGAAGACCGGCGACTACGAAACGATTCGGGAGTACTTGAATCCGATTCCGAGGTAGCGGCGATGAGCATCAAGGAGCTGCCAGTCAGAGGCAGAGGCAAGAAGGGAGCGAAGCCATGAAACGCAAACCTGAATCGATAACGGTTCATCTCAGAAGAGCAGCGCGCAGAATCGACAAGGCCGCGAACTTCGTATGCGACGGCATGATTAAGCTGCATTGCACCCGCGTTCTTGCGCTCTCGCGCGGCAGGACTCGGGACATTCGAAAGCTCTTCTTTTCAGATCCTATCGTACTTGAAGATAGAGCCTTCCGGCCGATTACATCACAAACTTGGAAAACATCGACGCTGTTCAGGTTGCCGATGCGGCGCGAGACCAGCGCAAGCGCGCTTTGGCTTGCGAGGCGCAGCCGTGAGATTCTTTGTCAAGGTGGAGTGCTAGTCGTGTATTGGCATACGGACTCGAACTCGTACCTATCGTCATCAACGGCGAAGCCGCGTAGGTTCAACGCTTCAGCTATGAAGCGCCGACCTGGCCTGCGTTCTATGTGGACAACGACATTCAGAGAATCCGCGATGTTCCTCTTAATGGCCAGGTAGGAGAATTCGATGCCGCTCTGCAACACGCAAGTCGTAAATCGCGAAATGCCCTCAAGAGCAGAATTCCCGTGAACTGTAGGGATGGTCCCGCTATGCCCCGTAATCAGAAGTTGAAGCAGATCGAAAGCCTCGCCGCCTCGAATCTCGCCCAAGACGGTGCAGTCGGATCTGTGCCGGAGCGTTGCCTTGAGAAGATCTCGGATTGTCACGACGGGGAACTCGCTTTGCTCCCGCCCAGCTTCGAATCGAAGCACATTCGGTTTCTGAATCTCAGCAGTGTCCTCGATCAGCAGGATGCGTTCATTGTTCGAGTTCCCGTCTCGTCGAAAGAAGAATCTGTGGGCCGCGAGGATTTGAACTTGGGACCGACGGACAATGAGACGTGTAAAGGATTGCTGTTGAGTTGATTCTGTGACTACTGCCTTTGTCACCGTGACGTCGCGCGCGGAATTTCGACCTCAGTAAAGCGTCTCCTCCAATCCAATCGGTCGAACGGCTTCCCATTTTGTTGGCGAACGCGTCTCACATGCCTGGTCCCCGCGTCCGAGGCGGCTTCTAACGAGGTAAGCGCATTGCGCATTCTTTTCCAGTTGGGTCCTTCGGATGTTGGTGGGCCCGCCAGGATTTAAACCTGGGACCGACGGATTATGATGTCGGTTAGATAATTACTTTGGATATCCCTGTATTGCGCTTGATTGCGTCTGAGGCGGGTTCTGGAATTTCTGGCTCCGTTGTAATTCTCTCACTATCCCTCTATATGCGCGCCCTCTCGTCACGGTGGCGTCACACAGTCCGTTAGTGGTGCCGATTCACCTTCGAGCTCTTCGCCCAGTTTCCGAATAGCCGACTTCTCCGAACTTGGCTCGATCTCTCAGATCTCAGTATGCAGAGAAGGAAGACTCAGTGAATGATTTCGCCAACAAAATCCTCTGGTTGCTCAAATGCACTTTCGCCGCCAACCCTTGCGTGTGATCATCCTTCAACACAAAAATGATCGATCAATTCGGCCTCCACTATTGTGCCTCACTTGACGGGCTCGCCTTGCGTATTCAGTGGGTGTAAACTATTGCGGTTTGCAAGTAAGAGTGGAGATTACTGCTTGTCGAGAAGGTTGACGACTAAATCCATATTGCTGTTTGTCGCCGTCCTACTGCTGACGCCATGCCAGGAAGGATCGTCAGCAGATTCCACACACGAACAGCTGTACGTCTTTCACTACGAAAATGTGCTGGGAACATCTCTCGAAATTAAAGTGGCAGCATCGTCCGCCGCGCAATCGGAAAAAGCAGAAAGCGCGGTGTTGGCCGAGATTGACCGGGAGTCGCACCTGCTCAGCTCTTGGGATCCGGACAGTGAATTCAGCCGTTGGTTTTGCACGATGGGCGAGCCAGTCAGAGTTTCTCCAGAATTATTTGAAGTTTTGAGCTTGTTCGACAAGTGGCGCCGACTGACCCAAGGAGCCCTCGATGCTTCCGCCGAGACAATCGCCCGAGATTGGAAACGCGCTGCCCTCGAGAAGCGCATTCCAACGCAAGCCGAATTGAAAGCCGCAGTCGACAGGGTCCGTAAGGTTCATTGGCAGCTTGATCTTGCCGATCGAACGGCAACTCATACGAGCGATGTCCCGCTCGCGCTGAACTCGTTCGTGAAGAGTTACATTGCGGGGCACGCGGCGGAAACGGCCCTCACTGCATCCGGCGCGCGGGGTTTGGTGGTCAACATCGGCGGCGACCTCGTCGTTCGAGGCGACTGGAGAGAACCGGTCGACGTTTCCGATCCGAAATCGGATGCGGAAAACGGCGCACCCATCGCGCGCCTCACCATTCGAGATCGTGGCGTGGCCACGAGCGGGGATTACCGGCGCGGCGTCGAGATTGGCGGCCGCCATTTTTCGCATATTGTTGATCCTCGTACCGGGATGCCAGCGGACCAAATTATTAGCTCCACAGTCATCGCGCGGAATCCGGCAGATGCAGGTGCGCTGGCCACGGCGCTTTCTGTCTTGACGCCGCAGGAAAGCGATCGACTCGTTGCTTCGATGCCCGGCGTGGAATATCTCCTCATTGATAAGAATGGCGGCAGAATTGTGAGCAGCGGGTGGAGTTCATATGAAGCGGCCCCGTCATCGCCCGTTGCGAGATTGCGGCCGGGGCCATCCTATAAAAGAGCTGCCGAACGGATAGGCGCTTCACAATGGGACCCAAAATATGAGCTGACCGTAACTATCGAATTGAGTCTTATCGAAGGATACCGCATCCACCGGCCATATGTAGCGGTGTGGATCGAGGATGAGCAACATGCTCCAGTACGCACGATTGCGCTATGGTTCGGCAAATACAAGTACCTTCACGAGTTGCGCGCCTGGAGCCACGAGGAAAGTTTGCGCTCCCTCAGCGAAGATACGCGCATCATGAATTCGGTATCCAGCGCGACTCGCCCTCCCGGCAAATACAGTTTCAAGTGGGACGGCAGGGACGATTTCGGTAATCTAGCCAGTGCTGGTAAATACACCGTGATGATCGAAGCGGTGCGTGAGCATGGCTCTTATCAACTGATGCATCAGGAGATCGACTTCAACGGCTCGCCCAAACAGTTCCGGCTACCGGGCGATGTCGAGATTGCGTCGACCACACTTGATTACCACAAAATTGTCCAATAGCCCGGGCAGGGATCCGTCCGAACCTTCAGGCGCTCCATCACGCAACCCAAGATACTTGCATTGGAAACGGCATTTCGCACACCTCGCCCGGTGGTTGCACACCTATCTGTCGATGCTCAGTTTCGCAATCCTTCTTTTTTTCGCATTGACTGGACTCACCTTGAATCACGCTGAATGGTTCGATAGCCAACAGCGGCCGACCGTGTACCATGGCACATTGAACAAGGCCTGGGTGAATAACGCGGACCCCGGTGCTGTGGCAAAAGATGAGCTTGTCAATTTTTTTCGTCGCACGTATCGGACGAAGGGAGCCCTTTCCGATTTCCATGTGGACGGCGATCAATGCGAAGTCCTGTTTAAGGGGCCCGGTTACGAAGCGGATGCGACCATCGATCGAGAGACCGGAAAGTATGATCTGGCGATTAGTCCCTTCAGTTTAGTTGCTGTACTGAACGATCTGCACAAGGGCCGGGACACAGGGAAAAAGTGGTCCGCCGTTATTGATTTTTCAGCGGTTTTGGTGACGTTGGTTTCAATAACCGGCCTTACTCTGATTTTCTTCCTGCATAAACGGCGCATTTCTGGACTACTGTTGGTTGCCATTGGCGCGCTGCTCTGCAGCCTCGTCTATTTTCTCTGGATATCCTAATCAAGACAGCATTCGATTAGCAGAATAAAAATTGATTGTTTGTTCAAGTCTTATTCTTCACTGGAAAGCATAGATTGCTCAACGGGCACGCACGGCGGATAGCGATTTCCAGTGCCAATTCCTGATAAACGGTGCCAACTCAACCGGTCGATGCAACACCGTCTGCTATAGATATTTTCTCTAGGGGTGGTGTTTATGACGCAAGCGAGGCGGGTGATGCTCTCCGCGAACCAGCGGAACGACATGTGGAGGCGCTTGAAGACTAGACAGTCATTGCATGAGATTGGACGAGCCTTCGGCAAGGACCACACGGCTCATAGCGGTGTGCATTGCCGAAATTATTCCGTCTTGGATTGTTGGTGGGCCCGCCAGGATTTGAACCTGGGACCGACGGATTATGAGTCCGCTGCTCTAACCAGCTGAGCTACAGGCCCGAAGATTGTAAGTCCGTAATCTAACATCTGTTTAGCCAAATTGCATTCACCATTGGACTGCCCCCAAATGCAGCACTGTAGTAGATTCGTAGTACTTTCATGCAGCGAACCTGCTTGATTGCTAATCCTTTTTGGTGAAGCTCTGTCGCTCTCATTGGACGGTGATTTGATCATACTTTCGTGATGGTTGGGCGTCTATCAGGACGGAGTGTAGGGGCGCTCAATGGCGGGGTCAATGCTATTAACGGTTAGCGTCTACGCATGCGAAAAAGGGACCACCCCCCTCGCTTGAACCGATCCCAGCTATCCGGTCAGGACGCGGCGCGTCGAGAACCAAAGCAGCGTTCCTAATGAATAAAGCCTCAGATGCTCGACCTTCTAGCGGCGAAGTGAGTCTTTCGAGAGGGCGCCGCCGCGCTTGTCGGTTATGTCGTTAGGAAGCGCCCCTCTTGAAGATTCGTCCCGTCGCCCAGCCATTTTGAGTAAGCCTGCCAATGTCGTTTCTTTCGAGAGTAGAAATTTGAGAACGTTGACGTTGTTGAACTCGCTGGTTTCGAAAACGCCCATCGGCGTCCCTGCGGTACTTTGCAAATCGTTTAATGGCATGCTCGGAATTGTTGTTGTTCCACGGCACGCCATCGTGTTCCAGGAATGTGAACATTTTTCCGCCACTTTTCTGAAACCGCTTTTTGTATTTGTTGGCGAGTTCCGACGAGAAATCGCTCGAACTCACTGAATCCAGAAATCGAAAAGCAGCCCGCTCGTGTTTGCGCAGGTGTCGGCTCTTGAGACCATACCGGTTCACCGTCTCGATGACGGTTCGTAGCAGAGTTCCAAACTGCTGGGCCATGACTTTAAGTTCCGTGTCCAGCAGATTTCTGAGGACATCGTCATCAATATCGCGGATTAAATGCACAAGGCACTTTTGTTGCTCGCAAGGCAGACAATCATAAGCCGTATAGAAATCAGAGACCAGGACGCCTGAGAAGGCCCCTAGAAGTTCTTGGAGAAACGATCCCTCCCGCGATGGTTTATAGAAGTAGTAGACCTTGTCTATACTGGTCATCACCCAAATATAACCGCACTTCTTTCTCAGTCTCACTGTGGTCTCATCGATGTGAATGACAGGACTATTCAAAATGCTCCGGCGTATTTCGGAGCAAAGGTCTTTGTACACTACATGAAACAGCGAACTGATGGCGGAAGGGCATTGCTTCGCATCTCGGCTCGGTCGAGATGGCAGCACACCTTCGACCAACAGGCTGCCTGCTTGTGACTTCAAGTGCCCGGACGCGTACTCGGTGCTACTTACCGCCGCGTGGCTCAATCGTTCCGTGGACCGAAGCTGTACGTCCCTGCCCACGTGTAATTTGCCCCATCCGTTGAAGACACAAGGACACGCGCGTGGAACCCGGTCAGCGCCCCAGTGCCATCCGAGATTGTGCACAATCCGCTATCGAAACCTATCGTATCGAGCGTGCAACGGCCGGTCGCCCAGTCATTGTCGCCGACAAATAAGACAATGTTGCTATCGAGGGAAATGTTAACGCCTTCGTCGCCGGGAGCCGCGGACACCACCGCGGCTTGGGTGTAGTAGACCTTCGAGCCGGCCGTAACCTCAGGGATGTTCGACGACGTAAACGTGCAGAAGGAACCAGCGGCGCCAGTGTACGTCGAGCAATTCTTCACCAGACGGAGATCGCCGTGTCTCTCGTCTGCTTTGGCCGCTCTGGGCTTCAGAGCAAGGGTCATGGCACCCAGCGCCAGCAAGACCAAGAAAATTGAGATGACATTCCTCTTCGAGGCTGAGTTTCGCGGCATCTTTGATTCTCCTTATGCAGAAGTTGAACGAATCGGAAACCGGTAGTAGAGTTGGCAAACAGCCCGACCCTCTGCCCGTTCGTTGGCTCAATCGTAGCCTGCGGCGGGACCGGAAGTCCTCTGGGCGAGCTCACAAATTCTCAAGAGTTCTCACAAGGGTTGCGAGAGGCATCGTGAGTGAGGAAACACGCCCGAGAACTGCTACCGAAGGTTTCCGCGATTCGCCCGCTGTAGCGAAGGAGACGCCAGGCGGGGAGACACTGCGGATCTACGAATTCGGCCCCTTCCGTCTGGACCCCTTTGAACGCAAATTGTTGCGCTCTAACGAAATAGTGGCACTCACCCCTCGAGCGTTCGACACCCTTCACCTCCTGGTCCGAAAAAGTGGACGCGTTCTAGAGAAGGACGAGCTGATCAGGGTCCTTTGGCCCGACACGTTCGTTGAAGAGGGCAGCTTATCCAACCACATTTTCTTGTTGCGCAAGGCCATGGGCGACTCCCAAGCGTTCATCGAAACGGTTCCGCGCCGAGGTTACCGCTTCGTCGGCGCGGTGCGGCAGTTCCCGTTCCCGGATGCCGTAGTAACAGAAAAGCCGCCCGAGGTGGGTTCCCTAGGTATCGCCTCCCTTCCTGCGAAAGTGCGACGAGCCTGGCGCAGTCGAGCCGTGCTAGCGATGGCTGCGGCTACCGTCCTAGCCTCGCTCGCGGGTGCGGGCTGGTTCTACCTGCGAGCCGGGAGAGGCGGAGAAACGATAGACTCGGTCGCGGTCTTGCCGTTCGTGAATGCCAGTGCCGATCCGAACACGGAATACTTAAGCGACGGAATCACAGAGAGCCTCATCAATAGCCTGTCTCAATTGCCCCATTTAAAAGTGATGTCGCGCGACGCAGCATTTCGCTACAAGGGCAAAGAAACGG